>Ga0207421_10003194_pt1 | contig 19668 bp, 12 predicted proteins | sample SodLakKL_010_SED_4_FD_187542 | JGI IMG/M metagenome (GOLD analysis project Ga0207421, IMG submission 187542) | Alkaline sediment microbial communities from Lake Tanatar, Kulunda Steppe, Russia - 8KL_010_SED (SPAdes) (version 2) | ecosystem: Environmental > Aquatic > Non-marine Saline and... | reverse complement strand
GGACTCGGCGGGAAGAGGCCTGACGCTATGCGACCGGAACGTTCAGCATCTGGTGCCGGAGGATACCGAACCGCTCATTCTTCCGGGCGGTGAGCCGGCGAAACGGTGGGCTGTTGTGGAGCAGATGCTGTCTGAAGCGCTGGACCGAGGGCTGACGCGTGCATCGCACTTCACCGTCGTTGGAGGCGGAGCATTGTGCGACGCGGCCGCCTTCGCCGCAAGCATCTACATGCGAGGAGTCGCCGTGGAGCTCGTGCCGACCACCCTCCTGGCGATGGTAGACGCATCTCTCGGGGGAAAGACGGGCATAAACTTCCGGAACCTCAAGAATCTTATCGGAACCTTCCATGCCGCACGAGAAATCCGGATCTGCCCGGCCACTTTGGAGTCGCTCTCAGACCGGGAGTATTTCAGCGGCCTTGCGGAAGTGATCAAGGCTGCAGCACTGGGCGATGCGACCCTCCTCGACCTCCTCGACAGTGATGGAGAAGCCGTCCGTGCCCGTGATCGTGAAACCGTACGAGAGATGGTGCACCGCTCGATCGCCGTCAAGGCCGGCGTTGTAGAGGCGGACTTCCGCGAGTCCGGCCGGCGCGCGGTGTTGAACCTCGGTCATACCTTCGCGCATGCGCTCGAAAGCAGTGTCGGTTTAGGGAGTTGGACACACGGAGCGGCTGTTGCATGGGGTATCGAGCGGGCACTCGCGCTCGGCCTTCATCTCGGCACTACTGACCCGGATTACGCGGCTCGTCTGGCGGGCATTCTGAAGCGGTACGGCTATGCGCGAGGGCCGTTGGCGGAAGTTGAACCGATCGACCTCGTTACCGCCATGCGCCACGACAAGAAGAGTGGCGAAGACTCGCTCTACTTCGTTATCCAGTCCGGACCGTGCAATACGGCGGTTCTCCCGGTGAGCGACGCAGACGTCTACGTCGCTCTGGCCGCTCCCGCCGTTCCCGCGACATAACCCGGGTCCCAGCCGGCTTCTCAGATCATCGATCCGGCTCCCGGTCGACTCGCCCTGCCGTCTGGTCGAGTCCGCCCGGCTTGTCGGCCCGATGACCCGGGTCCCAGCCGGTTCGTCGGGCCGCTGACCCGAGCCCCGCCCGGCTCGAAGGGCCGACGAGCCGGCACCCCTACTCGCCTTCAATCATCGTGACGAGCCTGCGATAGGTCGTGTTGACCGGCGGAATGCTCTCGTCCCGCCCTTTATCGGCAAGCTCGTCGACCAGAACCTCCAGGCTCGCCAGGCTCTCATCCACTGCGTAGTAGAAGCTCTTGGTCGGTTTCAACCAGTAGCGCCCGCTCCCGTCCGTCTTCAGGCAGAGAAAGCCCAGCCTTCTACTCGATTTCTTCAGCTTAGCCAGACACAGCGTCAGCGAGACCGCGTCGAGCATGGTCGGATCCTCGGAGTCGCTTGAGAAGCTCCGCCCTCTCGGCCCACCGTCCACGAGGTCCCGCGGTAGCTCCAGACACTTGGCAATCTCAAGGATACTCCCGACCCGCTCGCCGGTGAGAAACTCGAGATTCTCATATACCACCGTGCCGCGCAGATTCGCGTGCGGTGGGGGCACGAAGAGGTTGTCGTCGCGGGCCAACGCCGCTACGTCTCGCCACGGAAGGATGGCGATCTTCTTCTTGCCTTTGTAGGGCTTGAGCGTGAAGGTACGTCGGCCGATCTGGACTTCCCAGGTTGTGTCGCGTTCGCGCGCCTTCTGTATCGAACCCGGCCGGTCGGTGTCGATGAACCGGGAAGCCAAATCCGGCGATATCCGCTCCACCCACTCCCGCTCCAGCGGACTCACCGAGCGGGCGTACATGCGCGACGTACGCACGATCTCTCCCGCTACGATGAAGCGCGGGGTCTCGCGAAACATGACGCTTCCCGGGTGGATCTGGATCCGCTCGGCGGTAAGGCTCCGATATGTGGTTTTCCCGGTCCTCACGCACACGAACTGGATCAAGCCCGTGGCCACCGCACAGAGATAGTCCGGAATCGGTCCTCCGCTCGAGACGGCTACGCGAAACTCTTCGGAAACGATCTCGCCCAGCTGGTCAGCCACGTTCCGAATCTCGGCCATGGTGCGCGTATCGAGGTAGTTGCGCCGGCAGAACCCCTGTTTCTTGCGAGAGCTTCGATACGCGTCCAGCAGCCGCAGATACGACACGAAGTCGCCGCCTCGATCGCGGAAACGGTGGTGTGCCCGGCGTGCTTCCACCTCTTCTCCTTCAGGCAGGAGAAAGGGAGTGTTCGACGTCAAGAACGACGCTGCAACGATCGTCTCCGCGATGACGTTGGGATAGCTGCGAATGGCCTCCACGATCATGCGACTGTGGTGCGGCATCAGCGGGAATCGCGCCATCATTTGCCCAATGTCCGAAAGCGTTCGATCGGACTCCAGCGCCCCCAAGAGGTTAAGAGTCTCGATTGCTCCCACGATACCGCTTTTGGAAGGCGGCGAGATGAAGTCGAACCCTTCGAAGTCACGGATGCCGAGCTCCGCCATCCGGAGCACGACCTCCGACAGGTCTGTGCGGTAGATCTCTTCGGTCGTGAAGAGCTGCCGCCGGTGGAAGTCCTCTTGGTCGTAGAGCCGGTAGCACACCCCAGGCTGTGTGCGGCCGGCACGTCCTTTGCGCTGGTTCGCGCTTGCGCGTGAGATCGGCCCCTCCACCAAGCTCGAGGTGAACGTACGCGGGTTGTAGTAGTTGAGCTTCGCAAGACCGGGATCGATTACCGTGGTGATCCCGTCGATGGTAACGCTCGTCTCAGCGATGTTGGTCGCTACCACCACCTTTCGCCGCCCTTCTCGAGGCGGGTCGAAGACCTGTTCCTGCTCTTCCTTGCTCAACCTGCCGTACAGAGGCCGTATATCCAGGTACTTCCGAAAGGACATGGCGATAAGATGTGCCATGCAATCTTTGATGTCTTGCTCTCCTGAGAGGAAGATGAGGATGTCACCTTCCGGTCCTTCCTCCAACGTTCGCTCCACAATCTCGGTAATCCGGTACAGCAGGTCCTCGCGAGAGGTGCGTGATGGAGGTGGCTCGTATCTGACCTCGACAGGGTACATCGGTGCGTCGATACGAACGACCGGGCACTCGTCGTAGTACTCGGAGAAGATCTCGGCGTTGATCGTCGCCGAAGAGATCACCACACGGAACTCGGGGCGGTACGCAAGCACCCGTTTGAGAAGTCCCAGGATAAAGTCGATATTCAGACTGCGCTCATGCGCTTCGTCCACGATGATGACGTCGTACTCGGACAGGTAGTAGTCTGCCTTCAGCTCCTGAAGAAGGATGCCGTCGGTCATGATCTTGAGCCGAGTTTCCGGCCCCGTCATGTCCTCGAACCGCATCTTATACCCGGTCAGCCCTCCGACTTCGCCCCCCTTCTGGCGTGCGATGTACTCGCAGACGCTGACTGCGGCGATCCGTCGGGGTTGGGTTACCCCGATACGACTCCTGCCGGCAAACCCCGCCTCGTAGAGAATGAGGGGAAGCTGGGTAGTCTTGCCGCTTCCGGTCGGGCTTTCGACGACAATGACCTGGTTGTCCGTGAGCGCCCGTACAATGCGCTCCCGTTCCTCGTATACCGGTAGCTTTCGGGGATCCATCGCGTGCATGATAGCAGAAACGTCCAATCGATTCGCCCCCGGTAGCGCTATCGCTGCCGCGGTATGCGGGCTTCGACGAACCTCGGGCCGCCGCGGACCGGTGGAGAATCGCGGGATCCGCATCGATCACTTGACTCAATCTTTGTTGTCGACGGATAGTAGGTCCGTGGACAATGCATTGATACTTCGATCTCCGGACCCTCAACAAGACCGGGAAGCCATCGTAGATCTTAAAGGTAAGACCTTCGGTGACTACTGGGAGCAGCGTAGAGTAGAACAGACCGGCCCGGTTGACCAGAACTTCTACGATTGGCGTGCGTCACGCATCGGATTCCTGGGGGAAACCCTCGTATCCCACTTCGGCGTGAATTGCTATCGCATGCGCGTGGGATGCGTGACCCTGGCGGTCGCCGGAGTCGGCGCGGTGGCAACTCACGGTGATTTTCGTGGAAGAGGGCTTATGCGCCGGACAACGGAAGCGGTCATGCAAGCCCTTCCCGCCGGCGGCTACCATGTTTCGGTACTCTTCGGTATACCAAACTTCTACCATCGCTTCAGCTACGTCAGCGCCTGGAATGAACGGACGGAACGCATCTCAGTGCGTGACCTCCCGCTCCCGGAGACAGCCCCTCCGCTCGCGGCAACGGAGTTCGAGCCCACGGCCTTTGCGGAGGTGTATAACCAGTGGAATGCCGGCGTGGGCGGGACGGCGGTGCGACCGACTTTTCGAGGTAACCGATGGCCTCGGCACACAAAGATATACGGCTGGCACTCCTACGACCCCAATGAGGAGGGATACCTTATCGTGAAGGTTGACGGTGACGATCTCGTCGTCATCGACCATGCAGGGAGCCCGGAGGCCGTACTCGCCGCGGCGTCGGTGCGGGCTCGGGCAGAACTCTGCTCCTACGTCGTATTCCGCGGGCTTGTCCCAGAAGCGCCGCTTACCGAGGCGCTGCGATGGAAGCGGAGCACCACTCATATCAGACGAACGCCCAACGAGGGGGCAATGGCGCGCACCGTCTCCCTCGGCGCTGCTCTCCGGGAAATGCAGCCGGAGCTCGAAGCTCGCCTCAACCGCTCGGCATTAGCCTCCTACCACGGAAAGCTCCGACTGGCCGACTCGCGCGAATCGGTGGTTCTTGCCCTGAACCGCGGGGAAGTTGCAGTCGAATCGAGTGCGGAGGGCGGCCCCGGAGCGACAGAGGAAGGCCCTGGCAACTCGACATCCGGAGTCGAGCACGAGATCATCGGCGGCGATTCGTTAGTGCACCTCCTCATCGGATCTGCGCCAGCGTCGGAGGTCGCCCGGCACTCCGGCATTCGATTTCGGGGAGAGGCGGAAAACCTCGCAGAGGCACTTTTCCCACCGATTTACCCCAACCTGCCCCCGTGGGACCAGTTCTGAGAGGGCCCCCAAGGGACCAGTTCTGAAAGATCCATCTCTCAGCTGTCTTCCCGTTCCGCGCCCGGGGTGTTCGACGCCGTCGCGAGTGCTCCGGGCCGGCTATAGCCGCGCGCGAATCCACTCCGCTGCCGCCGCCACCGTGGGGAGCTCCGCAGACTCCCGGTGCCGAAGGTCTTTCACGTTCACGACGCCGGAGGCGCGCTCGTCCTCACCGCAAATCACCGCAAAGGGAATCCCCTTCTTCTCCGCAAAGCTGAACTGACGAGCCAACTTCTTCACGCTCGGAAAGACATCCGCGCGGAGCCCGTTCTCCCGCAACGCCCGAGCGATGGCGTGGTAGTAGCCGACCAGACCCTCTTCCATGCAGAACACAAGCGCGTCGGCGGCGATGCCGCCGGCTTGCTCGCCTTGGCCCAACTCCTCCAAGGCCGCCATGAGCCGGTCCAATCCGACACTCGCGCCGACTCCGGGAAGCTGTTGCTTGGTATAGAGCGATGCCAAATCGTTGTACCGTCCGCCGGAGCAGACCGAGCCGATCTCCGGCAGGGCGTCTAGAAATGTCTCGAACACGATTCCGGTGTAGTAGTCCAGGCCGCGCGTTATCGAGGGATCCAGCGTAACGGCCTCTCCAATCCCCGCCTCCTCCAGACTTCCGAGCACCGCTTCCAGCCGCCGGGCCGGATCGTCGCTGCTTCCGTCGGCGCCGCTCAGGAGTTGCAGCTTCTCAAGCGTCGCCCGGTTGTCTCCTTCCGAGGTGGTGAAGGCAAGAACTTCCTCTGCCGCGCGCTCTCCGACGAGCTCGCCGACATCGCGCCGCGTACGCTCCGGCCCGACCTTCCCCATCTTGTCCACCGTCCGAAGCACCTCGGTAGTCTGCTCCGCGACGCCAAGCCGGTGCAGAAAGCGACTGAATACGCCACGGTGCGCGACGCGGATTGTCACCTCAGGCACTCCGAGAGCCCGAAAGCTGTCGAGAATGAGCGAGATCACCTCCACGTCCGCCGCAGAGGAGTCGACCCCGACGATGTCGAAATCGCACTGCGTGAACTCCCGGTATCGGCCGCGCTGGGTGTTTTCGCCCCGGAAGACCTTCGCCATATGATAGCGCTTGAACGGCAAGTAGAGCTCGGAAAGGTGACCCGCCATATAGCGGGCGAACGGGACCGTGAGGTCAAACCGCATGGCAACGTCGCGGTCACCGTGATCGCGAAAGCGGTACACCTGCTTGTCGGTCTCCCCGCCCCCCTTTCCCAGAAGCACGTCCGTGTACTCGAGCACAGGCGTGTCGATCGGGACAAACCCGTATGCCCGGTACACCTCCTCGAGCCTGCTCTGTACCTCGCGCCGGCGTAGCTCTTGCGCCGGCAACATGTCTCGAAACCCCTTCAGCACTCTCGGTTCGATCATTCCAGCTCTCCTCGTATCGTCAGCTGCGCTCACCGCCCGGAAGCGGCTCCCGCCCGGCGCAGCAAGTTCACCGCAGATAGCCACTTAAGGGCAGATGTTCGTTCGTACGGATCGCGCACGTGGTAGAGAACACTGTCCGCATACCACTCCAGCCGCTCGCGGTTCTGCACGTTGGTCCCTTCGAGCTCGGACAGCGAGAACACCAGCGACCACGACCCGTCCGCGTTGCGGATCGGCGCTCTAGGATATCGCCGCCCCGGCCGCTGTGGTCGAAAACGGAATCCCCGAAACTCCAAGCAGTCGCCATAGCAGATGAGCCGCCCGTAACCGAGCGTTACGAGCGGGTCGGACTTCCGGCCGATCATGAAACGCAGTGGTCCGTCCGAGAATAGCGGCTCCGCCCGGCGCTCGGCAACCGCTTCCTCGATGAGGCAGCGCAACATCTCGTGCTGCGTGTGGTTCCACTCAAGGATGCTCCGCGGAGTCGGCGGCACGTTCCCGCCCTCCGCCAACGGAAGGAGCTGTCCGTCCCCGGTGCACTGAACGGTCAGACCACACACATCGCATCGAGCCGTGTGCCGAGCAGAGCGGATCGCCCCGATCGCGCCACATCGAGCACAGGCGAAGAGCACCCGTTCGATTCCGCGGGCGGGAGCGCGGCTGCCGTAGGTTGTGCGGGGGGCGGCTTCGTACTCGTTGTGCTCGATCAACCGCTCGAGCCGTTCGACGACTTCCCCGGTGGGCATCCGGGAGAGCTGTTCCGCCGAGAACCCCAGCTCCAACCGCACCCGCAGTATCCCGCGGCGCATGCGCGGACTCCAGCGCGGATGCGTGAAATACCCGCCCTCGAATCGAGCGGCCACGACCGGTATGCGCAGGAGCCGAATCAGCTTGGCTGTGGCGGGAACGACCGGCAGCGTGAGCCCGTCCCATGTCCGTCTGCCCTCCGGGAAGACACCGAGCACCCCGCCGGCCCGCTTGATCTCCACCATCATCCGCACGGTATCGAAGTCGGACATAGCCTTCGTCTTTGGAATCGCTCCCACCAGTCGCAGCGCTGCCCGCAGGACAGGCGAACGGAAGTTGGCGTCCGCAGTGACCCAGTAGATGGGGTGCGGCACTATGGCGCTGAGGATGAACGGATCCCAGAATCCTACGTGATTGGCAACTACCAGGTAGGGAGGCTTCAGTCGACGGAAGAGCGCACGGTTGCGGAAACGGACATTGAGCCGTAGCTTGAGGTAGCTCCCCAGAACAAGCTGCAACAGGTGGATGAAGAGCCTGGAAGGGCGGCGAATGCGCTGTAGCCCGGAGCCCCCAAGCTTCCGGCTGGAGACGCGAGTATCTCCTCCCACCGGCGGCGTGGTGCCTGCTCCGGCCCGAGGCGAGGTGAGCTCGTTCGCGTTCGTCGGCGGCGTGCCCGGTTCTCGCGATATGCCTCTGCGTTGCGCCGATGCCATTTGCGCTCTCCCGCCGTCGGACGCGCCATCGCCCCTGTCGGCGCATTGTAGGATCGGCCCACAGCCGAAATTCGTCGATAGAATCTGTCGCGGTATAGCCATATCTGGGTGTAGTATAGTACACAACCATGGCGGCTTTGTCGCTGCCCGACTCGAGCGCACCGAGCGCTGCGTGTGCCGAGCAAGTCGGCGGAGACAAGGAGCATCAAGCGCTCTCACCCTTCACCGGGCGGCGCTGTGGGACGAACTTCAGGAGGATCCATGACCTTCTTTGACTGGTCGCTTTTCATCGACCTCGGGCTTATCTCGGCGGCCCTGCTGGCGGCTACGGCCCTGCGCGCCCGTGTGCGCTTCTTCCAGACGTACCTCATTCCGAACGCTATCCCGGCAGGGTTCATGCTTCTGCCGTTGTACAACTTCGTGCTGCCCCACCTGGGAGTTGGAACACAGAACCTGGAGGCCCTAGTCTATCACCTATTGAGCATATCCTTTCTTGCCATGGCGCTCCGGGGCACCGCAGGCCCCCGCCGCAACTCAGAGGGCAAGAGCGAAGTCTTTGCAACAAGCATTGCCGTCTTGAGCCAATACGCCGTTCAGGCAACGATTGGGCTCGTCTTAACGGCGCTCCTCATATTCACCGTCCTGCCGGAGCTCTTCCATTCCTTCGGCCTCTTGATGCCCTTGGGGTTCGCGCTCGGTCCGGGCCAGGCACTGTCGATTGGCGAGGGCTGGCGCACCGCCGGCATCGAGGGAGCAGGCTCAATCGGACTGACTTTCGCCGCAATCGGCTTCTTGGTGTCATGCTTCGGCGGTGTTTTTCTGATCAACTACGGAATCCGGCACGGTTGGATGAAGGAGGAGAACGTCCGGCGTCTGCGGGCACGAGGGACCCGGACCGGGATCTATGCCCGGGGTCACAAGCCGGTAGGCTCTCATCTCACAACCGAATCCGAAGCGATCGATTCAATGACGTTCAACCTGGCGATCACTCTGGTTTGCTACCTCGCCACGTACCTTCTGCTCACCGGACTTCATCACTCGCTCAGCACCCTGGGACCGCCCGGACAGGAGCTTGCCGTCAACCTTTGGGGCATCAGCTTCATCTTCGCCGCCATGTTGGGCCTCGGAGCAAAGAGAATGATCCATCGGGCAGGGCTGGACTATCTTCTGGACGACAAGTCGCTCACCCGGATCGCGGGACTGAGCGTGGATCTGCTGGTAGCCGGCGCGCTCGGGGCGATATCGCTCGTGGTCGTGCAGCAGTACTGGGCGCCCATCCTGGTGGTGGCCGCCGTGGCCGCTGTCGCTGTCGGGCTCAGCGTCCCGTGGATCTGCTCGCGACTCTTTCGGGACCACGCGTTCGAGCGAATGCTCCTGGTCTTCGGCGTCTCTACCGGTACGTTGACCACCGGCCTCGCGCTGTTGCGGGTGGTGGATCCCGACTTCGAGACGCCGGTGGGAACGGACTACGCGTATGCAGCCGGCATTACGTTCGTCCTGGCGATTCCCTTCATCTTGAGCCTGAACATGCCTACCACCACCTACCAGACCGGGAACATGTTGTGGTTCTGGCTTACCCTCGGCGTGGCTCTTGCATATCTGACCTTTTCACTCATAATGTACGTGGTGATCGGCAAGCGCCGGGCATTTAAGCGAGCTCATCGCGTCTGGCTGCCGTCGGAGACATACTCATCCCGGAGCGCATAGCCCGGTACTGAAGGTCGTTTCGCACGCTCCATACCTCGACCACCGGAGTGCCCCGGCTCGAAGGAGATCGCCTTTGAAGATAGGCCCCAGCGAGAAACTGAAAGAGCGAATGAGCGGCGTCCGCCACACAATTGCCGTGATGAGCGGCAAAGGTGGAGTCGGTAAGAGCACAGTGGCGGTGAATCTTGCTGCCACCCTCGCGGAGCAAGGGCACCGCGTGGGGCTTCTGGACGCGGACATCCACGGCCCCAACATAGCCAAGATGCTCGGGATCGAGGAGCGCCGTTTCACCGGCTCAGAAGAAGCCATCGAGCCGGTAGATATCTCACCCAACCTCCACGTAGCAAGCGTAGCGCTTGTCGGTTACGATCGCGATACCGCGCTGATCTGGCGTGGTCCCATGAAGCTCAGCATCATCAAGCAGTTCCTGGAAGACGTGGTCTGGGGCGAGCTGGATTACCTCATCATCGACACACCGCCCGGAACCGGAGACGAGTCCATGACCGTATGCCAGTTCCTTCCTGACCTCGGGGGCGTGATGATCGTAAGCACGCCGCAGGAAGTGGCGATTCTGGACTCGCGCAAGAGCGTTGACTTTGCGCGGAAGATGAACGTACCGGTTCTGGGCATCGTGGAGAATATGAGCGATCCGGAGAACGGACCGCGCCTCTTCGGGCAAGGGGGTGGCCGCCGTGCTGCCGAAGAGCTCGATGTGCCCTTCCTCGGCAGCCTCCCGCTTGATGCAAGTGCTGTCGAGTCAGGCGATACCGGTACACCCCTCGTAACCTCGCATCCGGATTCAGAGCTCGCCAGATCGCTTGCACACCTTGCCGAACGGACGGCCGCGCAACTGGAACCGGCGTCGTAATACTCCCGGATGCCGGCGCTCTCGGTGGTGCCTGCGTTTCCGGCGAAAACACGGGAATAACACCCGCTTGACCCACACTCCGTCCGCACCCAATACTGTGGTGTACTCCCGAAACCACGATTCCAAGGATCTGCTACGTTGCGAGTGCGTTACAAAACTTCGGAGACGGGCAAGCTGGTACGACAGGCAATCATCTACACTGCGGAGGATCATAAGATAGATCCAGGGAAGGTGGACCATGATGCCGTCAAGATCATCAAACGCCTGGAGAGCTTCGGACACGAGGCCTACATCGTCGGCGGCGCGGTCCGCGACCTCCTCCTGGACCGGTCTCCTAAGGATTTCGACATTGCCACGGACGCCGCCCCCGGGCGGATACGCAAGCTCTTCCGCAATTCGCGGGTAATCGGCAAGCGCTTCCGCCTTGTCCACGTTTTCTTTGCGGGGGAGAAGATCATCGAGGTATCTACCTTCCGTGCACGTGATAGCGAAGGCTTTCAGAATCTCTACGGAAGCATGGAAGAGGACGCCATGCGCCGGGATTTCGGCCTGAACTCGCTCTATTTCACCCCTACGCGGAACACCGTCATCGATTTCACCGACGGGTTCACAGACATTCGGCGGAGGCGTATCCGTCCGGTGATCCCCCTTGATCGCATATTCGAGGAAGACCCGGTCCGTATGATCCGGGCGATCAAATACGCGGCTACTACCGGTTTCTCTCTGGCACGGCCGCTCAAACGGCGTCTCAAGTCGTCGGTCGAGCTTCTGGATGGAGTTCCGTCTTCGCGCATGACCGAGGAAGTGTACAAAATCCTCGGTTCCGGATACGCCGCACCTATTCTCGAAAGCTGTATCCGATGGGATCTACTCCGCTTCATGGTGCCAAGGCTCGCCGAGGCGTGCCGGTCTCGAGAGTTTCGAAAACGATTCCTTGGGCGGATAGGCGAGCTCGATCTACTCCTGAGCCGGCGTGATGCCGACCGAGATGTCTTGACCGCGTATCTGACAGCGGACTATCTCTTCACCGCCACTGACTGGGATCCCAACGAGCGAATTGCCTTTCCCGACGGTTTCAAAGCTATCAAGCAGCTGATATTCCCGCTTTCGCCGGCGAATCGCCACGTGGAGGACGCCCTCTCCTACCTTCTCAAGCGGAAGCGTCGGTACCTCCGAAGCGGGTCCATTACCTACGAAGAGGACTTGCAGCGTGCCCACTCCGGAGTATCGGCCCGACAGGAAAAAGGGAAGAAAGCCGACCGTGGAGACAGGAGCTCGGGGAAAAAGGCCCGTGGGCGTGGTCACAACCGGCGCCGACAACCGGCCACAGCCGGGGAGCACACCTTTCAAACGGAGGCTGCCGCGGCGAACGGCCGCGCCCGGAACCCGCAGCACGCGAAGGGCGAGGCAGATAGCGGTGACCGCACCAACCCTTCCAAGGATAGCCGGCACCCACAAGGTGCCGGGTCAAAGAATACCTCCCGAAGACGGGGAAAACGCGGCGGCCGCCAGGGAAAGAACCAACGCAGCGGCGAGGACTCACCGGGCACCTCCCGAAAAGGTACCCGGCATCCGGCGCACGCTCGAGAAGGAAGGGATGTCGACAGCTAGAAGGCGTCCGGAGTGTTGTCGCTGTCGGTCTGTGTCCTCACCGCCGGCGCAGTCACTCTCTGAGCCGCCTGCCGGAAAAGAGCCGCAGCATACGCCCGATCGGATCGATCACGGAACAGATTCCGTCTGCTGAGATGCATAGAACCGTTCCAACGAGTCGATAAGCTCCACCACAAACGGGTCAACAATGGAGTAGATCCGACGGTTCCCCTGCACCTCCGAACGAACAATTCCCTTTTCTTTGAGAACCGCCAAGTGTTGCGAAACCACCGGTTGTGGCTGACTAACGCACTCCCAGAGCTCCGAGACACACGGCTCCTTGCCGTGCGCGATTGCGCAGAGCAGCTCCAGGCGGACCGGATGGCCGCACACCTTCAGCTTTTGGGCGCAGTCCCGTACCGCGTCACGCGGCGGACCGTCGTACAACTCACTCATGGCACCGTTATGATAGCCGCTGCGCACGCATTTTGCAACGGCGAAGCTATCGGCTCTGCCACCTACCCGACGCCTGGTCCCGCCGCCGGTTTCGGTGGGCAGCTCACGCATCTCCTCCGGAGCTCGACCCTCCGTTCGAACCTGAAGAGCTCGACTGCGAGTCCGCTGAACTCCCGGAGCCCTTCTCCGTACCCTGAGACGCTCCGGCGGTCTCTCGCTCCCCGGACCCATTCCTGGAGGAACCGTTTCCACCGGCCTTTGATCCTTCCGGCTTCCGGTTGTCGGTAACGTAGAACCCACTCCCCCTGAAGATTATCCCAGTGCCGCCTCCGATCAGCCGCCGAAGGGCAGCCTCCTCACAGGAGGGGCATACCTTGAGAGGTTCTTCACTCATCATCTGGAACGTTTCGAACGAGTGACCGCATCTGGTGCATTCGTAATCATAACTTGGCATTATTCTCGCTCCCTCTCTCCTGTTGTTGATCACGCCGAGTCCGTCCGCCGGCGGGCGCTTCCCCTCCCCCTCTTTGCTGAAAGCGCCGTCCGGCGACAAGCTCGACGGTCACCGAGGTAATATGGGGCAAGTGGAATATATATCACAGGCGACCATGCGGCAATAGGCAGACTTCGCCCGATTCCAGCAGATCCGTTCTTACCCTTACCACCGCAACCGTACCGGGATTCCCGCTTCGTGAACGCGCGCCTTGATGTCCGCGACCGTATAATCCCCGTAGTGAACCATGCTCGCTACAAGCGCCGCGTCAGCAGCACCGTCGCGGAATACCTCCACGACGTGCTCCGGTGTGCCGGCACCTCCGGAAGCCACCACGGGGACGTTCACTGCCTCCGATACCATCCGCGTGAGCCGAAGCTCGTAGCCGTCCCGCGTTCCATCCGCGTCGATCGAGTTCAGCACGATCTCGCCGGCTCCAAGCTCGACCGCCCGCTTGGCCCACTCCAGCGCGTCCAGCTCAGTCTGTTTCCGTCCCCCGTCGACGAAAACGCGGTAGCCGCTCGGGGCGGTCTCATCCGCTGCCGCATCCATTCCGAGCACGATGCACTGCCTACCGAGCTTCTCAGCTCCTTCCCGGATGATCTCGGGATTCCGAACAGCCTGACTGTTGACGCTCACCTTCTCGGCCCCCGCCGACAGTACCGCTTGCATATCTTCCAGGTCCCGAATACCGCCGCCAACAGCAAACGGAACAAAGACCTCTCCGGCTACCCTGCGGACCACCTCGATCATAATGCCCCGTCGCTCCGGCGAGGCCGTGATGTCATAGAAAACCAGTTCGTCCGCGCCGCCACGGTAGTACTCCGCCGCCATCTTGACCGGATCGCCGATATCGACGTTATCCTTGAACTTCACCCCTTTGGTCGTCTTGCCGTCGCGCACGTCCAAGCACACCACGATCCGCTTCTCCAACATGAAACCTCCAAAACTCGGCGTGTTTAGCTTGTCCAGCCTGCGTTCAGCGTGCTCGCCCTGCCTTCAGCGTGCTCGCCCTGCTCATAATTCGGCCTTCATTCGGGGCTATTCCCGAAAGGCGAAACTCTCCAGCAGCTTCAGGCCGAACCTCCCGCTCTTCTCCGGATGAAACTGGACCGCGCTGATCGGCCCGGCTCGAAAAGCGGAAGCGAAACGCACTCCCGCATGCTCAGTAGTTCCAACCACGTACTCCCCCTTGGCGGGCTCCGGATAGTATGAATGGACGAAGTAGAAGCTGGAATCCATCGGCAGACCCTCAAACAGATGACATTCGCCCACCTGAGTTACTCGATTCCAGCCCATATGAGGAACCTTGTCACCTCGACCGCTCGGAAGGGCGCGCACCTTTCCGGGCACGAGCGCCAGACAAACCGTATTCCCTTCCTCGCTCCATTCCAAGACAAGCTGGCAGCCGATACAGATGCCAAGCAACGGCCGCCCATCTTGAACGTGTCGACGCAGCGCCCGGTCCAAACCCCGCTCACCCAGCACCGCCATAGCCGCTGCAGCCTCGCCCACCCCCGGGAAGATGAGCTTGTCGCACCTCTCCGCCAGGCGGGGCGTATCCACACGAACGTGCTCGACGCCAAGCGCGGCAAGCGCCGTCTCGACGCTGCGCACGTTTCCCGCATCGTAGTCGATGATCCCTATCCGCATCCTTATACCCGTCCGCTCGCCTATCCGGCCACCCCGGCTGTGGCTCCCAGGAACCGGTCGAACAAGTCCATCACCTGCTCTCCGGAAAGCCTCACTCCGGAGAACACGATCGTCGTCTCGTCCCGGTCGATCTCGAGCTCAGGCGTTCGTTCCCCAATCAGTACCGGTAGCACAAAACGCAGGAGAGCGTTGAGTAGACGCGCCGTTCGTTCGTCCTCCAACCCCACGCGCCCCGCCAACTCGTAGCTCCCCGCCTCGGCTCCCGAGCCGCTCGTTACCGAAACGGCAATCGCTTGGACCTGGAGCGCTCGAGCCTCCTGCGGAAGGCCGGCCAAGATCCGCTCGGTCGGCCGAGGTATTGCCACAGAAAGCTCCGCGTCCCGATCAAGCATCCGCCGGCCGTTTTCGCTGTCGGGAAGCACCGCTGCCTCGTAATCCTCTACAGCCGTGCCGGCCGCCACGGTCATTTCGGAACCCTCCGTCTCCGCCGAAGCTCGCTGCGGCCCGGCGCCGGCCGGAACCTCCCCGGCGCTCTCGCTCTCCGCAACACCGGATTCCAAGCCCCGTGTCACCGCCACGCCGAGCTCACCAGCTCCCGCGGTGCCCAGAAGCGTCGTTATTGCGCCATTCGAGAAGAGAACGTGTCGCGACGATAGCACCGAAAGCTGCCCGGCCCCGTCGCGCTCCTCGTAGTACACGTACGATCGGCCGTTTCGCTCGGTAGTGCTACGGCGCCACGCGCGACTCAGCCATAACCCTGCCCGAAGCCTCCGCGACGGATACGATCCGGTCGCCACGGCGTAGAGTCGCGGCATGTCCGCGGCGGCTGCTTCCCGGGGCGGGCCGGCATCCGCCTCTCCTGCCCCCCCGTCGCCTTCTTCGGACTGGAGTTCACCGTCCGCGCCCGCGGAGCCGCCCGCACCATCGCCCCGAACGCCGTTCTCCGAAGGAAACTCCAACGCCGCCACAAACCGCTCGCTCCGGTCGAGCAAGCGGGGGAGGTCTTCCTCCTCCACCTCAAAGCGGAGGAACAGCTCCTCCAGAAGCTCGCGCATCGGCTCCACCTGCACGCTGAAGTAGACCGACGAATCGTCGGGTAGCAGATCCTCGGCGGCGCGTTCCTCCGCCACCTGCGGCACCGTGGCGCACCCCGCCGGCGCCACCAGCACCCCAACCAGCATTGCCGCCACCGCGCCCCAACGGCGCCCCCGCCGTGCCGGCGCGGCCGCCGCCGTGCCGGCCCCGCGCGGCCCTGACGGTTCCCGTCCGCCGCCGGCCGGTACGCCCGCGCGGGAGCCCAGCGGTGCCGGCGCGCGCCGAGACGCCCGCGCCGCAGCCGCCGCCGTGCCGGCCCCGCAGGGGCCACCCGGTGCCGGCGCGCTTCCGGCCCGCGCCGCCGGCGCCTTCCCGCCCCCACGCCTCACTTCGAAACCCGCTCCAGATGCACCCGGCACGCCTCGTCTCCTACGGTCAGCTCCGCCGCCCCGTTCGGCACCTCGTGACCCACCGAGACCGCAAGCGTCTCCGAAGCCAGATACTCCTCGAACTCGTCGACCGCCTGCTTCACCTTCTCCGTGCCGTCGACGCGCAGGTCGATTCGCTCGGTCACTTCCAGCCCGCGCTCCTTCCGCAGGTTCTGCACCTGGCGGATCAGGTCGCGCACCAGCCCCTCACGCTCCAGCTCCGGAGTGATCTCCGGGTCCAGCGCCACCGTCAGGCTCCCTTCGTTGAGCACGCGGAGGTTCTCCTTCTCCGTGCGCTCCACCAGGACCCGCTCCGCGTCCAGCTCCACCGTTTGCCCATCGACCTCAATCGACAGCGTGTTGCCATCCAGGAGGCTGTGAATCTGCCGGCCGCTGAGCGCCTCGATCTGCGGCTTCATCTTCTTGACCAGGCCGCCCAGCTCGCGCCCCAGAAGCTTGTAGTTCGGCTTGGCGTGGTATTCGACCACGTCTTCCTCGTCGTCCCGGTAGACGATCGACTTCACGTTCATCTCTTCGCGGACCAGCCCCTCCATCTCGCGAAGCACCCGCTTCTCGTCCGGATCGCGCGTCACCACGTACATCGTGCGCAGCGGCTGGCGGTTCTTCAGGTTGTAGCGGCTCCGGAGCGCGCGCCCCATACGGACCGCCTTCCGTGCCGTCGCCATCCGCGCCTCCAGCTCCGCGTCACGCCGTTCCTGGCGCGGCTCCGGGAAGTCGCAGAGGTGCACGCTCTCCGGCATATCGTCCGAGCGGAGGTTGCGGTAGATCTCCTCGCAGATGAACGGCATGTAGGGCGCCGCCACCCGCACCACCTGCTGTAAAACGCCGTAGAGCGTCGCGTACGCCTGCCGCTTGTCCGCGTCATTCTCGCTCCGCCAGAAGCGCCGCCGGCTCCGCCGGATGTACCAGTTGTTCAACAGATCGATGAAGGAGACGATCGGCTCGATCCCACGCTGCAGCTCATACGCGTCCAGTTGCGTGGCCACCCGCTCCGCAAGCGTCTCCGCCTCCGAGATGATCCAGCGGTCCAGCGGATTCGCCGGATCGTCCGGATAGCCCGCGGGCGCGATTCCGTCGATATTCGCGTACGTAACAAAGAAGCCGTACGCGTTCCAGAGCGGGATCAGAACGGTTTTCAGAACCTCTTTCACGCCCTCGTCCGAGTAGCGCATATCCTGTCCGCGAACCGCCGCCGAATCCATCAAGAATACCCGGAGTGCGTCGGCGCCAAAGGTGTTGACCACGTCCACCGGATCCGTGTAGTTGCGCTGACTCTTCGACATCTTCTTGCCGTCCGGCGCCAGCACCATCCCGTTGACCACCACGTTGGAGAACGCCGGCCGGTCGAAGAGCGCCGCGGCAAGCACCGTCAGCGTGTAGAACCAGCCTCGCGTCTGGTCCATCCCCTCGGCGATGAAGTCCGCCGGGAAGTTCCGCTCGAACCACTCCTTGTTCTCGAACGGATAGTGGTTCTGCGCGTACGGCATCGATCCGCTCTCGAACCAGCAGTCCAGGACTTCTTCCACGCGCCGCATCGTGCCGCTCCCGTCCGGAGCCGGCCAGGTGATCTCGTCCACGTAGTGCTTGTGGAGGTCCGGCACCGAGCGGCCCGACTTGCGCTCCAGCTCCTCACGGCTTCCGATGCACTCCACGTAATCGCCGCCGTCGCTCTTCCAAACCGGAATCGGGTTCCCCCAGAAGCGGTTGCGGCTGATCGCCCAGTCACGCGCGCCTTCCAGCCATTTCCCGAAGCGCCCTTCCTTGAGGTGCCCCGGCACCCAGTTCACGCGCGCGTTCGCCGAGAGAAGCTTCTCTTTGATCCGCTCCACCGCCACGAACCAGCTCGATACCGCGCGGTAGATCAACGGCATATCGGTGCGATAGCAGAACGGATAGGGGTGCGTGTAGGTGTCACGCTTGACGAGCTTGCCTTCGTCCTTGAGGCGCTTGATGATCGCCTTGTCCGCATCCTTGACGAAGGTCCCCTCGTAGTCCGAAACCTCCGAAGTGAACTTACACTCCGCGTCGATCGGGCAGACCACCGGCAACCCCGTCCCCTTGAGGGTCTCGTAGTCGTCCTCGCCAAAGCCGGAAGCCAGGTGGACGATACCCGTCCCCTCCTCGGTCGTCACGTAGTCCGCCACGTGCGTCCGGAAGGCGCCGCGCTCCGCCAGATCCGCAAAGTAGGGAAAGAGCGGCTCGTACTCGATCCCGCCCAGCTCGCTCCCCTTCTTCCGCTCGACGATCCGGTACTCCGACTCGTCACGGTAGTAGGCGCCCAGCCGGGACTCCGCCAGGATGTACTCCTCGTCCCCGTCGGCAACCCGCACGTAGTCCACGTCCGGCCCCAGAGCCATCCCCAGGTTGGACGGGAGGGTCCACGGCGTCGTCGTCCACGCCAAGAGGTAGGTGCTCTCGGTGCCCTTGACGCGAAAGCGCACCGTGATCGCCGGATCCTGGATGTCGTGATAGCCGCCCAGGTTGACCTCGAAGTTCGAGAGCGGGGTCCCCAGCTTCGGGCTGTAGGGCAGGATATAGTAGCCCTCGTAGATGAGCCCGCGCTCCCACAGCTCCTTGAAGACCCACCAGATCGACTCCATATAGTCGGGGTCCATCGTCTTGTAGTCGTTGTCGAAGTCCACCCAGCGCCCCAGCCGGTTCACGATGGCGCGCCACTCCTCGGTATAGCGCAAGACGATCGAACGGCAGTTCTCGTTGAACTTCGCCACGCCGTACTGCTCGATCTCGAACTTCCCCGAGATCCCCAACTCCTTCTCCATCTCGTACTCGACCGGCAAGCCGTGGCAGTCCCAGCCGAAGCGCCGCTCGACCCGCTTGCCCTTCATCGTCTGATAGCGCGGGATAATGTCCTTGATCGTGCCCGGCACAATGTGCCCGTAGTGCGGCAGCCCCGTAGCAAACGGCGGGCCGTCGTAGAAGACGAACTCCGGCGCCCCCGCCCGCTGCTCCACGGACTTCTCAAAGATCCCGTTCTCCTGCCAGAACGCCAGCACTCCCTCTTCCATCTTTGGAAAGCTGACCTTCGGATCGACCGGCTTGTACACAGATTCCTCCCTCAAGCTATTCCCGCAGCCATCGAGACTTAGGCGGCAATTCTATGGATGCCGATACCCGGTGTCAAGAACGGCACGCCCCCACCACAGCCCACCCCCAGGGACACCACGACACCACAGCCCAGCGCCCCGGCCACGCCGGCGCCACGCCCCCGCCTCGACGTTCCACCTCCCAGCCCCCGGCAGGGCCCCAGACTCCAGACACCGGGCGCCCCGCCGCCGGAGCCTGCTCACCTCCGTCACACCCCAACCGCCCGTCACCTCCCGCACCGCCCGGCGCCCCCGGCTCGGCCCCAGCTCCGGCGCCGTCGGGTGCTCCGCTCCTACTCCGCGCGTCGGCCCACCTCGGCACCGCCGGCCGCCCCCGCTCGGCCGTTCGCCCTCGCCCCCGCGCTCCCTGCTCGCCGCAGCTGAGCCTCCCCGCCCCAGCCGCCCGCACCCCCGGCGCGCG
>Ga0207421_10003192_pt1 | contig 19675 bp, 15 predicted proteins | sample SodLakKL_010_SED_4_FD_187542 | JGI IMG/M metagenome (GOLD analysis project Ga0207421, IMG submission 187542) | Alkaline sediment microbial communities from Lake Tanatar, Kulunda Steppe, Russia - 8KL_010_SED (SPAdes) (version 2) | ecosystem: Environmental > Aquatic > Non-marine Saline and... | reverse complement strand
TTAACCGCGCCTTCAATCGAGATGATTAATTATTGTGTATAGCATTGAAACCAATGTTTTAAAGCCGTATAATGGTTTTGAATCAAAATTCCGGCTTCGCTTGAATGCGCCCCTACGGGCGAATAATTCACGACAGTTGTGCTGTCGGGAATTATCCGGGTTAGACCACAAAAAACGCTGCTAATATTCTGGAATCCAGCTTGAACTTTAAACGGTTATCTTTCAAACCCGTTAAAAATGGATTGCGGGTCAAGCCCGCAATGACGATCTTTAGGTCAAGCCCGCTCTTGAATTTGACGTCATTCCGGCCTCCGAGCCGGAATCCATCTTGAACTTGACCTTGATTTTCGGTCTTGCGCCTTTTCGCCCCATCGCCCCATCGAGCACTCCCCCTCCGAGCCAGAATCCATCTGAAGTTCAGTATTCAGTAATCGGTGATCGGTATTCGGTTGCTTCAACACCAACTTTCGACACCGGAACTTACAATCTGTAAGCTGTGATCAGTGGCTGACGTTTGATCTTGAAGTTACTGATTACCGATTACCGGTCTTGTCTCCCCATGATTCCCCGAACTTGACTTTACCGCATCTCCTACTCACGAATTCCCCACTCTCCCACAACAGACCATTTTACCGATTATATTTTGAAAAGCAAAGATAAATTTTTTCACATTAATCAATGTGAAAAATTTTACATTGCAATTATTAACACTACCCCCTATACTGTTATCAGTGGGTATAGGGATGAGATATTTTTGGCTCCGTAGAAAATTCTGTTTTTTACCTTGAGTCTTTAACATAGAGTTTTGGTCGATGATTTTTGAAAAGATCTTTTTTAAGTAGCAAACGTCATAAGCTTTCGTTGGATGGGAGCTTGATTATTTTTATGTATTTTTTCAGGCTTGAGAAATTGTTTCTCACCTGTGCTGTGCTATCCGTATTTATCTATTTACTCTCCGCCTGCGCCCCCATAGTAGACTCACCTGACGACCGTCAACTTCGTGATCAAGTAAATCAACTGACATTTGAATTAGAAAGAGCTTTTGGATCCGAAAACACCTCCGGTGTGATGAGAAACATACATGACGACTATAGCCCCTCGAGAAGCGAGTTGCGCAGTGACCTGCGTGTTGTTTTTCGTCGATATAACCTCCATGACCTGGATTTTCATACGCTTGATTTTTCTCGCGCCAACGACGAGGTTAACCTGGAGCTGGAGTGGAACCTGCGCTGGCGTGATACCGAAGACGGCGAGACGGAACGCCGTCGAGGCCGAACGACTTTCCGTTTGCGCCCGGGCGAAGACGATACGCTGCAGATAATAAGCCAGCGAGGCGACCGGCTTTTAGGGGAGAAGGATCCGGGGGAGGTTCGTCACCGTGAATAAGTCGCCGGCTGCAAGAACGAAGTCCCACGGGGGAGACAAGTCCGAGGTTAATTCGCCTTCTAATTCCTCCCCCCTGGAGGGGGAGGTTAGGTGGGGGGGAGAAGTTACGATTTTCTGCCTAATCTGTCTGTTTACGCTATTTCTCACCACCCCCGTCACGGCTGGCGTATGGAGAGAGTCAATCAGCGGTGATTTAGAGTTCAGAGCTTACTACGACCGTATCACAGGCAACGAGGACCTCTCCTACAAGACCGATGGTGCCAACTATCTGACCGATCTTTATTTCTATTTTCAACCGTCCCGGGAAGAGACCAATGGTATTCACTACCGGGGAATGTTTTATCTGCAGGGAACCGACGACCCTCAGTATCAGACCCGCGGTGACAACTGGCGCGTCCAGAACGTCTATCTTACCGCCACCAGTCCCGGCGAGTGGGAACTGACCGGTGGACACTTCAGCAGCCGCTACACCCAGTATACGATGAATTCAACTTTGCTCGGTCTGGACGGCTGGCTGCATGCGACCGATAATTTCCGTTTAAAAACGTTTGCCGGTCGTCAGCGTCGTGCCCGCAGCAACGAACAGTATGCCCGATATGCAGGCGGAGTACGTGGTGAACTGGAACCATTTGCAAACCACGAGCTGGGATTGAATTACATACATACGCAGGACCATACTGGCTCTTTAAGCGGTGCCGACCTGGACGGTGTCGGTGATACGATCGATAATACTGTTTATTCCCTCGATTACGAGGGCAGCTTTTTTGACCGCAAACTGCGTCTGGACGGTGAAATTGCCACCAGTGAGGGTGAACTGGATTCAGACACTGACTATGACAATGAGCTGGCCCGGCGGATACGGGGCCGGGTTAGACCTTTTACGGGGACTCAGTTTACTGCCCGTTATGAAAAAGTTGATCCTGATTTTGAAACTGAACAGGGGTTTGCAAACACCGATCGTCGCCGCCGTGAATTTAGATTCGACCAGCGGTTGACGGACCGCTGGGATCTGAATGCCGAATATTCAAACTGGGAGAATATAGACTCCGATGTTGATCAGCGCGATGTGACAAATTGGTTGGTTTTCACCTCTTATCAATCAGAAATCGACTATTTTGGCACACAACAGTGGGACCTCTCGTTTGAACGTGATAAGGACAGCGGAGACAACGAGGCGGACGAGAAAGTCTGGGAGTTCGGGTTGGACAATCTTTTTACGCCTGCTCACCGGGTTAATATTCGTTATTTCCGTGAAGAAGAGGAAGATGAAGAAGATAATGAGACGGACATTAGCATCTTGAGATTGGGTTATTCAGGAGATTTTCAGCCCTACGAGCTGCCCTTGAATTATGACTTAAGCACTGAATACCGCGAAGATGATATTGAAGATGGCACCGATCGCCGCTGGCGTCTTGAAAATGATTTTACCGTTCAGCGGACGGACGACGAGACTTTCTCTTTTTATCATCATTATCAGACTGATAAAGACGCTGAATATGATGATATTGTCCGACACTCCTATGGAGCAGATTACACCTATGTGCTCTGCCCAGAATTTGGCAACAGGATTACACTTGGTTACGAGGAGACCGACACGACTGACAAGGAAGATTCTGATCGTGACTACCGCGAGCAGACGTTTGAACTAAACGTAGAGGCGTCATTTTAATTGTATGGCGCTTCGTTTGTTGGACGTGGACCTATCAAAATAGATTTTATTTCGTAATTTCAGGCAAGCCCCGTTGGTTCTCAAGAACCGGCGGGGCGCGACCCGGAATCCATCTTGAATTACTTGTCATTCCGGCCCCCGAGCCGGAATCCATCTTGAAATATTTACGGTTATTGTTCAAGACCGTAAAAATCGATTGCGGGACGGGCCCCGAAGTCACGCTTGGGACGTCAGTCAAGAACTGATAAGTTTTTTGGAAGGTTGGTATTTAGAAGATTTATGAAGCTAAAACATCTGCTTTTTTATGTCCTTGCTTTTAGCTGGTTACTCGCGGCAGTCATTTACCCCGCAGTGGCCGTTGAAACTCCGGAGGATGCTCTTGGAGAACTGCGTCAGCAGCTTGAGGAACCGGAGGTAGCGCTGGAAGTTCTGGAGGTAGAGGAGGGGGTCAAGGTAACAACAGAAGAAGATACAAAACCGCGTCAACTTGAGGAAGGCGAGGAGCTTCAACCGGGGGCGCGGATCGAGGCTATCGATGGTGAAGTGAGCTTAAACATCCCGGGAATAACTCACATGGAGCTGGCAATGGGCAGTCAGATGGAAGTCAATGAGCTCGAGAGTTACAGGACCGAGGATGCGGTGACTGAAAACGAGATTGATCTTGAAATGTATCAGGGCGAAATTAACTCCCGCCACCGCGGTGACGAGGAGATGGAGACAGAAATTGAAATTAACACCCCTAACTCTGTAGCCGGAGTCCGCGGCACGGTATTTCAGTGTGATATTGACGAAAGTACTTCCTGCTCGGTGCTCTCCGGTTCGCTTGAGTTTGCCAGCCGTGCTGCACCTGAGCGCTCGCAAATCATCGAAGCCCGTCAGCGCAGTTCAATGCGTCCGGGTGAAGAAGCTCCCGACGAACCGGAAGAAATAGATGAAGAAAGTGAGCGCCGGCTTTCCGAATATCGGGACAGGGCTCAGTTTCCCCCCGCTGTTGATGAATTGCAGCTGGAAGGGGAAAAGATGGAACAGACGGGTGAGGGCGTATTTCGCATAAGCAAAGAATACAGAGAAGAGGAGCTCCTGACGCTGAGCGGAACTGCCGAAGCTCGTGAAGATGAAGCGGAGCTTGAAGAAGTTGAAGTCCAGGTCGGGGATGAACAGTTGTCGGTCGAGGGGTTGGAAGAGTGGTCGGCAGAACTTGAGGCTGAACCTCCGGAAGTTGGTGAAGAAAAGCGAGTTAACGGCCGGGTAAGAGCTCATGATTCGCTGGGTAACAGCTCGCGTGCCTATCCCTTCCAGGTTGAGCTTGATCATCCCGAACCCGAGGGTGTGATTCCTCCTGGTCTTGATGAAGGTGATGTTCCGGTAGAAATTACTGAGATTGGCGGGATCTCTTATGATGAGATTAGCTTTCCCTTTCAACTCTCGGGCGACCAGTTTGAGGAAGAGGAAATAGTCATTAGCGGCCGCGCTAAGGCAGACGAGGCGGTTGAAGGAGTGGCCTACCGGCAGGCGGGAGAAGAGAATTGGACGGCGGCTGAGGGAACGGAAGACTGGAATTTTAACCTGCCGGCCGACGAGGACGCGGACTTTGAGCTTGAAATAGTTGCCTGGACTTCCACAGAAATAGGGGGCCCCGTCTCTGTTGGCCCGATTGAATACATTGTTGAACCATCCTTTCCTCCGTTTGATTTTAGGGAAGGAGACGTGGAGGTAGAAGTTGAAATGTTGGCCGGACGTAGTTATGACGACCTTGATTTTCCCTACCATACCTACCAGGGTGACCTGGAAGGTGGTCAGCTTCTGCTTGAGGGGGTAGCGGAGGCGCCGCCCGACATAGCCGGTGTCGCCTATCGTTATGACGGCGGTGACTGGCAGTCAGCGGGAGAAGACGAAAACTGGCGAATTGAGCTGCCTGCAGACGGTGAAGTAACTTACGATAGGCTGGAACTGGTTGCCTGGAGCGAGGCGGGAGAGATTGGTGATATCTATGAGCCGGATGAGATTGTTCACGAAAACATTACTTTCAACACGCTGCTGCGCCGTCAGATGGAGGAGATGTTTGACGAAATTGAAAACGAGAACCGGCGCCAGGTGACAGAATACTGGTATGACGATTTTTACTACCGCGACTCCCGGAGCGGCCGCGAGAAGGATTATTACGACTTCCGCAGTTTTCTACGTGGTTTTTTCAGGGATGCTCGTGATCTGAGTGTCTTCTATGATGTCGACCAGCTTATCTCCAGCCATACGGGCGGTGAAGTGAATTACTCGATTGAGTGGCGTGGTGTGGATAATAACGCCAACCGGCCCTTTGTCATGGTCGCTTCTGATGTTGAAAATAGTTACGTCCGGGCGGAGGACGGTCAGTTTAAACTGCAGTCAATGCAGGATTTTCCCCTGCACATGTATGTCTTCAATCGCGAGGATATTTTAATTGATGACCTGGGGAGTATATCAATAGAGGATTTCCGCACCTACAATGATACGGCTGCCGGTGATATCATCGCTGAAACCTTTGACCCGGCAATGATTGTAAATAAGCTGGCAATTGGTGGTGAGGTGGAAGATGGCGGTATTAAGCGTTTAACTGCTTCTGATTTCTCAGACGTGAGTTCGATATCATCCGGTTTAAATAGGTATGACGATGAAGTGGGGATTGAGGTGGGCGAGATGTTTGGTGTTAATATTGTCAAAGAGTGGGGAGAACAGCTAACTGCTCTGATAGAGATAGTCGATGTTAGTCCGTCCTATGTACAGGTGCGCGTTATCTCTGCCCGTGACCTGGTAGACGGTCTCGATCGTCCAGTCTTTCGCTACCGGGGGGTTGATCCTTTTTGAATAAATCACGTCATTCCGAGCAAACAACTGCTGAGGCTTCAATTCCCAGCCGCCGTCATTCCGGGCAAACGACCGCAGGGAGTGCGACCCGGAATCCATGGTTTAGGTCCGTAAACGGTAATAGAAAGCAGGGGGCGCTGCAAAATTCCGCTCTCCCGAGGGTAGCGACTGGTTTGATTTATGGTCTTGACTTTGGTTCTGCCCCCGGCGCCCCGCTCCCTGCCCCCCGCTCCTTGTTAATACCGACTACCGAATCCCGAAAAACAGCGGGGCGGGGAGTATTCATACTGTTACTGGCAGTCCTACTGGCAGCCACCTTGACGCTGTTTCCGGCTGTCGGTCAAGCTGAAGAGTCTTCTGGTGTGGCCCTGGACAGCTTTGGTTTAGATGAGTGGTCCGCGGAATCGGAAAATCCCACCACTTATCCACAGCGAGACCGCCGCTTGCTGATTGGTGTTACCTACCCGGGAGTTACGGTTGGCTACCAGGGGGAACGCTTTGGTGCTGAAATGCGTGGTTTTGCCAGCGGTGACGTCGTTCTTTACGGTCCGCGGTTCACACACTATCCCTTCGCCTATGAAGGTGGAAACATATACTGGGGTGCCGATATCTTTTACATCAGCGAGTTCGAGGGAGATTTAACCGAAGGAGACGGCTGGATGGCCGGCGGTTTTTTCGGTTTGCAGCACTACTTTGGCCGCCGCTTCTCTTTCAATATAGACACGGGACCCTACTACATTGAGCTGGAGGACGATTTATCCGGCGGAGCCGTTGAAGCAGATGATTGGAAATTTATCATGAACGCAAGCGTAAATTTCCATTTTTAACGCTATTGAAGTTACTTTGCACCTTAGCGCCTTTGCGTTTAATCTATGTTCAGCCGTGTTAATCCGTGTCCCAAAACTTTGCGTCTTTGCGTTTGCAAGTTTTTAAGATAAACACCTGGAGGCAAACATGAAAAAACTTTATGCTGTTTCGGCTATCTTAATATTTATACTTCTCGCCGGTTCTTTAGCCTATCCGGTGTACAATATCAGTCGCGCCGACGAGCTGATAGAACAATCGGGAGAGGAACTTGCCGGAATATATTTCGGCCCTGTCGACGCCGTTGAAGATGTAGTCGATGATCTTGACAAAGAGGCCAACGAACACTGGCATGGTGTCTGGGATAATTATGAATGTGAATGGGATCCTGATGAGGAGCCTGATTGTGAAGATGGTGATCCTGAATTCCCACAAATGGTAGTTGATTACTGGCTCGATAATCCTGATGCAGCTCCTGAAGACCCTTACGATGAATCCTCCGATCAAGAAGAAGCAACTCAGGCGCGCGAGGACGTCGACTCACACGACACTGTCTGGGAGTATGAAGCCGACGCGGCTGTCACTGCTTCTCCCGTCATGATTAATGGAGTCACCATCACCGCCAGCCGGGACGGTGTCCTCCACGCTGTCGACGAGGAGGGCAAGAAAATAGATACGCTGGATATAGGAACACCGGTCACTTCCTCGCCGGTTGTCGGGCCGGATGACCGGGTATACGTCGGTAGTTTTAACGGAAAAGTATACGCGCTGGATACCGATGGTGAAGAATTTACCCAGGATTGGACTTTTGAAACCGACGGCATGATCACTTCCTCACCCGCAGTCGATTCTGATGGCATCGTCTATGTCGGTTCTACCGACGGCAGTCTTTATGCTATCGATGGTGAAAACGGCGATGAGCTGTGGGAGTATGAAACCGACGGCAGGATAACTTCTTCGCCCGCAATAGACGGGCAAAATGTTTATTTTGGTAGCTGGGACAACCACCTGTATGCAATCAGTGCGGGGGAAGACGGTGGGGAATACCAGTGGAGTTTTTCGGCGGAGGGCGAGATTAAATCCTCGCCGGCTTTTGCTGATATTGATGAATTAGTGTTTGGTTGTGAAGAGGGATATGCTTACGCGGTAGAGCCGTTAAACGGTGAGTTGATAGCTGATAAACAAGTCGGCGGAGCTCTAACTTCTTCTTTTGTATTTGGAGAAGGGGCCGCTTACGTTGGCTCCTGGGACGGTAACTTGTATGCGCTTGAAAAAGACGATGACGACAATATAGAGGTAAAATGGAGCTTTGAAACTGGCGAGCAGATAACTGCTACACCTACCGTAGATTCGGAAGAAAACGTCTATGTTGGTTCCGCCGACGGTAATTTATACGGTGTGAATTCTGAGGGAGAAGCATTGGGGAAAATAGAAACCGGACGTGCGATAGCTTCTTCGCTGAATATTTCCGATACCCTCGGCGCTTTTGGCTCCGGCGACGGTAATTTATACGGGATAGAGACAGCCGCACCTGGACTGCAAGAACAGAATAGTCTCTGGCCCAAGTTTGGCCGGGATACGAGAAATACCGGTCAAATTGAATATGAAGTGGCCCCTGTGGAATTGAACTGGCAGACAATAGAAGAAGATACAATGTCACTTTCAATTGATGTAGATACAGGAGCAGAGGAGACTATAAACTGGATCGTCTACAACGCGGACGGTACTGATTACACTATCTACGAAAATACAAATACAATTGACCATGATTTTGAAGGCGAAGCCGACACCAAGGACTTCACGGTGCAGATCAATCAGCCTGAAGCGGTTATTTCACTGGAATGGTCTGATAATTCGCTCACCGCTGATATACCTTCTGAGCTTGGATTCTTAGAGAATCTGCAAAGAATCTGGCTTGATGGAAATGAATTCTATGGAGAAATTCCTGGTACTCTGGGAAATCTTGCAGAATTAGAGGAATTAGATTTAGGCTTAAATGAATTGTCAGGAGAGATCCCAGGGGAACTGGGGGATTTAATGAACCTGCAGCAGTTGGGACTGTGGGGCAACGACCTGAGCGGATATGAGGACGGCGCGTTTGCCGGGTTCACCACAGCACTGGAAGAAGGCGATACTCCACAAATTGATGTCAGCTCTAATCAGCTTGAGCAAGAAGACATCGACAACATGCTGGCTGATCTTAGAATTGCCGCAGACAATGAGAATATTGAAAACATTGGCGTGGATCTAACTGATAATGCCGCCCCGAGTGCCGCTGGCGAAGACGATGCAGATTGGTTAGAAGCTGAACGTGGCTGGACGGTCAATCACGATGAATGAAAAAATCTCCAAAGTGGACTGAAATACCAACAACATTCCTGACGGCGAATATACCATTGAAGTAGAAATCGAAGACGATGAGGCAAACACGGCCCAGGACGAAATTGATGTAACCGTCGACAACGAAACCTCTCGCGGCTTCCAATATCAGGGAGAATAACTTTCTCTTTTCATTTTAGTTTCTGTTTTCCTATAAATTTCCGTACAATCAAGCCGGTATTTTCAAACATGGAGATATCATATATTACTGGCCTCTCAATACGTCAAAATACTTTGACGTAGTTAGTGATGCTTTTAGTGTCAGACCTATCGATTCGCAATTTTTTTCTTAAAATTTCAAACGAGCAAATGTTCCTGGATACTGGAAGGAAAGACAGTAATTTAAAAATTGTTAGGGATATGTGATTGTCGTATTTATGGATTGAAGATTAGTAAAGCATTTATTATTATTTGGGCAGGTGTTAAACTTTAAACAAGTCATAAGAGTTTGAGGCTGGGGGTAAACTTAATAACGGGAGTTAATTTATGAAATCATACTACCAGGGATTTGTGGTAGTGTTACTGGCAATTGTACTCAGTGGGTGTGCGGGCGTTTATGCGCCCGAGCTGGCCGAAGAGGAGAGTATCCAGAGCTACCAGAACGCAAGCAAGGCCATTGAGAGGGCACAAGAATTACAAGCAGACCAGCAGGCGAAAGAAAAATTTGAGCAGGCCAAATCGTTGTTCGAAGAAGCTCGTCTTTCCTTGGAAGAAGCACCTACGAAACAAACCGCAGAAAAATTTCGGCAGGTTCGAGCAAAAGCGGATGAAGCTGTTATCAGCGCTCAACAAACGTTACTAAAAGCACGTAATTCTTCAATTTCCGAAAAAAAATCACGGCTTGACGAGAAATCAGCTCAGATAATTGAACATAAAGAGAAGCTTGAAGAGAGAGAGCAAACGGTGACAGCTCTGGAGGATGAGCTTGCAAGTCGAAAGGCAAAGGATGAAACATTACAGGATATGGTAGTTCGCTTAGAAAATAAAACAGAGTTACTGGCAGATACGGTGGCAGAAAAGGAAAGCAGATTGGTTAGCTTGCACGACACCCTCGCCCGGCGTGAAGCTAAAATTGATAATTTGAGTGAGACTGTCAGTCTGCAGAAGTCAGCTCTGGAGTCACGTGCTGACACCATTATGTTGCTTAGAGAAAAAGTATTTTCTCTGGCTTCAAAAACCGAAGAAGGTTGGGATTGGCAAAAAATTTCCAGCGAAACCTTTGACGCTGAGGAGCTTGAGGACCAGGCATCTGATACCGCTTTTTATCGCTTGGAATCACAGCTTGAGTTTGATATTGGACGAGTTACCATTACTGATAGCCACCGAGAAGAACTGCATTCAGTAGCAGAAGTAGCTCAAGCGTTTAGTAATCATTTTTTGCTTGCTGTTGGCTCCACAGACGATATTCCACCCACTCTCGGGGATAATTTTAATTCGAATTGGGAGGTGGGGGCGCAGCGAGCTTTAAATTCTGTTGAGGATTTAATCCAAAATTTTGATATAGATGCACAGAAAGTGGCTGGCTTAAGCCTGGGTGAATACGGAGAATTTCGGCCGGAGTATGAAGATTTGCCCGAAGCTGAAAAAAGACGAGTTGAATTCTGGCTGATTCCCTATAAGTTTTTTGAAGAAATGCCTGAAATATGAAGCTTAAACTCTGGTCGCAACTCTTTTTTATAACAGCGATGGTCCTTTTTATTGGCGGCTGTGCCACCGCTTACCAGCCCCGGGGGACTACCGGTGGGTATTCGGAAATCGCCCCTTATGAAGATGGTGTCCTGGTTATTTTTGTTGCCAACGCCTACACTTCCCAGGAGACAGTCAATTCTTATGCCAAATACAGAGCAGCCGAGCTGGCCTATCAGCAGGGCTGGGAACATATAAAAATCGAAAACATCAACCAACCTTCCGATGCTTTCAAAGCCCGGGTGGGTTCTGACCGCATGGTCGGGCGTCCGGTTGCCGTTCTCTACGCTATTCCCGCTGATGAACCGATAGGAGAAACCACCCTGGAAGTAGAAAAAATACTTGAAGAGACCTGGGTAATCACCTGGTCCCCCCTCGAATCCTTCCTCACCTTAGTTCCCTGACCCTCTTGCCTCGGAGGTAAAGTTGTTCAAAAACTTACGAAACCCAATATTTAATATATATTTATGGCGAAGCCTCGGGTGGTAAAAAATATTAATAACCAGCGAGAGTTGAGAATTGCAAAAAAATATGAGACGCTAAACAGAGATAATTATTAATGCGAGGTAGAGAAGATGAAAATTAATCGTGAGACAATCATATCACTTCCCAAGACTGACCTGCACTGTCACCTTGACGGGGGACTGCGAGCGTCGACGGCCCGTGATTTTTTGCGTGAGGACGGTGAAGCGGTGCCGGGGCAGCTGGAGGAGAAGTTGCGGGTGGCATCGGACAACGCCGATCTGGAGCAGTATCTGGAGTCCTTTGAGTTGCCCTGCCGGTTGCTTCAGACTGCCGGGCGTCTTGAACGGGTAGCTTACGAGCTGGCCGAGGACGCGGCCGCCGAAAATATTCGTTACCTGGAAGTTCGATTTGCACCTCTTTTGCACTGTGAACAGGGACTGACCCTAGACCAGGTGATTGAAAGTGTCTTGACGGGATTAGAGCAAGCTGAGCAAGATTACAACATAGATACGGGGCTTATATTGACCGGTCTGCGACAGAGTTCACCCGAGAAGACCACCGTCCTGGCAGAGAAGGTAACCGAATACTGGAACCGGGGCGTTGTAGCTCTGGATCTGGCCGGCGCCGAACGGGGTCACCCGGCCAAGGATCACCTGGAGGCTTTTTATGTTGTCCGTAACCGTAATATTAACCTCACCGTTCATGCTGGTGAGGATTTTGGGCCCGAGAGCATTCATCAGGCGATTCATTACTGCGGCGCTCACCGTATCGGTCACGGCGTTCGTCTGCGCGAAGACGAAGAGCTCCTAAATTATGTTAACGACCATCGGATACCACTGGAAATTTGTCTGAGCAGCAACGTCCAGACCCGGGCGGTTGAATCTTATGAGGCGCATCCGCTTCCTGATTACCTTAAGAAGGGACTCCGGGTTTCGCTGAATACGGACAACCGGACTGTCAGCGATACAACTGTTACTGACGAGTATCTCCTGGCTATTGAAAAATTTAACTTCAGTCTTCGTGACGTCCGCCGTCTGATCATTAACGGCTTCAAATCGGCTTTTCTCTCCTATGATAAAAAGTCGGAAATACTGGAAGAGGTTACCCTGGAACTTGAAGAACAGTTCTTTCGCCGCGATTTGACAGTGGTTGACGAGTTGTAAAGACTTTGGAGAATGGTTTCTCTCTATAGAAAAAGGAGTTGCGAGTAAAGAGTTCGCTAAAAGATACACTGGTGCTTAGTCACAATTGAATTTTTGGGTTGCTCCTTGCCATCATTATCAATAGGTCATCGTGCCCGGACTTGATATGAGTAGCAACCGGGCAAACCAGACCCTAAGATCGTCATTGCCCAACTTGATTGGGCAATCCGGTGACTTTGACCTTCGCCAGTTAGAAATTTAACGTCACTGGATTCCCGCTTCCGCGGGAATGACAACCGAAAAACGGATAAAAGTGCGGTCACAGTTTCGACAGTAACTGAGCACTGGGTGGTTTTGGAGATTGTAAAATTTTAAAGCTTTTCGAGTAAATTTTGCTATACTTGTTTTGCCGGACAGAACCTTACGGCTTTTCCCACTCGCATCAGGGGAGAGGGGTTTGAAGAAAGGGTCAGTTGGGTTTTATCTTTTACCGGGGTGATAATCATGGAAAATGAGCGGCGTAAATACAAACGGGTTGTTTTAGACAAAGAGGTAATTTTATCTCAGGATGATAAAACCTGGTCGTCGAAATTAATAGATATTTCATTGAAAGGTCTTCTCCTGGAAGAACCGGAAGGATGGTCCGGCGAGACGGGAGAGGAATATTCGTTAAAAGTGCTGCTCGGCGAAGGAGCAGGTCCTGTTATTAGTCAAAAGGTGGATTTAGTTCACAGGGAAGACGGCAGACTGGGTTTCAGGTGGAAGCTTATCGATCCGGACAGTCTTGACCATCTGCGCCGGTTGCTGACCTACAACCTGGCCGATCCTAACGAAGTCGAACGAGAACTTGAGGAGCTTTTCAAGAGATAAACGAGTTTAAACTTCTTTTCCCTGACTCGTGGAGGAAACCGACCTATGAGTCAATCATCACTGTTTTGTAAACTAAAAGAGAAGATAGAGCAAAGTGTACCTCTGAGCGCTGACGAGGGGCTTGAAATACTCACCCTGGGTCGCGAGAGCTTTATTGATCTACTTTCCCTGACCGATCGTCTGCGCCGCCGCAATTTTGGCGATGAGATACACCTATGCTCAATTGTCAACGCCAAAAGCGGACTCTGTGGGGAGGACTGTGCTTTTTGCGCCCAGTCTGTTCATTACCGGGCGGGAGCGGAGGAATACGATTTACTGCCGCCGGAAAAGCTAAAAGAAGCTTATGATGAGGCGCAGGAGCTTCCCATTTCTCACTTTGGATTTGTAACGAGCGGTGGCCGGTTGGAGGAAGCCGATCTGGAGCAGCTTATTGAGCTGTTTGAAAGCAATGAAAGAAAGCAGCCGTCCTATTGTTCCTCGCTCGGAGCACTTGACGAACAAGAGCTCCGCCGGCTCAAACAGGCAGGTATGAAGCGTTTTCACCACAACCTGGAGACTGCTCCCAGTTTTTTTGATGAAATTTGCTCGACTCATGATATCGAGCAGCGTATTGAGACGGTCCGGACAGCCAAAAAAGTTGGGCTTGAAGTCTGCGCTGGAGGACTTATTGGGCTGGGGGAGGAGCTGGAACAGCGGGTTGAATTAGCTCTTACTCTGCGCCGTCTTGACGTCGATGCAATTCCCCTGAACTTCGTTATACCCGTTGAAAATACCCCGATTGAAAATCTGCGCCCGCCCGAGCCGTTTGAAATTTTAAAAACTATCGCTGCTTTTCGTCTGCTCAACCCCGAAAAAGAGATAAAAGTCTGTGCCGGGCGTAAACATCTGCGCGACTTGCAGTCCTATATTTTTCACGCCGGAGCAACCGGGATGATGATCGGCGATTTGCTGACGGTAGCCGGGCGGGCGACTGAAAAAGACCTGCAGATGCTGGAGGATCTTGGTTTCGATGTCCGGTCTTGAAGGGCTTGCCGCTGAGCTGGAAGGGCTGCGCCAGGCTGGTCTTTACCGGCAGACGGAAGAACGTGCGGCGACCGGGGGGGTTTTTACCAGCGGAAATAAAAAAGTGATCAATCTTTCCTCAAATGATTACCTTGACCTGGCTAACCACCCGGAAGTAATCGAGCGCGCCTCTGAATACGCGGCGGAGTTTGGTGCCGGTGCAACTGCTTCCCGGCTGGTCGCCGGAACTTTGCCCTGCCACCGCGAGCTGGAAGAGCGCCTGGCTGGATTAAAGAATTTTCCCGCCGCCCTGCTTTTTGGAAGTGGTTATCTGGCTAATACCGGTCTGCTTTCGGCGCTGGTTGGAAAGGACGACTACGTTCTTGCCGACCGTTTGATTCATGCCAGTCTGATTGATGGTCTGCTTCAGAGTCAGACCTGTTTCCGTCGAATTCGTCACAACGACCTTGCTCAGCTGGAGAAACGGCTGGAAGAGGCACCGCCCGAGGCGCGAGTTTTAGTTCTGACTGAATCTGTCTTTAGCATGAACGGAGATCTGGCCCCGCTTGAAGATATGGCCGAGCTGACCGGTAATTACGGAGCGGCTTTGATAGTGGACGAAGCTCATGCCACGGGAGTTTTTGGTGAAAACGGGAGCGGTCTTATCAATGAACGGGGATTGGCCGGCGAAGTAGCGGCGGCCGTGGTTACGTTGAGCAAGGGGCTCGGTGGCTACGGTGCTGCTGTTGCTGCTGATAGCGAGCTCTGCGAGTTATTGGTTAATAAAGCGCGGCCTTTTATTTACAGCACCGCCCTGCCACCAGCATCTGTCGGTGCGGCGCTGGCCGCTCTGGAGCTGTTGGAGGAGCAACCCGAAAGGGGAACAGCGGTGCTCGAACGGGCAGCATTTTTTCGCGAAAAGCTGCAGCAGGCCGGACTGAATACAGGTGAATCAGCCAGTCAGATTGTCCCTCTGATCGTAGGCGATAATGAGCAGGCACTGCGGTTGGCCTCGGAACTAAGTGATGAAGGGATACTGGCTGTCGCCATCCGGCCGCCGACTGTTCCCCGGGGGCAGGCCCGGATTCGTTTTTCTATAACTTATGCACACGACCGGGAAGTGCTGGTTTGGGTAGCAGAGAAAGTCATTGCCCACGCGCAGGATCTGGGGCTGGTCTGAGTGAGTAAAATACTTTTCCTCTCCGGCTGGGGGTATCCGGCGTCAGTTTTTTCTGATCTGAAAGAACAACTTCAGCCCGAACATCATCTAACCGTAATTGACCAGGTTGATCTTGAGGCTGAGGACCAGAGTGGTTCTAAAGAAGTCTGCTATTTTCCCTATGCGCGTAACCTGACGGAAATTATAAGACGTGAAAAGCCAGATCTTGTCGCTGCCTGGTCGATGGGCGGAATTATCCTACTGGAAGCCCTGGCGGCAGGAAAACTCCCGCCATTTGAAGTGCTACTTATCGGGGCAACGCCCCGTTTTGTTCAACAAAATCCCCAGTCTTTGGCCGGTGTAAAAGAAAAATTTCTGCGTGCGATGTCGCTTAAGTTAAAACAGCAGCCGGAGCAAGTATTGAATGATTTTCACAAGCTGGCGGCACATCCGGACAAGCCAGAGCAGGTGGCAGAAATAAGCCGTGAAATGCTGCGGGATGAGGAGGGCGAATTATTGCGTGGTCTTGTATATTTGCACCGCATAAATCTAATTGAAGACCTGCCAAAAATTAATCGTTTTTTAACCGTTGTCCATGCTGAAAAAGATCGAATTGTGCCCCCGGCCGCGGCCCAGTATCTGGTTGAACAACTGTCCAATGCTGCTTTGAATTTCGTCTCCGGCGGTCATGCTTTTCCGCTGACCCGGTCGGACCAATTTGTTGAACTTTTGGATGACTGGGCGAGCGAGGGGGAAGTCAAATGAATAAACCAGATCTGCTGGCGGAGAGGCAAAAATTTTCTATCGCTGCGCCTACCTACGAACAGGGGGCAAAAGCGCAGGCTGAGGCAGCCGAGAGGCTGCTAAGTTTTCTGCCTTGCGGCGGTTTTTCGTGGCTGCTGGAAGTTGGTTGCGGCACCGGGTTATTAACGCGCCGGCTGGGGGAACTGTATGATTCGGCAGAGATTTACGCTTTTGATTTTTCGACTGCTATGGTTGAACATGCCTCCACAGCTCTGCCGGCTGGAAGTTATCGCTGGTTTGCCGCCGATGCCCGTCAATTTTCACTCAATAAAAAATTTCCCCTTATTGTCAGCAGTACCTCCCTGCACTGGGCACAACCCTTAACCGCTGTTTTTTCAAATCTGGTCGCGCATCTTCAGATGGATGGGAAATTTATTTTTAATCTGATGACCGCAAATACTTTGTGGGAGCTGCAAAAGATTCGTTCTCGCGTTGCGCCGGACAAAACACCCACCCGTCCGCTCCCACGGCTTGATCAGGTAAGACGAGCACTTGCTGAGGCTGGTCTGAAAGTCGAAGAGGAGGAAACGGTTGAAATTACCGTTGACTACGCTTCGGCGTCTGATTTTTTAAATTCACTAAAGCGCCGCGGCGTAACCGGTCGCACGGTAGCTGCCCCCCGTTTCCCTTTAACCCCCGGTGAATTACGCCGGTTACGTGAACTTTACGAAAAAAAATACTCACACAACGGGGGAGTCCGGGCAACTTATGAAGTTGGTTTCTACGTTACTAAGCGGGTGCAGGGCAGATGAGTTTTTTTGTAACTGGCACTGATACAGGCATCGGGAAGACGTTTGTCAGTGCACTTCTGGTTTCTGCGCTGCGTCAAAAAGGTCAGGAGGCCTGGCCCGTAAAGCCGGTTCAAACGGGATGTAAAGAGGAAGACGGTAGTCTGATGGCGCCTGATTTGACGGAAATTCTGCAGGCCAGCGACCTGCCTTCAGATCCAGCCACTCATGAAAAGTTTGCTCCGCGTCGTTACCGGAAAGCCTGTTCGCCGCATCTGGCGGCTGAACTGGCGGGCAGCCCAATTGAGGTTGACGCGCTGCTAAATGACTGCCAAAAATTGCGGGAAGAATACCCGCTACTGATATTTGAAGGAGCGGGCGGAATCATGGTTCCAATCACTTGTGACTATCTTATGCTTGATTTGATGGTGGAATTAGATTTACCGGTTGTATTAGTTACTCGAGTAGACCTGGGAACTATAAATCAGACGCTGCTTTCGGTCCGTCAATTGCAGGTGGCTGGCCTGGAGGTGGCAGCGATTGTATTCAACGAACCGAGGCCAGTGAACTGGTCGGAAATTGAGACGGACAACCTGCAAATTGTTGAAGAGCTTAGCGGCCGACCGGTAGCGGGTTACTGTCGCTACCTGCCGGACTATGATAAATTGATAAAAAGCCAGGGGAACCTCTATCAAAAGATACATGATCGAGAAGAGTATAATATAGGAGATCTCTCGGCTGTTTTTTCGCCCATTTGGGACAAGAAAAAACACAATATTTAACACCCTTGCGCAATTGTGTTAAATGTAATGGGGTTATTTCGGGGGAGTTACCTCATTGAGGGGAGGAAATACTGCCATTACCTCGGAGGTAAAGTTGTTCAAAAACTTAAGAAAAATAATAAATAGTATCTAATTTATTAAAGTTTTACAGATTCCCCGTTCTGAGGACCGATATATTTCTGACATCATTCTCGTGGCCCTCTTGGCCACTTCCGAGGTATAAAGACCTCAAAACAACCCCATCCTGGGGTTTGAGGTCTTTATAAATCCGTCAGAAACCCATCGGCCCTCAGAACTACCGTGTTTTTTTACAAAGTAGGGACCAATCCTTACTTGACCAAAAATAAACGTATGGTGAAAGATATGAACTATCTTGCTTACAAAACGCAAAACTTTAGTAATTTATTAAATGAGGAGATAAAAAATGAAGAGTGAGTATCGTCGCCTAGATCGGGAGACGGTCTGGCATCCTTATACCGACTACCGGGAGCTGATGTCCGAAGATTTTCCCGTAATTGAAGCCGGCGAAGGAATTCATCTTTACGACGTCGAGGGCAAGCAATACGTTGACGCCATCTCCTCCTGGTGGGCCTGTAACCTCGGCCACGGACAGAAGCAGGTGGTGGAGGCGATTAAAAACCAGGCGGACGAGCTCCAGCACTCTATTTTAGGAAACCAGTCGAATCCGCGGGCGATTGAGTTGGCACAGCGTCTGGTAGAAAAAAACGGCGGTAACCGCCGGGCATTTTTTGCTTCTGACGGCGCCTCCGCAGTAGAAGCGGCACTAAAAATTGCGCTTCAGCACTGGCATAACCGCGGTGATAACAAGCGCCGAAAGATAGCTTATCTAAAAGGGGATTACCACGGTGATACACTGGGGGCGGTGTCGGTCGGTTACCTGGAAGGATTTCATAAGCCTTTCAAAGCTGTGCTGCCCGACCAGCCCTCTCTGCCGTCGCCGGACTGTCTGTCTTGTGAGGAAGCTGAAGTGAGCTGTTCGTTGAAATGTTACGATGACGTATCTGCACTGCTGTCCCAGGAGGGGGAGGAATTGGCGGCCGTTGTAATTGAACCACTCTGCCAGGCAGCCATGGGGATGAATATTTATCCGGCTCGTTTTTTACGACGCCTGGCGTTGCAATGCCGGGAAAAGGGGATTTTACTTATCGATGATGAGATTGCGATGGGGATGGGTCGGACCGGAAAAATGTGGGCTTACGAGCAGGCAGACATTCGGCCGGACATAATCTGTCTGGGCAAGGGGCTTACGGCCGGTTATCTACCTTTGAGCACTACCCTGGTTGACGAAAATATTTATGATTCGTTCAAAAGTCCACCGCCGGAGCGAACTCTCTTTCACGGTCACACTTTTGCCGGGAACCCCCTGGCTTCCGCGGCAGCACTGGCCACGTTGGATTATTATGATGAAAATGATTTACTTGTTCACGTCCAATCTCTGGCGGAATTGGTTGCCGAGCAATTTGAGCAGATGGAAGACGTTTCCAGTGTTAAAACAGCCCGTAGTCTCGGTCTGCTGGGGACGGTTCAGCTTGATGGGGCTGACCGCGATGAGGCTGTACACCGAGCGAAGCGTGTCAAACATGAGCTTCTGCGCCGCGGTGTGCTTGTCCGACCCCTGGGACCGGTTGTTTATCTGATGCCACCGCTGGTTATCGAAGAAGAGCAGTTGGTTGATTTGATAGAAGAGTTTAAATCTGTGATTGAAAAGGTAGGAGATGGATAGTTATGTCCGAGAAAAGTAATAAAACTGACAAATTCGAACTAATCCCTGAAGGTGATGGAAAATTTCTAAAGCTCTGCTTTGACGGTGAGGCGGACCCGACAATTATATTTATAGCTGACCAGGATCTTGAAAATCTACAGAATCTGGCGGAAAAAGAAGAAAAAAGCTGGCGTGATTTCCGCAACGAATTTTTTACTCTTGTCGAACATACCGG
>Ga0207421_10003191_pt1 | contig 19676 bp, 15 predicted proteins | sample SodLakKL_010_SED_4_FD_187542 | JGI IMG/M metagenome (GOLD analysis project Ga0207421, IMG submission 187542) | Alkaline sediment microbial communities from Lake Tanatar, Kulunda Steppe, Russia - 8KL_010_SED (SPAdes) (version 2) | ecosystem: Environmental > Aquatic > Non-marine Saline and... | reverse complement strand
GTTCGAGTTCACCGGGATGTTGGTGTGCACGTTGCCGTCGCCGGCGTGCATGTGCAGCGCGATGAACAGGCGGCTGGTCAGGATGCGGTCGTGGATCGCAGTGATGCGCTTGCGCACGGACTCGAGTTGATGCCCATCGAAGATCTCGAACAGGGGCCGTTCGACCTCGCGCCGGTAGGAGATGCGCAGGCTGCGGCGCAGGAGCAGATGGATCAGGCGGTCGCCCACACGAAGGTCCGCGCGGGCCGTGTCGTCCAGCCACTCGTCGCAGTCGATGGCGGCGCTGACGAAGTGCTCGTCGACCGCGGCCCAGCGCCGCTGCACGGCCTCGAGCACCTCGATCGCGCGCGTACGCTTGGTCTCGAACCACTGCTGGCCCTCGCCCTGGCTGTCGCCCAGCAGTTCGCGCAGTTCCGGGTGGTCCCCGCGCAGGCAGACGAGGATCTCCTCGACCATCGCGCGCTTGTTCTTCAGCGACTCGCGCACGTTCAGGGTCTCGATGCCTTCCGTGTATTCGGCAAGGCGCTCGAGCGGGATCACCACGTCCTCGTTGATCTTGAAGGCGTTGGTGTGGGCGGCAATCGCGGCGGTGCGCGCGCGGTCGGCCCAGAAGCGCTTGCGCGCCTCGGGACTGACGGCGATGAAGCCGTCTCCGTTGCGGGCATTCGCTGCACGCACCATGGTCGCGGCCATGCGCGAGAGGGCCTGCTCGTCGTCGGCGACGATGTCGGCGATCAGGATCATCTTCGGCGATTCGCCGCGCGCACCCTTGGGCGTGTATTTCACCGCGCGCACGTAGCGCTCATCCAGGTGTTCCAGCCCGGCGAGCAGCACATCGGAATCGGTATCGACCGCGTTCTTGATCTCGACGATCGCCGGCACGGCCTCGTGCAGGTCGCTGCCGTAAAACTCCAGGCAGACGGTGCGCACGTGCTCGGGCATGCGGTGCAGAATGAACTCGGCCGAGGTGATCAGTCCGTCGCAACCCTCCTTTTGGATGCCGGGCAGGCCCATCAGGGCCTTGTCGGTCACGTCCTTGCCGAGGCCGGCCTTGCGGAAGGCCGGACCGGGGAGTTCGAGGACTTCGGATTCGCCACGAGGGGTGCGACCGTCCGGGCCGAAGCGGGTGATTCGGAAGCGGACCCGTGCGGCATCGTGAATCTTGCCGAGGTTGTGGTCCAGGCGTTCCACCAGGAGCCAGTCGGCCTGCGGAGTGACCATGCGCCAGGAGGCGAGGTTGTCAAGCGCGGTGCCCCAGAGCACGGCCTTCTTGCCGCCGGCGTTCATTGCGATGTTGCCGCCGATGGTCGAGGCGTCCTGCGACGTCGGGTCGACCGCGAAGACGAGTCCGTTGGCGTCGGCCAGTTCCGAGACGCGCCGGGTGACCACGCCGGCCTCGACGTGGACGGTGGCGACCGCCTCGGCCACGCCGGGCAGCCGCTTGCGGATCACCGCGCCCATGGCCTCGAGCTTTTCGGTGTTGATCACCGCGGCGCGCGGGGTGAGCGGGACGGCGCTGCCGGTGTAGCCGGTGCCGCCGCCACGGGGGATCACCGTCAGGCCCAGTTCGATGCACGCCGCGACCAGCCGGGCCATCTCTTCCTCGGAGTCCGGCGTCAGTACCACGAAGGGCAGTTCGACGCGCCAGTCGGTGGCGTCGGTGACGTGGGAGACGCGGGCGAGCCCGCCGAACTGGATGTTATCGCGGTGGGTCAGGCCGGAGATGCGCTTGCGCACCCGATCGCGCAGGGCAGCGGTTTCCTTGAACTCCCGGGCGAATGCGGTCACAGCGGCCTGGGCGCGGCGTCCCAGTTTCAGCGCCTTTTCGTTGCCGTCGGCACGTGCCGAGATCTGGTCAAGCCGATGCTGCATGGCCTGGATCAGTGCCTCGCGGCGCCTGCGTTCGCCGAGGAGGTCGTCCTGGATGTACGGATTGCGGGAAACCACCCAGAGATCGCCCAGCACCTCGAACAGCATCCGCGCCGAAACCCCGGTGCGGCGCTCCGCGCGCAACTCGTTGAGGAGGTCCCAGTAATCCGAGCCGAGAAAACGGATCACGATCTCGCGGTCCGAGAACGAAGTGTAGTTGTAGGGAATCTCGCGGATGCGCTCGGCGGTCATGAAGGCGAAGGCCTGGCTGCGGAAGGGAAGCAAAGGGTACCGAGGCCCGCGGGCAAAAGCACGAACGCGCACGGATCGTCCACGCTTTCCGCCGGGAATGCGAGTGTGGAGTGCGGCGGCTTGCCGCCGCTGTGGGTTGTGCCGGGGGGGTTCGGGATGTCCGAAAGCGGGAGCGAGCTCCGGCACTCCAAAGGGGCTGCGCCCCGGAAGGGCATATGGAGAGCGGCGGCTTGCCGCCGCTTGGTCAGGCTTGGGCGATCGGGTTGCCTGCGGTGGGTCCCTTGTTCGGGCGTGGGAAGCAGATCCGACTGGAGTAGGGGAAGACATCGCCGTGAATGCCGTTGCGGATGTCCTTCTGCCGGGCTCGCCAGTAACGGTAGTCGAACAGGTCCGGGTGGGTATCGATGAGCATCTCCCGCGTCTCGGGGTCGGGGCAGAGGAAGGACGGGAACTCCTCCGGGAAGATGTCGTACGGACCCACGGAGAACCAGGGTTCCGCACTCATCTCGTCTTCCGGCGTCTTCGGTTGCGGGATCCGGCGGAACTTGCAGTCGGTCAGGTAGGCGATCTCGTCGTAATCGTAGAAGACCACCTTGCCGAGGCAGTTCACGCCGAAGTTCTTGAACAGCAGGTCGCCCGGGAAGATGTTGACCGCCATCAGCTGCTTGATCGCAAGCCCCCAGTCCTTCAGCGCCATCCGCTTTTCATCCTCGTCGGCGACGTCCAGGAACAGGTTCAGCGGCAACATCCGCCGCTCGATGTAGACATGCTTGAGCACCAGCACATCGCCGTCGATCTCCAACAGCGAGGGCACCTCCGCCTGCAGTTCCGTAATCAGGTCGGCAGGGAACCGGTCCAGCGGGAAGGCCACGTCGGAAAACTCCAGCGTGTCGGCCATGCGCCCGACGCGGTCGTGCAGTTTCACCTGCTGGTAGCGCTGCTTGACCTGCTCACGGGTCACGTCCTTGGGCGGTGGGAAGTGGTCGCGGATCACCTTGAAGACGTACCCGTAGGAGGGCAGGGTGAAGACCAGCATCACCATGCCGGGTGTGCCCTCGGCCAGCCTGAACGGGTCCTCGCTTTTGGCGAGGTGGTCGAGGAAGTCGCGGTAGAACTCGTTCTTCGCCTGTTTCTGGAATCCGATGCTCATGTACAGTTCGGCCAGCGGCTTGTCCGGCATCAGGCTCTGCAGGAACGCCACCGTGGCCGCCGGTACCGGCGTCTTGGCCATGAAGTAGGCCCGGGCGAAGTTGAACACCGCCTCCATCTGCTCCCGGGTGGTCAGCAGGGTGTCGGCGTAAATGCCACCCTGTGCGTTGTTGATCAGCGGAATCACGAAGGGCTGCAGTTCATCCCCCCAGATCACGCGGCCGATCAGGTAGGCGGCCTTGTTGCGGTAGAAGGGCGACTCGAGTACGTCGATGCGAAGATCCTCCATCGCGGCGGCGGCGCGCGGCTCGCGCTCACGGAAGGCGTCGGCGATCCTGCGCGCATCCCGCTCGATGTCCTCATAGGGAATGTTGAAGTAGAACGCCGACAGGATCTCCCAGATGCAGTGCTCCAGCCCCGCGGCCCGTGGGTGGAAGGACATGCAGACCTGGTAGCGGGTAGCGAGTTCGTCGCGTTTGACGGTGGAGGTCACGAAGATGTTGTCGTTGTGGTAATACTTGCGCTCGAACAGCTGGCAGAACACCGAGTTGAAGAACGTCTCCGCGAGTTCGGGCCGACTGTGGTGGCGCAGCATCTCGGTGTAGACCCGCTTGACCTCCTGCCAGAGGCGCTCGTCCAGGCACTTGATCTCGAAGGTCGAATGCAGTTTCGCGATAGTCTCGCTGACCCGCGCATCGTAGAAGCTGATGCGCTGTGCCGAGGCCTCCCTGACCGCCTCCCAGTCCGCACGCTCGAAGCGCTGGCGGGCGTCGCTGGTGATCTCGGCAAAGAAGGAATAGTGGCGCTCGAAGCCGGTCAGAATGGCGCGCGCGAGCTGCGAGGCTCGCAGGTGCAGATCACTGCCGCTGGGGATCTCGGTGGTGTCCTCCGGCTCGGGGCATGTGGCCAGTTGGCCTCGGGCTGTCGCCATGAGTTTTGCTTCCTTCGCTTTACGTAGGACTTGGTTTAAACTATTTTGCTGCAACGCACAAGGCCCCGCAGCCATGATCACGAACTGTGCTGTCCTTGGCGTTTCGACACGTGAAAATGGCAAAAGAGCCGATAACGGCCCCCTTTGGAGGAAATGAAATGAGTGAAATCATCAGCCGCCAGGAGCAGATCCAAGCCCTAGAGCGGGAGTGGTCCGAGAATTCCCGTTGGCTCGACGTGCGTCGCGGCTATTCCGCCGAGGATGTCGTGCGTCTGCGTGGATCCGTGCGCCCGGAACATACCTTTGCGCGCCTGGGTGCCGAGAAGCTCTGGAACAAGCTGCACGGTGACGCCCGCAAGGGCTATGTGAATGCCCTGGGGACCCTGACCGGCGGTCAGGCGCTGCAGCAGGCGCGAGCCGGGATCGAGGCAATTTATCTCTCCGGTTGGCAGGTGGCGGCCGACGGCAACACCTCCGAGACCATGTATCCGGACCAGTCCCTGTACGCCTATGATTCGGTGCCGACAATGGTCCGGCGGATCAACAACAGCTTCCAGCGTGGCGACGAAATCCAGTGGTCGCGCGGCATCGGGCCCGGCGATGAGGGCTATGTCGATTACTTCCTGCCGATCGTGGCGGATGCCGAGGCAGGGTTCGGCGGCGTGCTGAACGCCTTCGAACTGATGAAGAACATGATCGCCGCCGGTGCGGCCGGGGTGCACTTCGAAGACCAGCTGGCAGCGGTGAAGAAGTGCGGCCACATGGGCGGCAAGGTGCTGGTGCCGACCCAGGAGGCGGTGCAGAAGCTGATCGCCGCGCGGCTGGCCGCGGACGTGATGGGCGTGCCCACGCTGCTGCTCGCGCGCACCGATGCCGAGGCGGCGAACCTGCTGACCAGCGACGTGGACGATAACGACCGGCCGTTCCTGAGTGGTGGGCGCACGGCCGAGGGCTTCTTCCGGGTGAAGAACGGGCTGGAGCAGGCGATCAGCCGGGGTGTGGCCTATGCGCCCTATGCGGACCTGGTCTGGTGCGAGACCGGCACGCCCGACATCGGCTTCGCGCGCGAGTTCGCGCAGGCAGTGCTGGCGAAGAACCCGAACAAGTTGCTCGCCTACAACTGTTCCCCCTCGTTCAACTGGAAGAAGAATCTCGAGGATGCCCAGATCGCCCGGTTCCAGGACGATCTGTCGGCACTCGGCTACAAGTACCAGTTCATCACGCTGGCGGGTATCCACAGCATGTGGTTCAACATGTTCGACCTGGCCCATGCCTATGCCGCCGGCGAGGGCATGCGCCACTACGTGGAGAAGGTGCAGCAGCCCGAGTTCGAGGCGCGCGAGCGCGGCTATACCTTCGTCTCGCACCAGCAGGAGGTCGGCGCCGGCTACTTCGACGACGTGACCACCGTGATCCAGGGCGGGGGATCGTCGGTCACCGCGCTGACCGGTTCGACCGAGGAGGCCCAGTTCTCGGGTTAAGGCAGATCCTGCCTGCGCTCTGGGGTTGAGCGACTGCGGTCGCCCGAAAGCGGGAGCGAGCTCTCGCACTCCATAGGGCTGCCGGTCGTAGCGACGGGCTTGGCACCGATGGAGTGCGGCACCCCTCATGATGAAAAGCCGCAAACTGTAGGTCGGGTTAGCCCAAAGGGCGTAACCCGACGGGCCTCGCACCCCACCCACGGGCGCAAAATAGCGTCGTCCTCGGGATGTCGTCGGGTTACGCTGCGCTAACCCGACCTACAGAACCCCAGGTGGCTGCAGGGGCACCTATGGACTGCGGCGGCTTGCCGCCGCTGTGGGGGTTTCGGTGGGCCCCGACGTCGGACAGCGGGAGCAAGCTCCCGCACTCCATAGGCGTGGAAGTAAGTGAGGCGTGTTGGCCCGGACCTCCCCCGGGGGATAGACTCGGTGGAGAGAACCCCGTTTTGATGAGGTCGGCATGGCACTGGCACGGCGCGACAGCATTCATCACACCTATGGCGATTACCTCGGGTGGCCCGAGGATCTGCGCTATGAACTGATCGATGGCGAGGCCTACCTGATGGCACCGGGTCCGGACCTGGAGCATCAGGATATTGCCGGCGAGATCTATCGCCAGCTGGGCAATGCACTCCAGGGCCAGCTCTGCCGCCCCTTTGTCGCGCCGCTCGACGTGCGCCTGCCCAAGGCCGACGAAGCGGACGAGGAGATCGACACGGTCGTGCAGCCCGACGTGCTCGTGGTCTGCGATGCCTCCCGGCTCGACCGCCGCGGGGTGCGCGGAGCACCGGATTTCGTGGTCGAGGTGCTGTCGCCCTCGACCGCCTCCCACGATCATGTGCGCAAGCGCCGCGTGTATGAACGCGCCGGCGTACAGGAATACTGGCTGGTGCATCCGATTGATCGGATGGTCACCATCTATCGCCTCGTGAACGGCGAATACGGCAAGCCGGAGGTGCAGGAACTGAAGGGGGAAACGGCGGTGGGCGTGCTGCCCGACGTGGTCATTGCCTGGGATGCGCTGGTCGCACGGCTGCCACCGGTGGAATACTGAGGCCCGGGCGCACGTGACCGACGAGTTGGCGCAGAAGTGGAACGCACGCTACCAGGACGCGGACCCTGCGGCTTCGCGCCCCTGTGAGGTGCTGAAGACCTTTGCGTACCTCCTGCCCCCGGCGGGTCGGGCGCTGGATCTCGCCTGTGGCCTGGGCGGCAATGCCCGCCTGTTGGCGGCGCGCGGGCTGGAAACCTACGCCTGGGACCGCTCGCCGGTCGCGATCGATAGGCTCCAGGCCCACGCGGCGGCCCAGGATCTGCCGATTCGGGCCCGGGTCCGGGATGTGGAGGCAGAGCCGCCGGAACCCGATGCCTTCGATGTGATCGTGGTCGCCTATTTTTTGGAACGCGATCTGGCCCCCGCCCTCGAACTGGCCCTGCGGCCCGGCGGCCTGTTGTTCTACCAGACCTGGACGCGGGAGTCTGTGGACGACCGCGGCCCCGGCAACCCGCTGTTCCGGCTTGCTCCGAACGAGCTGCTACAGCTCTTCCCGCGCTTGCGTGTCGTCTCCTATCGCGAGGAGGGGCTGTTCGGCGATTCCGCCCAGGGTCTGCGTAACGAAGCCTGGCTGATCGCGGCCCGGCTCTGAATCTCATGGCTCGGCGCCGCCCCTGACGATGAAACGCCGCAAACCGTAGGTCGGGTTAGTCCAAAGGGCGTAACCCGACGGGTGTCGCACCCGCTCATGGCCGCAAAGTAGCGTCATCCGCGGCACCCCGGCACGTCGGGTTACGCTACGCTAACCCGACCTACAGAGCTGGGCCGTGACTTTGGCGTTAAAGTGGTCCGGTGGATGGTAGCGCAGTGGCGTGATCCGGGTTCCGTATCGTCGCGGCTTCAGGCAACGGGAACGCCGGGGGCGATGGTTACAACGAATACGGAATTCGCACGTCCGGCGCGAGGCGCGGAAAGTCCCTGGAATTCCGGGTTACGAGTAGCGCATCTTCCATCTGTGCACTGGCCCATATGATGGCATCGGGCAGCCGTATCCTGATTTGCCGTCGGATGCTCACCGCTCGTTCCGCGACCGTGGCGTCGAGTTGTACCTGAAGGAAGCGGTCGAGAAACTGGCGAACGGCAACCTCTTCATCGATTTGGCTACCCACCATGACCTCTACCCAGGTAATGGTGCTGATCATCGGGTGTGGGTAAGCCGCGATTTCCTCGCGTGCGGCATCGATACCGTTCAGATAATCAATCAGGATGTTCGTGTCGAACAAGACCTTCACCGATCCCACTCCCGTCGGACGCGTTCCTGGTAGTCGAGCCCGTCCTCATCTCGTTTGCGCCAAAGGCCGAACGCGACGTCTCCAGCCGGTTCGCGGCGCTGTTCGAGATAGACTGCCACCGCGCGCCGCACGAGTTCGGCACGCGACAGCCCGTTTCGCTCGGCGAGTGCTTTGAGGGCTGCGATCTGGTCATCGGGAAGATCAACGATGGTGCGCATGTCGGACTCCTTGGGCGATATCATGCACCGTCATCATATATCAATGGCGGACTTGGTGTTTCACGGGTCAGGAATACGACGTTGCGGGCCGGAATCTCCATGATCCAATCGTGGCGTCGGGCGATCCGGAGGAAGGTTTCCTCTCGGTAGAACACGACATGGGTCAGGTCGCGCCGGTAGTTCCAGCGGGCGAAACGGGCGTCGTCGGTCTGCAGGTAGGTCTGGATTGCGAGGAGGCCGCCGGGTTTCAGCAGCGCGGCGAGGCGCGCGAACTCGCGCGCCGGCTGGTGAAAGTGCTCCACCACCTCGGTGCAGGTGATGAAGTCATAGCGCGCCTCCAGTGCTCTGGGGTCGATGTGGAAGAACGGGTCGTACAGCGTGACGCAATGCCCCGCCTCCTGCAGCATCGCCGCAAGCGCGGGGCCTGGGCCGCAGCCGTAATCCAGCCCGGCCCGGCCCGGCGCGAGGCGCTGCAGCAGCGGCCCGGCGAGCTGGGCCAGAAATGCGCGGTAGGCCGGATCCGCCGGCCGGTTCCGGTGCTGACCGTATTCGTTTTGCTCGACCTCCCGGGATGGGAGTTGATCCGGGTGCAGGAACGTCGCCTGGCAGATCTCGCAGCGCAGGTAGTCGCGCCCGCCGACGCTGGCAAACAGCCGGGCGCCGCCTTCGCGGCAGACTGGGCACGCCACGCTGCTGACTCCCATCGCGGGATCATGCGCCGTCATCCGCCACCGGTGAGGGGCGAAACCGTTGGCCCCGATCAGCCTGCGAGAAGTTCCTTCTTCTGCACTGCGCGCCAATGATGCAGCAGGGGTTCGGTGTAGCCCGAGGGCTGCTCACGGCCCTTGAAGATCAGGTCGGACGCGGCGCGGAAGGCGATGGAACCCTCGAAATCGGCGGCCATGGGGCGGTACATCGGATCGCCGGCATTCTGCTCGTCGACCACGGCCGCCATGCGCTGCAGGGTCGCGCGTACGCGATCTGCGTCGACGACGCCATGGTGCAGCCAGTTGGCGATGTGCTGGCTGGAGATGCGCAGGGTCGCGCGGTCCTCCATCAGGCCGATATTGTGGATGTCCGGGACCTTGGAGCAGCCGATGCCCTGCTGTACCCAGCGCACCACGTAGCCGAGGATGCCCTGGCAGTTGTTGTCCAGCTCCTGCTGCTTCTCCTCGTCCGACCATTCGGGGTTTTCGACCACCGGCACCTCGAGCAGGTCGTCCAGGAGTTGCCCCTCCATGTCGGGTTTCAGACCCGCCTCCATGTCTTCCTGCAACTCCGCGACGTTGACCTGATGGTAGTGCAGCGCGTGCAGCACGGCGGCGGTGGGCGAGGGCACCCAGGCGGTGTTCGCCCCGGCCTTCGGGTGAGCGATCTTCTGTTCCAGCATCGCGGCCATCCGGTCCGGCATCGCCCACATGCCCTTGCCGATCTGGGCACGCCCGCGCAGGCCGCAGGCCAGGCCGGCTACCACGTTGTTGCGTTCGTAGGCCGCGATCCACTTGCTGCCCTTCATGTCGCCCTTGCGCAGCATCGGGCCGGCCTCCATCGCCGTGTGCATCTCGTCTCCGGTGCGGTCGAGGAATCCGGTGTTGATGAACGCCACCCGGGCGGCCGCCTCTCCGATGCAGGCCCTCAGGTTGACCGAGGTGCGGCGTTCCTCGTCCATGATCCCCATCTTGAGGGTGTTCCGCGGCAGTCGCAGCAGGTCCTCGATCCGCGAGAAGAGTTCGCTGGCGAAGGCGACCTCCTCGGGGCCGTGCATCTTGGGCTTGACGATGTAGACCGAGCCGGTTCGCGAGTTGCCCCGATCGTCGTGGCGCAGGTCGTGCATGGCCAGGAGGCTGGTCATGATGCCGTCGAGAATGCCCTCGGGGGTCTCCCTGCCGTCGGCGTCGAGGATGGCCGGCGTGGTCATCAGGTGCCCGACGTTGCGCACGAACATCAGCGAGCGGCCGGGCAGGGTCAGGGTCCTGCCCTCGGGCGTGGTGTATTCGCGGTCAGGGTTCAGCTTGCGCGTGACGACCTTGTCGCCCTTCCGGAACGAGGTCTCCAGCGTGCCCTTCATCAGGCCGAGCCAGTTGCGGTAGATGCCGACCTTGTCCTCGGCATCGACGGCGGCGACCGAGTCCTCGCAGTCCATGATGGTGGTGATGGCCGCCTCGACCAGGACGTCCTTCACGCCGGCCGCGTCGGTCTTGCCAATCGGGTGCTGCGGGTCGAACTGGATCTCCAGATGCAGGCCGTGATTCACCAGCAGGATCGCGGTGGGATGGCTGGGGTCGCCCAGGTATCCCGCCAATTGATCTCCTTGCTGGAGGCCGGTGTCGTCGCCATTGTCCAGGGTCACGACCAGTTCGCCGTCCTCGAGTCGGTACCCGGTGGCGTCGGCGTGGGAGCCGGAGGCCAGGGGCGCAGCCTGATCCAGCACGCTGCGCGCGTACGCGATGACCTTCTCGCCGCGCACCGGATTGTAGGCATCGCGGCGCTCGGCACCGTCCTCGTCCGGGATCGCATCGGTACCGTAGAGCGCGTCGTAAAGGCTGCCCCAGCGGGCGTTCGCGGCATTCAGCGCGTAACGCGCGTTGCTGACCGGCACGACCAGCTGCGGACCCGCCTGCAGCGCGACCTCCGGGTCGACATTGGCGGTGCTGACCTTGACCGTCTCGGGCGGCTCCACCAGGTAGCCGACACCGCGCAGGAAGTCGCGGTATGCGGACATGTCGTGGATCGGCCCCGGGTGCGAGCGATGCCAGTCGTCGAGCTTCTCCTGCAGCGCGTCGCGCTTTTCCAGCATTGCCCGGTTGCGGGGCGCCAGGTCATGGAGCATGGCCTCGACGCCGGCCCAGAAGGCCTGCGGATCGAGGTCGATGCCCGACAGGGCCTCGTCGACGAGGAAGCGGTCCAGTTCGGCGGCCACCTGCAGCCGTCCGCGGGTCACATAGTCAGTCATGTTGGCTCTTTTTCCTGATGGGTCGGCGCCTGCCGATCGTGGTTGTCCAGTGTGCCTTCATGATGCCACGTCTGCCCTACCCCCGGTCCAGTCGGTGCGGGTCCCCCTGTGGAGTGCGGGAGCTTGCTCCCGCTGTCCGGCATCAGACCTGGTTCAGACCCCCAAAGCGGGAGCAAGCTCCCGCACTCCAAAACGCCCCAGGCGTGAGGGCCTGAAGGGCCGTATCCGAGTCCTCAGTCGCCCAGCGCTGCAATGCCCGCACGGGCGACCTGTGCATCCTGTTCGGGCTTGACGCCGGAAACGCCGACCGCGGCGATGACCTGGCCCTCGTAAAGTACGGGGATGCCACCGGTCAGCAGGCCCTGCAAGACCGGTGCGGACAGGAAGGCGGTGCGGCCTCCGTTGATCATGTCCTCGAAGGCCTGGGTCTCGCGCCGGCCCAGGGCGGCGCTGCGGGCTTTCTCCGGGGCGACGTAGGCCGACATGGGCGCGCAGCCGTCCATGCGTCGCAGGGCCAGCGGATGCCCTCCGTCGTCGGTGACCGCGATGGTGACCGGCCAGCCGTTGGCCTCGGCCTCCCGTTGGGCGGCGTCGAGGATGTGGTTGACTTGGTCCAGTGAGAGAACGGCCTTCTGCTGCATGGAAACGGCTCCTTGGTTAAGCGGTTGATGGGGTGGCGGGCGCCATGGCCTCGTCGACGATCTCGATCCAGTGCCGTACCGGCGTACGACCGGCCCCGGCAAGGTGGGTCTGGCAACCGATGTTGGCGGTGACGATGACGTCGGGACCGCCGGCCTCCAGCGCCCTGAGTTTCTGGTCGCGGAGCTGGCGTGAGAGTTTCGGCTGGGTGATGGAGTAGGTTCCGGCGGACCCGCAGCAGAGGTGGCTGTCGGCGACCGTGGTCAGGCGGAAATCCAGCCGGCTCAGGACCGCTTCGACCGCGCCGCCCAGGCCTTGCCCGTGCTGCAGCGTACAGGGGCTGTGAAAGGCCAGTTGCCGGTTGCCGCGAACCTTCAGCCGTTCCAGGGGTTCATCGTGCAGCACCTCGACCAGATCCCGGGTCATTCGGCTGACCACGGCGGCCCGCTCGGCGTAGGCGGGGTCCTCGGCGAGCAGGTGGCCGTAGTCCTTCACGAACACGCCGCAGCCGCTGGCCGTCTGCACGATGGCCTCGGCCCCGGCTTCGATCGCCGGCCACCAGGCGTCGATGTTCGCGCGCGCCCGGTCCAGGCCGTCCTGCTGCGCGTTCAGGTGGAAGTCGAGGGCGCCGCAGCAGCCTGCCTGGGGAGACGGCACCAGGCTGATGCCCAGACGGTCCAGCACGCGGGCGGCCGCGGCGTTGGTGTTCGGTGACAGGCCGGGCTGGACGCAGCCTTCGAGGATCAGCATGCGCCGGGAGTGCCTGCCGGGTTCGGGCCGCTCACCGGCACCGGTCGGGCGGGGCGGGATCTTCTCGCGCAGGGCGCCCGGGATCAGTGGGCGCACCGTGCGTCCCAGCCTGAACAGAACCGAGGCGAGTTGGGGCCTTGCCATGGTCCGGCGCAGCAGGCCCCGGAACAGCCGCTCGGGCAGGCCACGGGGGACGCGCGTCTCGATCTCCGCACGCCCGATATCGACGAGTTTGCCGTACTCGACTCCGGACGGGCAGGTGGTCTCACAGTTGCGGCAGGTCAGGCAGCGGTCCAGATGCAGTCGCGTCTCGGCGGTCGCCACGTCGGGGGCGTCCGGGTTTTCCAGCAGCGCTTTCATCAGGTAGATGCGCCCGCGAGGACCGTCGCGCTCGTCGCCCAGCAACTGGTAGGTGGGGCAGGTCGCGTTGCAGAAGCCGCAGTGCACGCAGCTGCGCAGGATCCGGTCGGCTTCGCGGATATGCGGCTGCTCCAGGGCCTCGGGACTGAATTGGGTCTGCATGTCAGAGGTCCCTGTACAGGCGGCCGGGGTTGAAGATGCCCTTCGGATCCAGCCGCGCCTTGATCTGGCGATGGTACTTCGCGAGCACCGGGCCGAGCGGGGTGAACGGCTCGGCGGCGGAGGGGGTATAGCAGGTCGCGTGGCCACCGGCACGGGTTGCCGCCTCGCGAATGGCGGAGGCCGGCATCTCGCTGCGCAGCCAGCGCTGCGCCCCGGCCCAGTCGAGTAGCCAGTCACCGTCGAGGGCCAGAGGGGACGCCGTGTGCGGAACCGAAAGGCGCCAGAGCGGGCGTGGGTCGGCAGGATCGAAGAAGGGGAGTTCGTGTTCCCGCAGCTGGCGCCAGAAGTCCGCGTCCAGTGTTTCGCCACCCAGGCGCGCCCGGTTGGCGTCGACCGAGCGGCCGCCTCCCTCGAGGCGCAGGTAGAGCGCGCCGTCATGCCAGGCGGCGGCGGTCAGCGGGACCGGCTGGCGACCCCACTTGGCCAGCTTGGCCATCGCGGCTTCCAGGGGCAGCTGCAGCCGCAGGCTGTGCGCGGCTCCGGGTAGCGGCAATACCTTCAGCGAGACCTCGGTGATCACGCCGAGGGTGCCCTGCGCGCCGGTGACGAGGCGCGAGAGATCGTAGCCCGCGACGTTCTTCATGACCTCGCCGCCGAAGCGCAGGTGCTGGCCGTCATGGCTGATCAGCCGTGTGCCCAGAACGAAGTCGCGTACCGCGCCGCTCCAGGGACGACGCGGACCCGAGAGCCCCGTGGACACCATGCCCCCGACCGTCGCGTCGGGTCCGAAGTGGGGCGGCTCGAACGGCAGCTGCTGACCCGACGCTGCCAGGATCCGTTCCAGTTCCGTCAACGGGGTGCCTGCGCGCACCGACACCACCAGTTCCACCGGGTCGTAGTGGGTGATGCCCCGGTGTCCCGTCATGTCGAGCGCCGGCGCGTCCACGGAACGCCCGTAGAAGGTCTTGGTACCGCCGCCGGCAATGCGCAATGGCGTGCCGGCGCCGTTGGCCTCGGCGACCCGCGCACAGAGCTGCGCGGCGACGTCCTGATCCCCGATGTCCGGGCCGGATGCAGCGTCTGGATCCATGATTTCGCTCAAAACCTTGGCAGTTCGGGATGGGGCAATTGATTGTCGTGTACGTGCATCGCTCCGTATTCGGCGCAGCGGGCAAGCGTCGGGATGTTCTTGCCGGGATTCAGGAGGCCCGTCGGGTCGAAGGCCGCCTTGACCGCATGGAAGACCGTGATCTCGGCGTCCTCGAACTGGGCGCACATCTGGTTGATCTTCTCGCGGCCCACGCCGTGCTCGCCGGTGATCGTGCCGCCGACCTCCACGCAGAGTTCCAGAATGCGTCCACCGACGCTCTCGGCCAGCGCCAGTTCCCCGGAGCGGTTCGCATCGAACAGGATCAACGGATGCAGGTTGCCGTCGCCGGCGTGGAAGACGTTGGCCACGCGCAGGCCGGACTCGTCCGACAGTTCGGCGATGCCCTTCAGTACCCGCGGCAGTTCGCGCCGGGGAATGGTGCCGTCCATGCAGTAGTAGTCCGGCGACAGGCGGCCGACGGCAGGGAAGGCGTTCTTGCGCCCGGCCCAGAAGCGCGCCCGCTCGGCGTCGTCGCGGGCCAGGATGATTGCGGTGGCGCCGGCCTGGGCCAGCACTTCGCGCACGCGCTGGCAGTCGTCCGCGACGTCGGCTTCGACCCCGTCGAGTTCGCAGAGCAGGATGGCCTCGGCCTCGACCGGGTAACCCGCGTGGATGAAGTCCTCGGCGGCCCGTATCGCGAGGTTGTCCATCATCTCCAGGCCGCCCGGCACGATGCCGGCCGCGATGATGTCGCCCACCGCCCGCCCGGCCTTCCCCAGGTCATCGAAACTCGCCATGATGACCTTGGCGCTCTGGGGGCGGGGCAGGAGTTTCACCGTGACCTCGGTGATGATGCCCAGCATGCCCTCGGAGCCGTGGAACAGGGCCAGCAGGTCGAAACCGGGGGCGTCCAGCGCCTCGGAGCCAATGGTCATCGGCTCGCCCTCCATGGTGATCACCTCCAGTGCGAGCACGTTGTGTACGGTCAGGCCGTACTTCAGGCAGTGCACGCCGCCGGCGTTTTCAGCCACGTTGCCGCCGATGGAGCAGGCGATCTGGGAGGAGGGGTCGGGCGCATAGTAGAGCCCGTGCGGCGCGGCGGCCTCGGAGATGGCGAGGTTGCGGACGCCGGGTTGCACCCGGGCGATGCGGGCGTCGGGATCGAGTTCCAGGATGCGGTTGAACCGGGACATCACCAGCAGCACGCCTTTTTCCAGCGGCAGGGCCCCGCCGGAAAGCCCGGTTCCCGCGCCGCGCGTGACCACCGGCACGTGCAACGCGTGGCAGGTCCGCAGCAGGGTGGTCACCTGCTCGAGGGTTTCCGGCAGCGCGACCAGCATCGGCATGACCCGGTACGCGGACAGGCCGTCGCACTCGAACGGGCGGCGATCCTCCTCGCTATGCAGCAGGGTCATACCCGGAAGCGCATCGTGCAGGCGCTGTAGGGTTGCTTCGGGGTCCACCGGGGGCAGCGGGCCGTCGAGACGTTCATCGAAGAGGATGTTCATCGGCGTTCCTCGTTTCCCGGGGCGCGGAGCCTCGGCGCATGTGGCTTTGTGAGACGACCCCTACTTTACGCGCTGGCGCACCCGGCCGTCCCGTTCCCCGTCTTTCCAGCCGGGAAACGGAACGGGATCCGGCAGGCCGCGGCATGGGGGTCGCGCGTTGCCGCGGTTCCGGGGCAGCGTGCGCCAGGTTGGTGGAGCGGGTCCGGAAGACGGCTCCTGGTCTCCGGGACTCCGAATGTGATCGGGGTCAGTGTCGTCGGCCTTCGCTCCATCGATGAACGCTTGCGCCGGTCGCCGGTTTGTGGATTCATGGGGCTGCGAACAAGTCACGGGAGCCGTGTTGATGAAGGCATTGATCCGCTGGAGCCGGGGAATGGTTGGGTTCCTGTTCCTGTTCCTGCTGCTGCTCACCGGTTCCGTCGGGGCCGACGTTCGGGTCCACGGCCTGTTCAATGGCAAGGCCCTGTTTTCGATGGATGGCGAACGCTTTCTGCTCCGCGACGGCGAGAGTGGGCCCGAAGGCCTGCGCCTGCTTCGCGCGACGAGTCAATCGGCCCTCGTGGAATACCAGGGGCAGCGTCAGGAACTGACGCTGGAGCGCGGGCGCTTCGGCGGCGTCTATCAAACCCGGGCCCAGCCCGAGCTGCGCATCCTGCCCGATCACCAGGGCGGCTACTTCGTCAGGGGCCTGATCAACGGGCAGTCGGTTCCCTTCGTCGTCGACACGGGTGCCACGATGATCACCCTCAGCGAGGAGGAGGCGGGCCGTCTGCGTCTGCCGGTGTCGGCTGGCGCGGAGGTTCCCGTGGAGACCGCCTCGGGCCGGGTCGTGGGCCGGCGGGTCGTGCTCGACGAGGTGCAGATCGGAGGACTGCGCGAGCAACGGGTCGAGGCCGTCGTTCTTCCGGGAGATCGCCCATCCGTGAGCCTGTTGGGCATGAGCCTCCTCAGCCGCCTGAACATCCGCAATGAGGGGCCGGTCCTCATTCTGCAGGCGCGTTGATCGCCTTCGCCGAGGGATTGTCCGGTGCAGAACCCGCTCAGCGTCCGAGGACGTATAGCCACACCGGCAAGCTGACCGCCGCCATCACCGTGGCGGCTCCCACCGTCGCCGCAACCAGCGGACCATCGCCACCCATCCGCGTGGCCAGGATGTAGGCGGAGGAGGCCGGCGGCAGTGCCGCCAGCAGCACCGCCGCCGCCAGGTATGCGCCGGTGAGACCCATGGCCAGGGTCAGGCCGAGGGCCAGGGCCGGTACTGCCAGCAGCTTCACCGCCACGAAATACGCGACCAGGGTCTGCCGGCGACCTTCCAGGGTGAAGGTCAGTGCCGCACCGGTCGCCAGCAGGCCCAGCGGCAGGGCCGGTTCCCCGAGGAAGAGCAGCGTCGACAGCGCGATATCGGGTAGGGGCAGTCCCAGTGCCGACCAGCCGAGGCCGCCGAAGGTGGCAAGGATAAAGGGGTTGCGCGCGAGTTCGGGCAGGATTGCGTGCCGGGTGTGCCGGGCCAGGGCCCAGACCGAGGCGACGTTCGCCAGCGGGATCACGAAACCGGCCAACAGCGCGAAGGCTGCGATGCCGTCGGCCCCATGGATTCCCCCGAGCAGCGCAAGGCCGATGTAGGTGTTGAACCGGAACCCGCACTGGAAGATGGATGCGAAGGCGTGCGGCGAGGGCGAAAGCAGAGGCCGGACCGCCAGGCCCAGCAGCATGCCACCGAGCATGAAGCCGAAGCCGACCAGGATCATGAGGCCGCCCGCGCCCAGGTCGATCGGACGGCTGGCAAGGGTTCCGAACAGCAGGGCGGGGAACAGCAGGTAGTAGACCAGCCGCTCGATGCCGCTCCAGAGATCGGGGCCGAAGATCCCGCTTCGCCGCAACAGGTGGCCAAGACCGATCAGCGCGATGATCGGCAGCAGAATGGCGATCGTCTCAGCCATCGCGCGCGCGTTCCGCCGCGTTTCCGGACAGGGCGGCCTCGACTTCACGAAGCTTATCCATGAACGCGAGGGCGGCCGGCGAGGGGGTGCGATTTCTGAGTCGCACAAAGCCGTACTGACTGTGCATCCACGGCAGTTCGAGCGGCAGGCGAGTGACCAGTCCTGCATGCTCATCCGCCTGAACTTGGCTCGCCGTGGCGAGGCCGATCACATCGCTGTGGATGACGATGTCCCGCAGGAGGCGAAAGGTGTCCACGCGAATCGTCGCTTCGATGGCACCGACACGTTTCGGCAGGGTTGAGCTGACGATCGGGAACGCCCGCACCTGGTCCAGCGTCAGCGCGGTCTCGGGCACCAGTGGGTGCTGCGGGTTGCAGATGAAATACCCCTGGTGCCGCGGGAGCGCTTCGACATCCAGGCGGGTGTCGGTTGCCGCCGTGCTGATCTCGACAACGGCGAGGTCGAGCGTGCCGTCGAGCACGGCCTGCAGCAGGGATTGCCAGTCAGCAACCCGGACATCCACACTGAGACGGGGGTGGTCCCGCAGCAGCAGCCCGCAGGCCGTTCCCACCGAGATATTTGCGGGGTAGGGGCCGGCACCGATGGTCAGCGATCCCGTGTCCAGCCCGAGGGCGAGGCGGACCTCGCGCTCCACGCTCGTGGCGTCATGGAGCAGCACCCGGCCGCGCTCGACCACGATCGATCCGATCGGGGTCTGCGTGATGCCGCCCGAGGTCCGGTCGAAGAGCACCGCGCCAAGCAGGTCTTCGAGGACCTGGATACTGCGCGACAGGGCGGGTTGGCTCAGGTTGAGGCGCCTGGCGGCGGCCGTGTAACTGCCCTCCTCGGCGAGCGCGACGGCATGCTGAATGTGACGCAACTGAATCTTCATGCGTGCAGGTTATGGGAATCCCGCCAAAAATGCATTGGACAAATCGCCTACCCGAGGACTAGGTTATCGGGGAAGAGCTCGCGAACCCGATCGCAGGCGTCAAGACCGAGAGGAATCCAGTTGATGAATTCGATATTTACCGTTCTGCGCACGTGCGTGGGTCTCATGCTGCTGGCAACGGCGGCGCCGGCGCTCGCCGAGGATGCCAAGCCGAACATCCTGGTGATCTGGGGCGACGACATCGGCATCTGGAACATCAGCCACAACAACCGCGGCATGATGGGATATGAAACGCCGAACATCGACCGCATCGCCCGCGAAGGCATCGGCTTCACCGACTACTACGGCCAGCAGTCCTGCACCGCAGGCCGCGCCGCCTTCCTCAACGGCAGCGTCCCCGTGCGCACCGGTATGACGAAAGTCGGTATGCCCGCCGCCAAGGAAGGGTGGCAGGAAACCGACGTCACCATCGCCACCGTGCTCAAGAGCCTCGGCTACGCCACCGGTCAGTTCGGCAAAAACCACCAGGGTGACCGCGACGAACACCTGCCGACCCAGCATGGTTTCGACGAGTTCTTCGGAAACCTCTACCACCTCAATGCCGAGGAAGAACCCGAAAATCGCGATTATCCCGCCGATCTGGTGCTTGCCGACGGCACGACCTTCGCTGAGACCTTCGGCCCCCGCGGCGTGATCAAAGCCACGGCCGGTGGCACCATCGAGGACACCGGTCCGCTGACCCGCAAGCGCATGGAAACCATCGACGAGGAGACGCTCGCCGCCGCGAAGGACTTCATCCAGCGCCAACACGAAGCCGGCGAGCCGTTCTTCGTCTGGTGGAATGCCACCCGCATGCATTTCCGTACGCACATCAAGGAAGAGCACATCGGCATCAGCGGCAAAAGCGGCGACGAATACCACGACGGCATGGTCGAACATGACATGCATGTCGGTGAGCTGCTCGCGCTGCTCGACGAACTCGGCATCGCCGACAACACCGTCGTGATGTATTCCACCGACAATGGCCCCCACTTCAACACCTGGCCCGACGCCGCCATCACCCCATTCCACGGCGAAAAGAACTCGAACTGGGAAGGAGCCTATCGTGTACCGGCCTTCGTCCGCTGGCCCGGCCAATGGCCCGCCAACAAAACCCTCAACGGCATCGTGTCCCATGAAGACTGGCTTCCCACCTT
>Ga0207421_10003190_pt1 | contig 19684 bp, 14 predicted proteins | sample SodLakKL_010_SED_4_FD_187542 | JGI IMG/M metagenome (GOLD analysis project Ga0207421, IMG submission 187542) | Alkaline sediment microbial communities from Lake Tanatar, Kulunda Steppe, Russia - 8KL_010_SED (SPAdes) (version 2) | ecosystem: Environmental > Aquatic > Non-marine Saline and... | reverse complement strand
GAGCCGGTCCCAGAGCCGGACGGCCTCGGCCAGCGCGACCCGGGACTGTTCGAGGGTGAAGGCGTTGTCGTCCACGTTCTCGTGGTACTCGTCGGGCCCCTGCAGGCGCACGAGGTGGTAGGCCCCGTCCGCCGGACGGAAGTAGACGAACGAGGCCAGGAACCGCGCCACCTCGAACACCATCTCGGCCCCGTGGTCGGCGATGAAGGCCTCGTCTCCGGTGGCGCGCACGTAGCCGTCGATGGCGACCGCGATGTCGGGCGAGATGTGGATCTGCCACACGTTGAAGTGGTTGCGGATCGGTCGGCCGGTCAACACGTCGACGAAGAAGAAGTCGGGACACAGCTCGTCGCCGCTGTCGCCCGAGATCCAGGCGTAGAACGCCCCGTCGTAGCCGAGCCGCGCCGCCTTGCGCCGAGCCCCGTCGAGGGTGGCGTGCCGGTAGGTCAGCAGGTTGCGCGCGACCTGCGGGAAGGTGTGGACCCACATCGGCAGGTTGAAGACCTCCTGGTCCCAGAAGGCCGCACCCTGATAGGCCTGGCACGACAACCCGCGCGCCCCGATCGGCAGGTGATCGGCGTGCATCGGCGTCGCGATGACGTTGTGGTAGAGGTTGTAGCGGAGCACGCTCTGGGCGATCTGGTCACCCTCGATGCGCACGTCGATCCGATCCCAACGGCGATCCCAGGCCAGCGCGTGCCGACCCAGCAGCGGCTCGTAGCCGTCCGCGATCGCGGTCCGGGCCAGCGCGGTGGCCGACGCCAAGGGATCGTCGACGTCGTTGCCGGAATACACCGCCATCATCTGTTCGACCACCACGGTCCCGGTGTCGCCCACCTCGACGTCCCAGACCCGCATCACGACCCGCTCGTGCTGCTCGATGCGCTCCGCGGCGACCGTGCCGCCCGATATCGAGACCGCATGCGCCACGGCGATCGGCAGGTCACGTTCGGTGGTGCGCAGGTCCATCGCCAAGGCATCGTCGTGCACGTGCAGCTCGACCGAGGCGAAGTGATCACCGTTGAGGCTCCACACCTCGCCGTCGATGCCGGTACGGAAGGTGAGCCGGGCGCCCGGTGAGGTGACCACCCGCTGGCGTTGGGGCACCAGGTGGATCTGGTCCATCGAGGCGAAACGTTCGTCGATCAGGCGATCGACGACCCCGGAGGCCGGTGCGAGGACGCGGTGTTGGCGTCCGTACCGCACGTCCAATCGCCGCTCCATCAGATCACGGTCGGAGAGGAACCCGGTGGGGTCGACCACGATCGGCTCCCCGAGCGCCTCCCACACCGCGAACAGGGCGTTGGGCACGTTGCAGAGCTCGGACCACTTGCCGTCCGCGTTGTCCCAGGTGTCGGAGACCGTGCACCCGACCGTCGCCTCCGCCCGCCACTCGGGCAGCGTCCCGCGGTAACCGAGGTAGCCGTTGCCGGTCAGATGCGTCGTGGCGACGTTGCCGACCTTCTCCGGGTCGTGATGGTCGTCGATCACCACCCAGCCATCGAGCAGCACCGGCCCGGCTCCCAGCCGCTCCTCATCGGGCCGGACGACCTCGCCGAGGTCGACGTGTTCGGTCGTGGCGTAACGGTGGTGGGCGTGACCGACGCGTTCCGCGGGGCCGACGCCGACCGCGATCATGCCCGCCGCCAGCGCCGCGTCGACGCCGGATGCCGCATCCTCGATCACCACGCACGCCTCGGGTGGTTGGCCGAGCAGCTCGGCCGCCGCGAGGAACAGGTCGGGAGCCGGTTTCGCGTTGTCCACGGTGTGACCATCGGCAACGGCGTCGAACAACCCCGACATCCCCAGCGCGTCCAGCACGAAGGCCGCGTTCTTCGACGACGAACCGATGGCGACCTGCATCCCGCGCCGCTTCGCATCGATGACCAGCGACATCGCGCCGGGCAGTGCGTCCCTGGGGTTCATCTCCTGCAGGGAGTCGAGGTAGTAGCGGTTCTTGCGCTCCATCATCTCGGCGAAGCGGGCGTCGTCGACCTCCCGGTCCCCCAACAGGATGCGTAACGAGTCACCTCGCGAGACCCCCCGCAGGGCCTCGTTGGCCTCCCGGTCGAACGGCAGGTCCTCCTCGTCGGCCAACCGCTGCCAACCGAGGTAGTGGAACTCGGCGGTGTCGGTGAGCACGCCGTCGAGGTCGAAGATGACGGCGTGGTGGCTGGGAGCGGTCACGGTGGCATCTCGAGGTGGCGGGGGCAACGGGCGGGTCGTCGCTCCGACCCTACAACGGTCGTACAACGCACGCCCATGCCCCGGCGATCCCTTCGGGGCGGCCGCATCGCTGCCGTGGTATCGACCGCGACGCTCGTGCAACCACGCTCGGTCGGGCTCACCAGCGATCGTGGACGTGCGCGCGGATCGAGGCGTCGTAGATCCCGCGCAGTTGCGCGTGGAGTTCGGCACCGAGGGGCGCGAGTGCTGCCGCGCCGACGTTGCTCTCGACCTGCGAGGCGTTGCGTGCGCCCGGGATGACCGTGGTGACCCCGGGCTGATCGAGCAGGAAACGCAGGGCCAGTTGCGCCGGGCTCATCCCCGGTGGCGCCAGCCGGGCGACCTCCTGCGCCGCCTCGACCCCGACCTCGTAGGGCACGCCGGCGAAGGTCTCGCCCACATCGAACGCCTCGCCGCCACGGTTGAAGGTGCGATGGTCGTCGGCCGCGAAGCTCGTGGTCGTGGTGTACCTGCCGCTCAGCAGACCGCTCGCCAGGGGAACGCGGACCACGACCCCCACCCCGGCGGCGGCCGCCGCGGGCAGGACCTGCTCGAAGGGCTTCTGACGGAAGACGTTGGCGATGATCTGCACGCTGGCGAGGTTGGGCCGCGCGATGGCCGACAGGGCCTGCTCGCAGGTTTCGACACTGACGCCGTAGGCCGCGATCGCGCCCTCGGACACGAGCTCGTCCAGGGCCCCGAACAGTTCGTCGTCCGCGAAGACGCCCGGCGGAGGACAGTGGAGCTGGAGGAGGTCCAGCCGATCGACGGCGAGGTTGGTGCGGCTGCGGTCGATCCACCCCCGCAGCGCCGTGGGCGTGTAGTTCTCTGCCACGTGCGGGTCGGCGCGACGGCCCGCCTTGGTCGCCACAACCACCTCGGCGGTGTCGTCGCGCTCGGCCACGACCGCCCCGACGAGCCGTTCGCTGCGACCGTCGCCGTAGACGTCGGCGGTGTCGAGGAAGCTCACACCTGCATCGAGCGCGGTGTGCAGCACCGCTCGCGCGTCGTCCTCGGACACCTCACCCCAGTCGCCCCCGAGCTGCCAGCAACCGAGACCGATCACCGAGACCGGTCGATCGGTCCGTCCGAGCGTGCGCGTTTCCATGGTCGACCTCCATCGATCCTCGTGCCGGCCCCACGGTGGAACCCGGCGACACCGTCGGCGCACGCTAGCGAGCGCGCCACGAGGTGGCGGATCCGACCCGGGCTGCGCTCGGGAGCTCGGCGAGCGCGTCAGCCGCCGAGCGAGCCGGCGATCCGTTCGGCCGCGAGTTCGGCGCAGGTGGGACACATCGGGTACCGGCTGGGATCGCCATCCGGCTTCCACCGCTTCCCACAGAGTGCGGTCACCGCGGTGTTCTTGCGCCGGGCCTTCTCCAACTCGCGCTTGCTCACGTAGTGCGCGAACCGGTCGTGGTCGCCGTCGCCCGTGGTCTCCTCCGGACGGGTCTGCGGATCCACGACGGGCTCGGTACGCGTCGGCGTACGGGTCGGGGTTCGTGTCGGTGCGGGCATGCCGCAACGATACCCCGAGCGTGTACGGCGTGCCGGGAGGATCCCTGGCCGGGAGTGACCCGGCCGGGAACTCACCGCTGCTCGACCCCCGCGGCGAGCGCATAGGCGTCGCGCTCCAACCGGTAGAGGTTGCGCCGCACGTTGTTCCACTCCTCCTTGTCGAGCTCGAGCGTGGCGAGGTCCTCGCGCAGCTGGTGGACGTCCTCGAGGACCACGGCATCGCCGTCCTCGAGCCGTTGCCGGATCGCGGCCATGCGATCCTCCAGCGCCTGCGAGTCGTCGTCCCAGGTGAAGTAGACGAAGCGTTCGTCGAGCCCTTCGGCGAGCACCGCATGGATGCGCTTGCTCTGCTTCTGCGCGCCGAGGATGGTCAGGTCGGCGGCGTGGACGTTGATCTCGAAGGGTTCGTCGTCGGCGTCCCGGCCCCGGATCACCTTCAAACGGTCGGCGACCTCGCGACAGAACAGGTGACCGAGCACGTAACCGAGCAGCCGGAACATGCCGCGCAGCAGCGCGTTGGGGTCCTCGACGCGGCCCTCGATGCCCCGCTCGTGCAGGACCTCGACGATGTGCTCCAGCGCCTCGTCGTAGGACCCACCGGGGATCATCACCAGCATGCGTGTCACGGTGAAGCGCCGGAAGATGTGGGAGGCCTTCAACACCGGCACCGTGACGACCACGGCGCAGACGGTGAAGCCGATCAACGGGGTGTACCAGAAGGTGTGCAGCATCAGGCTGCCGTTGGACCGGCCGTGGTCACGGCGGTTGTTGTGCATGCGCGCCACCAGCACGCCGTTGACCAGGGGGATCGCGATGGCGAAGCCGATGGCGATGCCGCGCTGTGCCGTCTCGTCGTCGGGCACGAACGGGATCAGGAACTCCGCGATCGCCGGTTCGATCGCCGCGGCGATCACCGTCACCCAGGTGATCGACAACAGGCCCACGGCCGCCATCTTGTCGTCGTCCCGGGTCGGCATGCGCCCGAAGAACGCCATCGTCGCCAGGCCGAAGACCTTCGAGAGGGTCTTCGCGAGCCCGTAGACCACGAACCGAACGAGGGGCACGGCGATCGCCTGACGTCGGGAGGAGGGAGGGAGGAAGGGAACCCCGGGGTGGCGCCGGGGTGGCCGTGGGCGCACGCCGTGTCAGGCGCGCCCGTGGGCCGGGAGCACCCCCATGCCTAGCAGATCGGGGATCTGATCGCCCTCGACCGGTTGGCTGAACAGGTAGCCCTGGGCGAACTCGCAGTCGATCTCGCGCAGACATTCGGCCTGTTCCGCGGTCTCGATGCCCTCGGCGACCGTCTCGAGGCCGAGACTTCGCCCGAGCGACACCACGGCGCGGGCCACGGCGTTGGCGTTGGCGTTGCCGCCCTTCGACACGCCCGTCACGAACCCGCGATCCAGCTTCAACCGCGTCACGGGCAGCTGCGAGAGGTACGACAACGAGGAGTAGCCCGTCCCGAAGTCGTCGAGGGTCAGATGGACCCCCAGGGCTCGGAGCTCGAAGAGGGTGTCGAGCGTGGTCCCGGCCGACTCGAGCAGGCGGGATTCCGTGAGCTCGAGACCGAGGCGATCGGTGGGCAGGCCGCTGCGTGCGAGCACCCCCGAGACCGTTCGCACGAACCCCGGATCACTGAGCTGCACCGGCGAGACGTTGACCGCCAGGACGATGTCCTCGGCCCCGGGCAGCTCGCGCCAGCCGACGGCGGCCCGACAGGCCTGGACCAGCAGCGCATGGCCGAGGGGAACGATGAGTCCCGTGTTCTCGGCGGCCGTGATCAGCTCCTCGGCACCGACCTGCCCGAGGTCGGCATGGTCGGCCCGCACCAACGCCTCGACACCGACGATGCGTCCGGTGTCGAGCGCGACGATCGGTTGGTAGACGAGCCGGAAGCCCTGGGCGAGGTCACCGTGGGGCGCGTCCTCGTCCGCGTCGTCGAGCAGCGCCCGCAGGACGAGTTCCAGGTGCATCCGACGGTGACCGGTCTCACGGACCTCGTCGGTGAACCGCCGGACGCGTCCCCCACCCTCGGCCTTCGCGTCGTACATGGCCATGTCGGCGTCGCGCAGCAGATCCGTGGCGCGGACCGGGTGCCCGCCACTGACGGTGGCCAGGCCCACGCTCGCGCGGACCGTGACCTGGTGGTCGTGCCCCGGCGTCGAGCCCGGAACCCGGGGGGTGACGCTGATGGGCTTCGCCACCGTTCGCGCGATGCGGGCCGCCAGACGTTCGGTCACCTCGGGGCGCGTCGGGGCGTCACAGAGCACCGCGAACTCGTCCCCACCGAGGCGTGCGACCGTGTCCTGACCGCGCACGACCTCCTGCAACCGCACCGCGACCGCTCGCAGCACCTCGTCTCCCGCCTCGTGCCCCAACGAATCGTTCACCGTCTTGAAACGATCGAGATCGATGAACACGACCGCGGGGTGGTGGCCCGTGCGTTGTGCCCGCGCGATCGCCTGCTCGAGGTGGTCGAGGAACAGCGCCCGGTTGGCCAGACCGGTCAGCGGGTCGGTGAGCGCGAGCCGCGCCATCTCGCGACGGGTCCGGCGTACCTCCGCGGCGTTGGTCGCCACGTCGGTCAACGAGGGCAGACCCCCCCGCGCCAGCACCTGATCGGCGATGTCGATGGTGGGCCGGTCCGACGCAGCCGCCACCTGTCGCAGCCGGAGCATGGCCGCGGCCCGGTCGAGCCCGGTGCTCTGCATCACCAGCTCGGCGGCCGAGCTCAGCCGGTCCCGGTGCCGCAGCGCGGCACGAAGTTCGCCGGTCAGCTCGTCGCCCCGCTCGTCGAGGTGCGCATCCAACGCCTGTTGGACCAGATCCGCGATCGTGCGGGCGGACTCGTGCAGTCCCTGGAAGTCGGCGTCCTCCCACTCGTACGGAAGCGCCGAGTAGGCGTTCAACGCCCCGATCGAGCGACCACCGAGCACGATCGGTACCCCGATGACGGTCCGGATCGGACTCGCGGACAGCAGCGTGCTCAGCCGTTCCCAGCGCGACTCGTTCTGCATGTCGGCGTACATCACGTCCTCGCCCGCGAACGCTTCGTGACAGGGGCCTTCGACGCACAGTTCCTCCGCCACCTCCAAGGCCTCGGCCGGGGTGCCGCTCGCGGTGACGTAGCGCAAGGTGCAATCGGCATCGAGCAACAAGCAGCCCGCTCCATCGATCGCGCGGGGCGTGGCCGCGTGCAGCATCGCCCGTCGGAGGGCCTCGGCGAGCCCGACCTCGACCGGGTCGGCGGGCGACCAGGCCCCGGCCTCGCTCTGCCTCATCACGTATCCCTGATCACATCGAGCCCGTCCAGCGGCAACCGCGATCCCGGTGCGCCGGTCCGAACCGTAGGTGCCGACCCGACCCGGTTCCGCGACAACCGGGCTGGAAGATGGCAGACCTGGCCCCACCCGGCAGGATGGGGCCGCGGGCCGTCGGGCCACCCCGTCACGACCCTGCGGGTTCGCCGGCCGCCGCGATCGCTCGCTCGAGGGCGGCGACGTCGTCGACCCACAGCCGTAGGGTGCGCCGACCCGCGACCTGCAGGGTCACCACGCCATCGTCGTCCCAGGGACGGGTCGCCGACGAGCTCACGTCCTCGACGGCCGCGAGCTCCACGTCGAGACTGCGCCGGGTCCACCAGCCCCCGCGGGGCGGCTGCAGGCGGAACTCGTCACCGGCCGCGAAGCCGAGGTGCTGCACCTCGTCGTCATCGACCTCGTCGAGTTCGTGGGCTACCGCCGGGTCCGGGGTCCAGTCCGACACCGACCGGAAGCGCAACTCGTGGCCGTCGACCCAGACGAAGCCGGGGACGGCATCGACCCTGCACGCCCAGCGCGCGTGACTCCCGTGGCCGGGGCCTCGCCAGGCGTTGAGCGCCGGCACGGCGTCCGGCACCGGACCGGACCCGCGCTTCGGAGCTCGGGCCAATCGGGCGCGCGCCCATCCGGGCAGCAACCACCTCGGGGGGAAGATCGACAACGCGACCCACGGCAGCACGAAGCTGGCCAGGTAGACCGCCCCGACCACGGCACCCCCGCCGTGGCCGCCGATGCCGACCAGGTTCAGGAGCCCGGAGACGGATCCGGCGAGGACCGGCACGGCTGCCGTGACCAGTGGCAGGGGCCACACGACGGCCGTCCATCCCGCGTCACGTCCGAACCAGCCACGGAACCGCCCCACCCAGATCCACCAGACCAGCACGCCGATACCCGCGTAGGTCGCAAGGACCAGCGGGTCGAGGAACAGGATGGACATCTCGAGCTCCCGCGGACCGACCGGCGACGCCCGCACCGTACCGGCCGATCGCCGCGGTGCCGGCCATCGATCGCGGGGCGCGGCCGGGGCTCAGCCCCACTTGCGCAGCAGGCGCCGTTCGACGAGTCCGATCACGGTGTCGGTCAGCTTGCCCAGCACGGCGAGCAGCACGATGGCCAGCAGCAAGCGGTCCGTGCGCCCGTTGTTCTGGGAATCGATCAGCAGGAACCCCAGCCCCTGGGACGAGGCGATCAGCTCCGCGGCCACCAGGAACAGCCAGGCCTGGGCCAACGCGAGGCGTAGTCCGGCCACGATCGAGGGCATGGTCGCCGGCATCATGATGCGCCCGAGCAGGCGGTGCCCGTGGAGTCCGTAGGCGCGTCCCACCTCGACGAGATCCCGGTCCACGTGCCGGAAGGCCGCCGCGACCGTGGTGTAGACGGGGAAGAACGCCCCGATCGCGATCAGGGTGACCTTCGAGGTCTCGGCGATGCCCAGCCACAACAGCAACAGCGGCACCCAGGCGAGCGAGGGCACGGCCCGGAACGCGCCGATGGACGGGGCGAACAGCATGTCCGCGAGCCGGGACAGCCCGATCGCGGCGCCGGCCAGCAACCCCAGCACGGCACCGATCCCGAAGCCCAGCAACACCCGCTGGGTCGAGATCGCGATATGACCGGTCAACTCGCCGCGTTCGGCGAGGTTGACCCCGGCGCTCCAGACGGCGCCGGGCGCCGGCAACGCCACCGGCGAGAACACCTGCGCGGCGGTGACGGCCTGCCACAACCCCAGCAGCGCCATCGGGACCACGACCCATCCGACCAGCCGCAGGCCCGGGACCCGAACCCGCCGCTCGGAGCGCACCGTGGCACGGGCCGGTGTCGCGGAGGTCTCGCGCGCCGCCGGGCGATCCGGCTCGGTGACGTGGTCGTCGAGGTGGTCCTCGACCAGCGGGTCCTGGATGTCGATGCCTCCGCGACTCATGACGAGCCCGCTTCCGAGGCGTCGGCCGACTCGGCGAAGCGGGGCTCGAACAGGTTCGCGAGCGCGTCGTCGATGGACGACTGGTCGTCGACGTCACCCGATTCGACGAAGATGGGACCGACGACCTCCAGCACCGCGCGCTGGGTCTCGCCCGGGACCGGATCGATGTCGATGTTGGTGCGCTCGAGCAGGGTGATCCGGGCGACCTCGAGGTCGATGCCGGCCTCGTCGGCGAGGAGTTGCGCGGTCTCCTCCGGGTTGTCCCGGGCCCAGGCCCGGGCACGCTCGTAGGCGTTGACCACCAGTTGGGCGAGCTCGGGCGAGTCCTCGATGAACGACTCGGTCGCGTTCAGGAAGCCCCACGTGTTGAAGTCGATGTTGCGGTAGATCAGTTCCGTGTCGCTCTCCTGTTCGCTCGCGGCCATGATCGGGTCGAGGCCCGCCCAGGCATCCACGTTGCCCTGGTCGAGCGCCGTGCGACCGTCGGCGTGCTGGAGGTTCTGCACCTCGACGTCGCCGATGGCGATCCCGGCCTCCTCGAGCGTCTGCAGCAGGAAGAAGTACGGGTCGGTCCCGAGCGTCGCGGCGATCGATGCGCCGGCCAGGTCGCCGACGTCCTGGATCGGCGAGTCGGCGGGGACCACGATGGCGGCCCACTCCGGCTGGGTGTAGAGGCCGATCGTCTGGATCGGCGAACCGTTGGAGCGGGCGAGCAGCGCCGCCGACCCCGCGGTGGACCCGATGTCGAGGGCGCCGGCGCGCAGGCCCTCGTTCGCGCGGTTGGATCCTGCCGACTGGACCCATTCGACCTCGACACCGTCGTCGGCGAGCGCGTCCTCGAGCCACCCCTGATCACGGATGATCAGACTGAGCGGGTTGTAGGTGGCCCAGTCGAGGGTGAGGGTGTCGGCGGTCGCGCTGCTCGCGTCGTCCGAACCGCAGGCGGTCATGACCATCACGATGCTGACGGCGAGCGCGAGCGGTTTGGCGAGGCGTCGGGTGCTGGTCACGAGTTGCTCCTGGGGCCGACCGAACGGTCGGTTCGATCGTTGTGGTTGCGGTTGCGGGTGGATCCCTGGACGTCGTTGCGCTTCGTGGTGGCCGGGGCGTGGTCGTTCTCGTGGTGACTCGGCACGCCGAGCCCTTCGAGCAGTTCGATGCGCAACGTCGCGATCTCCGGGTCGAACGCGCGGTCGCGCGGACGCCGACCCGGGACGGTGTGGACGCTGCCGATCGTGTTGCCCGGGCCCGACGGGCTGGCATCGAGCAGCACGATCCGGTCGGCGAGATACAGCGCCTCGTCCACGTCGTGGGTGACGAGCAACACGGTGCTGGGCTCCGCGGCGTGGATGTCGAGCAGCAGGTCCTGCATCCGCAGCCGCGTCAGCGCGTCGAGTGCCCCGAACGGCTCGTCGAGCAGCAGCACACCCGGGCTCCGTGCCAGTGCACGCGCCAACGCGGCCCGCTGGGCCATCCCCCCCGAGACCTGCTTGGGACGATGACCGCCGAACTCGGCCAACCCGACCAACTCGAGCAGTTCCGCGACCCGCGCTGCGCCGTCGTGCTTGTCGGTGCCCCGTGGCAGTCCCAGCGCGACGTTCTGCGACAGCGTCCGCCAGGCCAGCAGACGCGGCTCCTGGAAGGCCACGGCGCAGCGCGGGTCGACGCCGCGTACGGGGGTGCCGTCGATCAGGATGTGACCGGAGCTCGGGACGTCCAGACCGCAGACCTGACGGAGCAGCGTGGACTTGCCGGACCCGGAGGTGCCGAGCAGCACCACGATCTCACCCGGCGCGATGTCGAGATCGACGTCGCGCAGCACCGGGAGGATGCCCCCGTCGAGCGCGAACTCGCGCGCGACGTCCCGGATGGCCACCGGATGGGCCGCCGGCGACGCGACGCTGGTTGCTGGTGCGCTCGGGGTGGGCATCGGGATCCTGCCGATCGGGGGTGTCGGGGACGGCACGGTGGTGCGGTGGCGCGGTTCGGGGGCGAGCACCGGTGCGCTGACCGGGTCCTGCGCTCTCGGGCCGCGCCGAGGTTGGCGCACGCGGTCGGGAGACGCCGACCTCGACGATGCGAAGGGTGGTAACCCCCCGGCTGCGTCGCCGCCGGACGCCTCGACGTGCGTGGGCCTCGACCGCATCCGGGCCGGTGCGGGGACGCGCGGGCCGTGACACGGACCTGGTCGGTGGACGTCCGTCCGCTGCGGGCCGGGGGCCGCCCCACGTTCACTCCATCATGGCCCGTGCCCGCTCGGCGGGGCCGGCTCTCGGAGGACCCTGGTGAACGCACCGATGATCGTCGCCGCGGTCGTCGTCGCGGTCGGGCTGTCGGCGAGCTTCGCCGGGGTCGCGATCCGCGGACGCCTGCGTGGTCTGGTCACGATGGGCGTGGGCACGGTCGTGATGCTGGCCGTCGCCAGCCCTGCACGGCCCGCAGCAGTGGGGATGACGCTGCTGTCCGCGGCCACCCTCGCCGGCATGCTGGTCTTCGGCCGGATGCTGGCGCGCCTGATCGACGGTGACGGGCCCGACCGACGAGGCATCGATGAGTCGCGCCGGTGAGCGACCTGTCGCTCGCGGCCGGCGCGCTCGTCCTGGTCGTGGCGAGTCCGCTGCTCGGCGCGGTGCTGGCCGTCGCGGATCGCGGCCATGCCTCATCCCGGGTCGTGGCCCTCGTGAGCGGGCTGATCGCCCTCTCGGTGGCGGCGCTGAGCGTGACCGTCGCGGGTTCCGGGACCTCGGTCGCGCTGGTCCTGCTCGCCGGTCGCGGTCTGGAACTCACCCTCGTCGCCGACGGTCTCGCCGTGGCCATGGTGGTCATGACCACCGTGGTCGCGATCGCCGTGGCCGCGTTCGCCACCGTCGAGGACCGGACGAACCCGCACGCACGTCACCCCCGGTTCTGGCCCGTGTGGTTCGGCCTGTGGTCGGCCCTGCACCTGCTGTTCCTGGCCGGCGATCTGCTGACGGCCTACCTGATGCTGGAGGCGATCGGGGTGGCCGGGGCCGCCCTGGTGAGCCTGGACGGGCGGCGTCACACGCTCCTCGCCGCGACCCGGTACCTGTATGCGGAGCTCGTCGCGTCGATGACGGTGCTCGCCGGCATCGCGCTGATCTGGCACCAGACCGGGAGTCTGCGGTTCGCGGAACTCGGTCCGGAACTCCTGGCGCACCCCGGGGGTTGGCTCGCGCTCGGCGTGGTCACGGCCGGCCTGTTGCTGAAGGTGCCGCTCGCCCCGTTGCATCTGTGGCTGCCGGCCGCGCACGCGTGGGCCCCGAGCGCGGTCAGCCCGATCCTGTCCGCGGTGGTCGTCAAGAGCGCGTTCGCGGTGCTGATCCGCCTGTGGTTCCTCGCCTCCCCCGAACTGGTCACACGACTCGGCGCCCAACTCCTGGGATCGCTGGGGGTGGTGGCGATCGTCTGGGGTTCGGTGGTCGCCCTCCGGTCCGCCCACCTCAAACAGCTGATCGCCTACTCGACCGTCGCCCAACTCGGGTTCCTGATGCTGCTGGTTCCGCTGGTGCAGGCGGGTTCCTCGGATGCCTGGCGAGGCGGTGTGCTGTACGCCGTGGCCCACGCGCTGGCCAAGGCCGCCTTGCTGATGGCCGCGGCCGTGATCGCCGAGGACGCCGAGCGCCCCGACGTCGAGGCGATGATCGGCGCGGTGACCCGACGCCCTCTGGCGGTCTTCGCGATCGGCGTCGCGGCGCTCAGCCTCGTGGGGCTCCCGCCCAGTGGCGGGTTCGTCGCCAAGTGGTACCTGCTCGTGGCGAGCCTCCGCACCGGCCAATGGTGGTGGCTGCCACCGATCCTGGTGGGCAGTCTGCTCACGGCCGGCTACCTGTTGCGGCTCCTCCGGCGCGCCTTCGCCACCGACGAGCCAGCCATCTCGAGGTCCACGACCTCGCCGGTCGCCGGCGTCGGTACGGCTCCGGAGGCGACCGCGGAGCCCGCTGACCTCGGCTTCGACGCCCGAGGCGCCCTCGCGCTCGGTCTGGCGCTGGTGACGGTCGTGATCGGCGTGCGGCCGGGCGCACTGCTCGACCTGATCGACATCGGCGCACCGCTGGTCACCGGGGGCGGTTGAGATGACCATCGGCGCCGCGCTCCCGCTCCTGCTGCTGGCCACCTCGTTGATCCCGGCGGTCGCCACGTTCTTCATCCCCGAGCGGTCCCACCGACGGCGCACGGTGCTGAACGTCACCGCCGCGGTGGTCAAGGTCGTGCTGGTCGCCGCCCTCGTCGCCGGGGTGCTGTACTACGGCCTCGAGTTCGAGTGGCGGGCGGCGTTCCTGCCCGGCATCGACCTCGTGTTGCGGGCCGATCCGATCCCGTTGCTGTTCGTCTTCCTGTCGGCGTTGCTGTGGCTGACCACCACCGTGTATGCCGTCGGGTACCTCGCCGAGGACGGCCACCAGTCCCGCTTCTTCGGCTTCTTCGGGTTGTGCGTGACCGCGACGGTGGGTATCGCGCTGGCCGGCAACCTGGTGACGTTCCTGGTGTTCTACGAACTGCTGACCGTCACCACCTATCCGCTGGTGGTCCACGACGGAACCGCCAAGGCGCGGGCGGGTGGCCGCGCCTACCTGCTCTACACGCTGACCGGAGGGGCACTGCTGCTGCTCGGCACCGTCTGGTTGCACGCGCTGACCGGACCGCTCGAGTTCGGCCAGACCGAGGTCGTGGAGGCGTTGGCCGTGCAGCACCGGACGACGCTGACGATCGTGTTCGTGATCCTGATCGTCGCACTCGGGTTCAAGGCCGCCCTCGTACCGCTCCACGGGTGGTTGCCCCAGGCCATGGTGGCTCCGGCACCCGTGAGCGCGCTCCTGCATGCCGTCGCGGTGGTGAAGGCCGGCGCCTACGGCATCGTGCGGGTGGTCCACGACCTCTACGGCCTGCCGCTCGCCCAGGATCTGGGGGTGGTGATGCCGCTGACGATCGTGGCGGCGGTCACGATCGTCTACGGCTCGACACGGGCCCTGATCCAGGACGATCTGAAACGGCGGCTGGCCTATTCGACCGTGAGCCAACTGTCCTACATCGTGCTGGGCATCAGCGTCGTGAGTCTCAGCAGCACCACCGGCGGCCTCGTGCACCTCGTGCACCAGGGGATCATGAAGGTCACCCTGTTCTACTGCGCCGGAAATCTCGGGAAGCGTGGGGTGCACCGGGTCAGCGAGATGGATGGGATCGGTCGCCGGATGCCGGTGACGATGCTCGCGTTCACGGTCGCGGCCGTGGGCATGGTCGGCATCCCACCGACCGCGGGCTTCGTGACCAAGTGGTACCTCGGCCTCGGGGCCGCAGAGGCCGGGCAGCCGTGGATCATCGGGGTGCTCGCGCTCAGCAGCGCGCTCAACGCGGCCTACTTCCTGCCTCCCGTCGCCCGGGCCTGGTTGCGGCCCGCTCCGGGCGGGCGGTCCGGACCGGCAGAGAGCGCGCTCGCCGGCGAGCCCGGCGGGTGGTTGTGGTTGCCCCCGGTCGCCACCGCCGTCAGCGTGCTCGGGCTGGGCATCCTGGCGGGAGCACCGCTGAGCCCCCTGACCTGGGCCGCGTTCATCGCCGACGAGTTGATGGCCTCGTGAACGCGCTCGCCTGGCTCGCGCCGGTGGCCCTGCCCGTCACCGGCGCGCTGTTGCTGCCGGTGGTGGGTCCGGCCCGACGTTGGCTGCTCCTGCTCGCTCCGCTCCCGGCGCTGCTGCTCGGGGTGTTCGGTGCCCCTGGCCGCCCACCCCAGCTCAACTGGCTGCTGCTGGAGGCGACCGTCGACCTGGTCGTCGGGTCGCGACCGCTCCTGGTCATGACCGCGTTCGTCTGGATGGTCGCCGGGGCATCGGCACGCCGGATCGGTGACGACCGGCCCGCGTTCGCGTCGCTGATGCTGCTGACCTACGCGGGCAACGTCGGACTGCTGCTGGCCGCCGACGTCGTCACCTTCTACGTGATGTTCGCCTGGATGACCTTCGCCGCCTACGGCTTGGTCGTTCACCATCGGACCGAGTCGACGCGACGTGCGGGCCGGGTGTACGTCGTCCTGGCCGTCCTCGGGGAGGTCGCCCTGCTCGCCGGACTCCTGCTCGCCGCCACCCATGCCGGGACCACGGACCTGCCCGAGGTCGCGGGATCGCTGTCCACGGCACCCGGGCGGTCCCTGATCATCGGCCTACTGATCGGCGGGCTCGGGGTGAAGGTCGGGTTGGTCCCCCTGCACGTCTGGTTGCCACTCGCACATCCCGCGGCACCGGTGGCCGCCAGCGCCGTGCTCAGCGGCACGATGATCAAGGCCGGGCTGGTGGGGTGGCTCCGGATCCTGCCACTGGGCGACGTCGCGCTCCCGGGATGGGGTGCGACCCTGATCGGGCTCGGCCTCGTCGGGGCCGTGCTGGGGGTGGTGGCCGGGACCCTCCAGTCGGACCCCAAGGTGCTGCTCGCCTACTCGAGCGTCAGCCAGATGGGGTTGATCACCACCGCGGTCGGGCTCGGCCTCGTGCTGCCGGATCACGCGACCGCGGCGGTCCTCGCGGCGGTGACCTACGCCGTGCACCACGGCATCGCGAAGGCCTCGCTGTTCCTCGCCGTCGGGGTGCACAAGGCCGGGACACGGGGATGGTCGCATCGAGCGCTGTTCGCGGGCATGGGTCTCGCGGCCCTGGCGTTGGCGGGCGCGCCCCTGACGACCGGTTGGCTCGCGAAGCAGATGCTGAAGGGCGTGGCCGACGCCCTGCCCGGGGGTGGGCGGGCGTTGACCCTGGCGTTGTCCCTGGCCGCGGCCGGCACGACGGTGTTGATGATCCGTCTGCTGTGGCTCGTCCGGGAACCGTCCGGGGCCCGCGCCGACGCCCGTTCCGATGCCCGTTCCGATGCCCGTTCCGATGCCCGGGGCGTCATCGCACCATGGGCGTTCATCGCCGTGGCCGTGGCCGTCGGCGGCTGGCTGCTACCGCTGAGCATCCCCGACGCGCCGCCGCTCGTCCCGATCACGACCGCTGGGGTGTGGGACGGACTCTGGCCGGTGCTGCTCGGGCTCGGTCCCGGTGCTGCGTGGCTCCGCTACCGGCCGGAGCGTCGTCTCGCCCGTTCGTCACCCCGGCCGGCGATCCCGGCCGGCGACCTGCTCCTGATCGTCGAGCGGCTGGCGCCGGCGGTGAGGGTCCCGGCACGGTGGCTGCTGCACCGGTTCGACGCGCTGGCGCGACGGGTGCGCACCTTCCAGGACGTGGGCCGGGTCACCGTGCGCCCGGGGGCCATGATCGACCACCTGGAGGATCGGCTGACACGGTGGCGGACCGCCGGTGCCCTCTACGTCCTGATCGGCGTCGCCGTCACGGTCGCCCTGGCGTTGGGCACGGCGTGAGGCGAACCACACGCGCAGCCACGTCCTCTGCCGGTGTGGGCGCGAGCGGCTCAGCGCTCGTCGTCGGGCCACGTCTCGTCCTCGTCGGCGGCGATGGCCTCTCGCTCGTCGACGCTGCCGGCCGCCTCCGCATCGCCGCCACTGTTCAGGCGATCCCGAGCGAGTTCCTCCTGGGACCGGCGTTGATCCTCCGGTGCGGGCTCATGGTCTCGACCGTGCGGCCGCCGGGCCTCGGAACCCTGGGTCATCAGCAACCTCGTCGTCTCGGTGGGGATCGCGTCGCGGATCACTGGCTCGCCGCGTGCGCGTCAGCGACCAGTGTGGGGCGTGCGCCGACGCTCGACGCCGACCTCCGTCCACCTCCATACCTCCATGGACGGAGGGGCGCGCTCCCGAGCACCGGATCCTCGCACGGTCACCCACGATCGTCGGCCCGTCGCACGGATCGCCTCATGCGGGGTCCGCGTCACGTCCCACCACCAGGACACCGACGCGCAGGGCGATCTCGGGCATCTCCTCGAGGAGCCGCTGCCGGACCAGGGCCGCCAGTTCTGCGTCGTCCGGTGCTGCGCCGACCCCTGCCGGGATGACGCGCGCCTCCAGGACGAGCACCTCCTGGGGCATGACCTCGGCGAGCGGGAAGCGGGCCTGCGCGTGGACCGCCAGGACCTCGGGGTGTTCGTCGAGGACCGCCATCGCGGTCGCCTCGGCGCGGGTCACGACGGTGTTGCGGCTGAGTTCGGGATAGGTCGTCCACTGCAGGGCGATCATGCCCAGACCCAGGGCCACCGTCACGCCGAAGGTCGTGGTGGCCACGCCCCGTCGTCCCGGTCGGACGCGCGGGATCTCGGGACCGACGCCGAGCCACCGGAACACCAGGCTGGCCGCGATGTTGATGCCGATGAGCTGCAGCGTCGCGACGAACGCCGAGGACCCCACGAGGCGCCAGTCACCCAACACCACGGCGATACCCATCAGTCCGGCCTGCGGGGCCAGCGCGAGGGCGACCAGCATGCCGATCCCGGCACCCGAGGCGATGCCGGTGCGGTCGGCTCGACCGAAGCTGAGCGCACCGGCCACACCGGCCGCGACGGGCAGCAACACCGATGCCGCCGCGACGTCGGCGACCTGGACCATCAGGTGGGTCACCGCCGTCTCCCCCGCGATCACGGTGAGCAGCCCGGCGGTCGCGGCGGTCGCACCCACGCCGGCGAGATACCGACCCACACTTCGCCGCAACAGCTGGAGATCGCCCCGAGCGGTGGCCAGGGCCGTGGTCATGGCCGGCGCCGCGTAGGGCGCGATCAGCATCGAGGCGGTCAGCAGGAAGATGGTGTTCGACACCAGGCCAGCCCAGACGACGGCCCCCGCGATCACGGCGTAGGCGAGGAACGGGACCCACCCTCCCAGGCTCTGCAGCCCCTCCACCAGGATCTCGAACGGACCGCGCATCGAGACGTCCGTGACCTGCTCCGGTGCGTACTCCTGAGGGGGTTCGAGCAGGACCACGCTGTCGCGCTGGAAGGTGACCCGGACATCGTCGATCGGCTCGATCGCCTTCAGCACGGCATTGAAGTGATCATTGGCCATGTGCATGACGAGCAGTTCACTGGGCCCGTGCTCATCCACCCCGCGGAACCCGAGGGCGTGTTTCGCCCCGGCCTCCGCGGTACGCGCACGCACCTCGTCTCCCCGCCCGTGCGGGACCCACACCATCAACTGACGCATCGCATCACCCTCGTCTCCGGGGTGAGTCGACCCCGGGGTCGGCAGTGTGATGTGGCGATGCAGCTGCCGGGTGCTCGGGCCGTGGCCGACCGGTACCGCCTCGTCCAGCTGGCTCGGTCAAGCCATCCTCCCGCGCCTCGACGCGGTGGCGCGCGCGACCGGCCCCGGGCGCCGCGACGACGAAGGGCACCGGCGCGGTGCCGGTGCCCTTCGTCGTCGCGGGATGGGGGCCAGGAAGCCGTGCCGGTGACCTCGCCCCTACGACCTAGCCGATCGGTTCCGCCTTCTCGATGGCACCACTGGCGATGTCGGCCCGGTAGCCGTGGACCTCGCGCTTGATCATGTTCGCCATGATGTAGAGCCCGATCACGTTCGGGATCGCCATCATGAAGATCATGGAGTCCGAGATACCGATGACCGGTCCCAGCGACAACGATGCGCCGATCACCACGAAGACGCAGAAGATCAGCTTGAAGGCCGTCTCCGCCGCCGGGCTGTCGTTGAACAGGTAGCCGGTGGCCTTCATCCCGTAGTAGCTCCAGGTGAGCATCGTCGAGAACGCGAACGCGACCACCGCGATGGCCAGCACGTTCGGGAACCACGGGATGACGGTCGCGAACGCCGCCGAGGTCAGGGCCACACCACCGAGTTCGCCCGCCGCCGGGTCGAGGTAGGCACCCGAGATGACGATGATCAACGCCGTCGCCGTGCAGACCACGATGGTGTCGAGGAAGGGCTCGAGCAGCGCGACGTGCCCCTCGCTCGAGGGGTGGCTGGTCTTGACCGCCGAGTGGGCGATGGCGGCCGAGCCGATCCCGGCCTCGTTGGAGAACGCGGCCCGCTGGAAGCCCACGATCAACGCACCGATGATGCCGCCGGTGACGGCGTCACCACCGAAGGCGCCGGAGAGGATCTCACCGAACGCGGCCGGAACGGCGGGCAGGTTGGCGGCGATGACCACCACCGCAGCCAGCAGGTAGATGCCGGCCATGAGGGGCACCAACTTCTCGGTGACCTTGGCGATCGATTTGATACCGCCGATGATCACCGCGCCGACGGCGACGGCGAACACCAGACCCACGATCCAGCGCAGGCCGGTCAGCGGACTGTCGGGACCACCGGTCACCGCGATGATCTGCGCGGTGGCCTGGTTGGCCTGGAACATGTTGCCGCCGCCGATCGCCCCACCGATGGCGGAGATCGAGAAGAAGATCGCGAGGAACTTCCCGGCACGCACGCGACCGGTGACCTCGGCGACACCCTTCTCCAGGTAGTACATCGGGCCGCCGGAGACCGAGCCGTCGGGACGGGTCCGGCGGTATTTCACCCCGAGCGTGCACTCCGCCATCTTGGCGGACATGCCGAGGAAGCCGGCGACGATCATCCAGACGGTCGCGCCCGGACCACCGAGGGTGATCGCCACGGCGACCCCGGCGATGTTGCCGAGTCCCACCGTCCCGGAGACCGCCGTGGCGAGCGCCTGGAAGTGGGTGACCTCCCCGGCGTCCTCGGGTCGGGAGTACTGCCCGCGTACCAGCTCGATCGCGTGCTTGGGTCCGCGCAGGTTCATGAAGCCGAGGTGGTAGGTGAAGAACGCACCCGCGCCCA
>Ga0207421_10003189_pt1 | contig 19688 bp, 15 predicted proteins | sample SodLakKL_010_SED_4_FD_187542 | JGI IMG/M metagenome (GOLD analysis project Ga0207421, IMG submission 187542) | Alkaline sediment microbial communities from Lake Tanatar, Kulunda Steppe, Russia - 8KL_010_SED (SPAdes) (version 2) | ecosystem: Environmental > Aquatic > Non-marine Saline and... | reverse complement strand
CCCGCCAGAGCGTCACGGACCTTCCCGGCGGCGCCCTGCGCGAGCCTGGCCCCGAAAACACCGCCCTCGCAGCCTGTAGGGTGGGTCAAGCGCAGCGGGCCCACCACCCCCCCCGCCAGAACCCGAATCACAACAGCTTCAGACCCACGCGGGTGATCCGCCGACCGTCCATCTCGCGAACCACCAGGCGCACGCGGTCGAGATCGATCGCATCGCCCACCACCGGCTCGGTTTGCAGCTGCTCGCGCAGGAACTCCTCGAGCGTCAGCCCCCGCTGCTCCGGCGCTACGGTGGCGCCGTAGGCCATTGCCACCGCGCCCAGCTGGGCCCCCCCGTTCAGCACGAATTCCCCGAACACACTGCGCTCGCTGAGGCGCTCGGGAACCTCGGTGGCCAGGAACAGGCGATCCAGGTCCAGCAGGTCCACCGGCGACACCATCAGGTACAGATGATCGCCGGCGCGCAGATCGAGGACCTCCAGGCCGTCGAGCAGCCGCCCGCCGCGCAGGTGCGCGACCATCCGGGCGCTCTTGGGCAGACGGAAATTGGACCAGGCCTCACGCACCACCGGGGTGCTGTCGGCCAGGCGGTAGCCGACCAGCTCCAGCTCCTGTTGCCCGGGGATGTCGAGCTCGGTGCGTTGCACCCGGGTCGGGCTCGGCGGCAACTCCAGGCGCAGCCAACGGGCGACGGAGGCGACACTCCACCCCTGCACCAGCAGCGAGATCAACACCACGAAGAACACCACGTGGAAGAAATAGGCGGCGAGCTCGAGCCCCGCCAGCAAGGGAAACAGCGCAAGGATGATCGGCACCGCGCCGCGCAGGCCGACCCAGGCGATGAACAGCTGTTCGCGCCAGGGAAAGCGAAACGGGTACAGGCACACGGCGACCGCCAACGGACGCGCGACCAGGATCAGCGCCGCGGCCACCAGCGCCGCATCCAGGGCCACCGGCGGCAGGGCCGAGGGCATCACGATCACCCCCAGCATCAGGAACATGCCGATCTGGGACAGTGCGGCGATGCCGTCGTGAAAGCGCTTGATGTTCTGACCGGCCTCCAGCGGCCGGTTGCCCAGCACCAGCCCGGCCAGATAGACGGCGAGAAAACCGCTGCCGCCGACCAGCCCCGCAAGACCGAAGATCAGCATCGCGCCGGCGAGCGCGGCGAGTGGATAGAAGCCGGCGGTCAGCGGCAGGCGATTGATCAGCCGCAACAGGCCGACGCCGCCGAGGAGACCGATGATCGCGCCCAGGCCCATCTGCTGCACGAACTCGAGCACGATCACCACGCCGAAAGAGGCCTCCGGCAGCAGCAGGAGTTCGATCAACACGATGGTCAGGAAGATCGCCATCGGGTCATTGCTGCCGGACTCGATCTCCAGCGTGGCGCCGACCCGACTCTTGAGTTCGAGGCCCCGGGAATGCAGCAGCGAGAACACTGCGGCGGCATCGGTCGACCCGACGATCGCACCCAGCAGCAACGATTCCAGCCAGGACAACTCCAGCCACCAATAGGCGAACAGCCCGGTCAGGCCGGAGGTCAGGACCACGCCCACCGTCGCGAGCCCCAGCGCCGGCTTCAGGGCGATTCGGAAATTACGCACCGGCGTGCGCAGGCCGCCGTCGAACAGGATCACCGCCAGGGCCGCCGAACCGATCAGATGCGCCAGCGCGATATTGTCGAAGACCAGCCCGCCGGGACCTTCACGCCCGAGCAACATCCCGATGCCCAGGAACACCAAGAGCAGCGGCATGCCCAAACGCGCGGTCAGCACACTGGACAGGATGCTGCCGAGGATCACCAAGGCGGAAAAAAAGATGATCTGATGAGTCCATTCCATGGCGGCCATGGTAGCCGAAGCCCCGCACCGACGGCGTTTGGTGCTGTCTTTTCCCGACCCGAGGGCAATCCGGTACAGTGAGCCTTCATTTCCCGTTCCAGGAGCGCGTGTGAAGGCCGATCGCGTGAAGAATGCCTTCGTCAAGGGCGCGACCCGCACCTTCCTGACCGGGCTGGGTGCGATATTGCCCCTGGCGATCACACTGGTCGTGCTCTGGTGGCTGGGTGCCGCCGCGGAGAACGTGCTCGGCGGACGGCTGCGCCAACTGTTGCCCGAGCACCTGTACTTTCCCGGCCTCGGGCTGCTCACCGGCATCGCGTTGATCTTTCTCTTCGGCGTGCTGTTGCGCGCTTACCTCGTGCAACGCCTGCTCGCCTGGATCGAGAACCTGATCCAGCGGATCCCCGGAGCGAAGACCGTCTACGGCATCGTCCGCGACATGATGGGCCTGTTCTCGGGGGATCTGCAGAAGAAGTTCGGCGCCGCCGTGCTCGTGACGCTACCGGGGACCGACTACCGCCTGGTCGGCTTCGTCACCCGCGAGGACTTCGCCGGCTTGCCGGAGAACCTCGGGATCCCGGGCACCATCGCGGTGTACCTGCCGATGAGCTACCAGATCGGCGGCTATACCCTGATGCTGCCACGCGAGCAGGTCGAGCCGCTGGACCTCACGCTCGAGGATGCGATGCGCTACACACTGACTGCCGGGGTGTCGGCGCGCAGGCCCGAGGATCCGCTCTGAGACGGGCCACCGACGGCGTCCGCCGCACATGCAATGGCACCCTGCCTGGCGCAACCAGTCGCGCACCGGTGCGGCGGGCGGCCGACCCGGCCCCTCACACGGGTTCTTGGCGCACAGGGACGAAGCTGCCACCATCCACGGCCCAGGGTATCAACGGCACCGACCGGCCCTTCGCCCCGCGCGTCGCACCGACGTCCTGCTATCCGTCTCTTCTTCTACCCGTTTTTTTCTTTCATCCCTTATCCTTCCACCGATGCCGAGTCTGCCCATGCCCTCTGACAATACCCATGCCCCCGCCACCGAACTGAAGATCCGTGTCCTACAGCCGGGCGACGGCGCCCAGGCGCTGGCGCCCGCCCAGATCAGCGTGCATTACACCGGCTGGATCGAGGATGGCACCCAGTTCGACTCCAGCCGCGATCGCGGCGAACCCTTCTCGCTGACGCTGGGCACCGGCCAGGTCATCCCCGGCTGGGAACAGGGGCTCGAGGGCATGCGGGTCGGCGAACGGCGGGAACTGATCATCCCGCCAACCTTGGGCTATGGTGCCCGGGGCGCCGGCGGCGTGATCCCGCCCAACGCCACCCTGCGTTTCGACGTGGAGCTGCTGGCGGTGACGCCGCCGCTCTATGGCGAACTCGATAACGACGCTCTGGCGCAGCAAATGGCTGCCGGGGTCCCGGTGGTGGACATCCGCCGGCCGGAGGAATGGCGCCAGACCGGCGTGGTCAAGGGCAGCCACCTGCTGACGGCCTTCGACGAACGCGGCGCGGTGGTGCCGGACTTCCCGGCCGCCTTTCAGGAGCACTTCGATCCGCAAGAGCCCGTGGTCCTGATCTGCCGCACCGGCAGCCGCACCGCCGTACTGGCGCGCGCGCTGGCCGAACAACTCCAGTACCAGCAGGTCGCCCATGTGACCGACGGCATCACCCGCTGGATCGCCGCCGGCCAACCGGTCGAAAAGGACATCCCCCAGTAACCGCCCCGCGCACGGGAGGCTGCCGTCAAGCCTGCTGGGCTGTATTTACGGCGTCTCGCCGGGGAGCGTCACGGACCGCCCCGGCGACGGTGCCATCGGATTGACGGGCAGCGGAGTAGCTACGCTAGGTTCCGCGCTTCGTCTCACGGACCTGGGTGATATCGCGCACCGCGCCGCGCGAGGCGGAGGTGGTGAGCAGCGCATAGGCCTTCAGGGCCTGGCTCACCACCCGTTCCCGGTCGACCGGGTACCACGCCTGGGCACCCCGGGCCTCCATGTGCTGGCGCCGTTCGGCGAGAACGGTGTCGGAAACCTGAATTTCGATGCGCCGGTTCGGGATATCGATCTCGATGGTATCGCCCTCCTCGACCAGGCCGATCGCGCCGCCCTCGGCCGCCTCCGGCGACACGTGCCCGATCGACAGCCCGGAGGTGCCACCGGAGAAGCGCCCGTCGGTGATCAACGCACAGGCCTTGCCCAACCCCTTGGACTTCAGGTAGCTGGTCGGGTAGAGCATCTCCTGCATGCCCGGCCCGCCGCGCGGTCCCTCGTAGCGGATGATCAATACATCGCCCGGCTGAATCCGGTCCGCGAGGATCGCCTCGACCGTCGCATCCTGGCTCTCGAAGATACGCGCCGGGCCGGAGAACACGCGCAGCGTGGAGGTCGGCACGCTGGTGGTGTAACGCAGCTGCTCGGTGTCGAACATGCTCTCGTCGATGCCCGCGGTCTTCACGATGCAGCCCTCGGGCGCGATGTTGCCGTAGAGCACCGCCAGGCCCCCGTCGCGCGAGTACGCGTGCTCGATGTCGCGGATGCAGCCGTTTGCACGGTCGAGATCGAGATCGTCCCACAGGGCATCCTGAGAGAAGGCGACCTGGGTCGGGATCCCGCCCGGCGCAGCGCGAAAACGCTGATGCGCGGCCGCTGCGGTATCGCGCATCACGTCCCAGGCCTCGAGCGCCGCGCCCAGGGTGCCGCTGTGCACCGAATGGACGTCCCGGTGCAGCAACCCGCCCCGGTCCAGCTCGCCGAGGATGCCGAGCACGCCGCCCGCCCGATGCACGTCCTCCATGTGGTACTGCTGGGTCGCCGGCGCGACCTTGCAGATGTTCGGCACGCGCCGCGACAGGCGATCGATATCGGCCATCGTGAAGTCGACCGCGCCCTCCTGGGCTGCCGCCAGCAGGTGCAGCACGGTGTTGGTCGACCCGCCCATGGCGATGTCCAGGCTCATCGCGTTCTCGAAGGCCTGGAAGTTCGCCACCGAGCGCGGCAGCACCGTGGCATCATCCTGTTCGTAATAGCGCCGCGCCAGATCGACGATCAGGCGTCCGGCCTCCAGGAACAGGTCCCGGCGCCCGCCGTGGGTCGCCAGCAACGAGCCGTTGCCCGGCAGCGACAGACCGAGGGCCTCGGTCAGGCAGTTCATCGAATTGGCGGTGAACATGCCCGAACACGAGCCGCAGGTCGGGCACGCCGAACGCTCCACCGACGCGACCTCCGCGTCGGTGGCATCGGGATCGGCGGCCTGCACCATCGCATCGACCAGGTCCAGCGCGACGATCTTGCCGCGCAGTTGGACCTTGCCGGCTTCCATCGGCCCGCCGGAGACAAAGACCGCCGGGATGTTCAGCCGCATCGCGGCCATCAGCATCCCCGGCGTGATCTTGTCGCAGTTGGAGATGCAGACCATCGCATCGGCACAGTGGGCGTTCACCATGTATTCGACGCTGTCGGCGATGATCTCGCGCGAGGGCAGCGAGTAGAGCATCCCCGCATGCCCCATCGCGATGCCGTCATCGACCGCAATGGTGTTGAATTCCTTGGCCACGCCGCCGGCGGCCTCGATCTCGCGCGCGACCAGCTGGCCCAGGTCCTTCAGGTGCACGTGCCCGGGAACGAACTGGGTGAAGGAGTTCACCACCGCAATGATCGGCTTGTCGAAGTCGCCGTCCTTCATGCCGGTGGCGCGCCACAGCGCGCGGGCGCCGGCCATGTTGCGGCCGTGGGTGGTGGTCCGGGAGCGATACTGGGGCATGCGAATGGCCTTGAACATTTGTCGGGATGTGAAATCATACAAGCACTTTCCCATTGTGGCGAAACACCGGAGATCCGATGCGTATCGAAGTCGAAAACATCAAGTGCGGCGGTTGTGCCGCGAGCATCCGCAAGGGCCTGGAAGCCCTAGACGGCGTCGAGGGCGTCGAGATCGATATCGAGGCCGGCGCGGTCGAAGCGCAGGCAGACGAGGCCCGGCGCCCGGAGATCGCGCGCAAGCTGGCCTCGATGGGCTATCCGGAGACCGGTTCGGTCCAGGGCCTGAAGTCCGCCGGCGCCAAGGCCAAGTCTTTCGTCAGCTGCGCCGTCGGGCGCATGGACAAGAACGGATGACGCAGCTTCAGCGGGGAGACGTCGCCGGCCCGGGCGCCCGGGGGACGCAACCCCGGTCGGGTACCCGATGCCGATGGGACCGGCGCTCGGGGGTTGGGCCCACCCGCCCCATGGCGCGCCCGATGGCCGGCCTGATCGTCAGCCTGGTCGTCGCCCTGCTCTGGGTCTCGGCAGCCGCAGCCCCGCTGGAACTTCCGATCCGGGAACTGAACCTGGCCGGTCAAACCCTGCAGGTGGAGATTGCCCATACCCCGGCCACGATGAGCCAGGGCCTGATGCATCGCGACCACCTGCCCGAGGATCAGGGCATGCTGTTTCTCTGGCCTCGCGATCAGGTCGTCGGCATGTGGATGAAGAACACGCGCATTCCGCTCTCGGTCGCCTTCATCGATCGCGAATACCGCATCCTCAACATCGCCGACATGCAACCGCACTCGCTGCAGACGCACCCCTCGGCCGGGCCGGCGCGCTATGCGCTGGAGGTGAATCAGGGCTGGTTTGCCCGCAACGGGATCGAGGCCGGAGCCCGTATTGACGACCTCGAGCGCCTGCTGGAGGACCTGACGAAGCCGACTGACTGATCGCCCGCACCGGACACACCGGGGAGACCAGGATTCCACACCAGGCTCCGATTCCTGCCACCCCGCCCGCGCGATTCAACAGGCCGCCCGGTGCCGGCTCCCGCGGGAAAAGGCCCCCTTGGGATCGGACCCGATCGACTGAGTACCGACGGCAGGACGCGGTGCAGACTTCCCTGTACGCTGGCTTACCGTAGAACCGCCATCGTCTGCTTGCCGGCCGATGGCCTTGTCAACGATTGCCTGAACCATCCCCGAGCCGGACCGCCGCATGCCCTTTCCCTTGCCCTTCCTGCCGCACCTCGTCCTCATTCTGTTCTTGTTATTACCGGGCGCCGGAGACGGATTCGCCCAGGAACGCGACGACGATGCGGCGACCCCTTCGACGGTCACTACCCAGCAGCTGCTGGATCTGCGCTCGACCCTCGACGAGCGCCGTGACCGGCTGATCCCTCTGCTGGCCGCCATCGATGCGACCCCGGCGGAAAACTGGCTGGCCGTCACCCCGATGGAGCGCCTCGCCGAACGCGCCGAGGCCAGCCTGGAGGAACCGGCCGAACTCAGCCTGTGGCAAGGCGCACTCGAACATGAGCAGGCGGGCGCGGAGCGGCTGCGCGGCGCGCTCGACCGGGTTGCGCTGGCACGGACCGTCGAGGAGCGTCTGGACACGGTCCGACAGCGGATCACCGAGATCCTCGAGACCCGGTCGTCGCCCTCGCCGGTCGACGAAGGCCGCAGCCTGTCCCGGATCGAGGAGGACATGGCGACCCTGGAACGCCAGCGCACCCAGGCGGCCCTGGAACAGGAACAGAAACGTCAGATCCTCGAGCGCCTCGAAGGTCAGGCGCGCACCCAGGACGAGACCCTCGAGCGGCTGCGCCAGGAACGTACCACCGATCCGGAACCCCTGCCCTGGGGTCCTCTGCAGGAGATCCGTCTGGCCGAAGCCCTGGAGGCGTGGGAGCAGGCGCGGGAGCGGCGTGCCGACGCCCGCATCCTGGCCGCCCAGCTGGATGCACAAACCCTGCAACCCCGCATCGAGATCCTTCGCCTGGAACTGCGGGGGCTGGACGCCGAAACCCTGTGGCTCGGTCAACAGCTGCGGCACCTGGGCGCCGAGCTCGCAGAGCGTTCCGGCGAAGAGTTGCGCGGCCTGCGCGCCGACCTTCGACGCCTGACCGAGCGCGAGCCGGAGGCTGCGGACCGCTTTGCCGTGCAGATCAATTCGGCCCTGCAGCGCATCGACCGCATCGCACTGACCCAGGCCCGGATCCGTGACCTGCAGGTGCAGCGCGAGGCCCACGCCCAGATCGAGCACGACCTGACCCAGACGCTGGCCAGCATCCAGGAGCGGCTCGAAATCGGCGGGCTGACCGACGTCCTCGGCGGGCTGCTGATGGAGGAGCAGCGACGCCTGCGCCGACTGCTGGACCTGCGCTTCGTGCTGCGCGACCTGGAACGGGAACTGGCGCAATCCAGGCTGCGGGACATCACCGTGCGCGACGAACTGCGCAGCCTTCCGCCCGCCCTGCCGGCCAGTGCCGACGATCGCGCCCGGGCCGAGTTCGATCGCCTGCACCGGGAGGTGATCCAGACCCAGCTGCAGGCCGAGGAACAACTGACCGATCAGTTGCGCCAGACCGAGGTTCGCCTGCGCACCGTGGTTCTGCAGGTGGAGCAGCTCGGCCAGATCCTGCAGGAGTCGCTGCTCTGGTGGCCCAGCCACGCCCCGGTCGACCTAAACTGGGCCGGCCGGATTCCACTGGCCGTGTTGGCCCTGGTGGATCCAAGCTCCTGGCAGGAGATTCGGCTCGCGCTGCTCGAGGTGACCGTGGGGACCCCGGTGAGTACCCTGCTGACCGTGCTGATCGTGGTGCTGCTGCTGCTGTGGGGACGCGAGGCCCCGGCGCACTTGGCCCAACTGGCCGAGAAGACCAGCCACCGCTACTCCGATCGGATCGGCCTCACCTTCCAGGCGATGGCCTGGAGCCTGCTGCGGGTGGTCCCCGTGCCGCTGTTGCTGGCCGCCACCGGACTGCGCCTCGAAGGCATCCCCGACATCGGACCCGGGGTCGAGATCCTGGCGCTGGTGCTCTTCGCCGTCGCCGTGTGGTGGCTGGTGGGTCACCTCTTCCTGCTGTTCACCAGCAAGAACGGCGTGGGCATGGCCCATTTCGACTGGAATCCACTAATCGTGCGGCGGCTGCGCCGGCACCTGGCCTGGTACCTGCCGGCCCTGCTCCTGCTGATCGTCTTCCTGGCGCTGAGCTTCGGACACCCCAGCGATCTGGTCTCGGATGTCTTCGGCCGCGGCGCCTTGCTGATCATCAGTTTCCTGACCGGCCTGTTCGCCTGGCGCATGCTGGCGCCGCGCAAGGAGGCCGAGGCGACCGCGCACCAGGAACGGCGCCGCCGCCTGGTTCGCATCACCCTCACCGCCCTGGCCCTGACCTTGATCGGACTGACGCTGGGCGGTTACCTGCTGACCGTCGCGACCCTGCTCGGACGGACCATCAACACCGTGGTGGTCGTGGCCACCGTCTGGCTGGGCTACAGCCTGGCCGCACGCGCACTGGTTCTCAGCGAGACCCGGCTGGTCCTGCGCCGCATGCGCGAGCAGCGGGCGCGCAATGCGGCGATGGAGGCCGGGGCCACGGTCGGCGAGGGCGCGGTGCTCGACCTGCCCGAGCAGCATGTCAGTGTGGAGAACATCAATCAGCAGACCCGCACCTTGCTGAAGGTGACCTCCGGAGCGGCACTGATCCTCGCCCTGCTGTGGGTCTGGGCGGACATCCTGCCGGCGCTGAACTGGCTCGATGGCGTGACCCTCTGGTCGCGCACCATCGCCGTCGGCGATACCGAGCTCCTCAGTCGGGTGAGCCTGCAGGACTTCCTGCTCGCGATCTTCCTGGGGGTGCTGTTCACCCTCGCGTCGCGCAACCTGCCGGGTCTGGTCGAGATTCTGCTCTCGCGCAGCACCGCGATGGACGCCGCCGGGCGCTACACGGTCACCACGCTGCTGCGCTATGTGCTCGCGGTGGTTGCGGTGATCAGCGTGTTCTCCCTGCTCGGCCTGCGCTGGAGCGAACTGCAGTGGATGGTCGCGGCGCTGACGCTGGGCCTGGGCTTCGGCCTGCAGGAGGTGGTGGCGAACTTCGTCTCCGGCATCATCATGCTGTTCGAGCGTCCGGTGCGGGTCGGCGACACCATCACCATCGGCGAATTCAGCGGCACCGTGGCCCGGATCCGCACCCGGGCCACCACCATTGTCGACTGGGACAACCGCGAGATCGTGATCCCGAACAAGAATTTCATCACCGAGCGGCTGATCAACTGGACCCTGTCCGACACCATGACCCGAATCGTGATCCCGATCGGCGTCAGTTACGACGCCGATATCGACGAGGTGATGAGCAGCCTGCGCAGCATCGCCGAGGCCAGCCCGCTGGTGCTGAAGGACCCGCCGCCGAATGTGCTGTTCGTGAAATTTGGCGATAGTGCCCTGAGCTTCGAGCTGCGCATCTATGTCGATCAGATGAAGGATCGCATGACCACCATCAGCGAATTGCACCAGAGCATCATCCGGGAGTTTCGCAAGAAGAAGATCGAGATCGCCTATCCGCAGATGGACCTGCACATCCGCGACATGGCCCGCAGCACCCGCCCCGGCGCGGGCGATCCCCCAAGCTTGGTTAACGCGGGCCTGGGCAACGCAGGTTTGGGCACTTCAGGGCCGATCGACCCGCGCCCGGCCACCTGAGGCGACCGTGGTTTCAGCGCATCGGTGGCCGGGGCATCGGTTTCTGGGCATCGGTGGCCAGGGGACCCGGGAAGCCGTGAAGCCGTAACCGGAGCTGCCGATCGGCTACCGGATCTCGTCCCCAGAGGTCGCGCGGATCCGCGCACCGGGGGTACGGGCGATGACCACCGCCCCGATCGCGACGGCGAACCACAACGTCGTCATGCGAATCAGGATGGTCGCGGCAATCGCCTCGGGGGCCGCCACCCCGTGCCAGATCAGCAACGCGACCATCACCCCTTCGGTACTGCCGAGCCCGCCCGGGGTGAAGCTCAGCGCCCCCGCGAGCATCGATACGGCAAAGACGAAGACGGCAAAGGTCAGCGGCACGTCCAGCCCCATCCAGTACAGGATCAGGAAAAAGGCGAAGGCCTCGGCCCACCAGCCGATCAGGCTCAGGCCGGTCGCAGCGAGCAGAACCCCCGGCGTGTGGCAGCGCTGAGCCTGTAAAATGACCTCGAACAGCGACGCGAGGTGGCGACCGAAGCGGGAAGGCCCGGCCGTCTTCGCGCGTAACCGCAGCAGCCAGCTTCGCTGCGACAGGGTGACCAACGCCAACGCGGCGAGCACGGCCCCCAGCAGCATCAGCGGCTGCGCCTGCGGATACACGGTCAGGCCGAACAGCGTCAGCAGCACGATCGCCAGCAGATCGGACAGGCGCTCGCTGAAGAAGGCGGCGAAGCTGTCGACATATGGGACTTGGTGGGGCTTGAGCAGCACCCCCCGGATGGCCTCGCCGGCCTTCCCTGGCGTGGTGGTCAGGGCAAATCCGGAGACATAGATGCGCAGGCTGGTCGTCCAGCGCAGCGCATGGCCGAGCCGGCGCAGGTAGAGCTGCCAGCGGGCAAAGCGCAGGCCGTAATTGACCAGCGACAGCGCCAGGGCACCGAGCACCCCGGCCAGCCCCACCTGAACGATCGCGTCCCCGACCTCGGTCCAACCGCCGAGCAGCGAGAAGGCCAGGTAGCCGACGGCCGATAAGGCGATCGAGTACACCAGCGCCCGGTAACGCCAACCGGAGAGCAACCGCACCGGCACCGGCGGCGTCAAGGCCCGCGGGCCCCGACACGGCTCACAGCTTCAACCGCTTGAACGCCACCCCGGGGATCGCACGGATCAGGGTCATGATCAAAAACCAGAAGGCAGGCACATACAACACGTCGCGCTTGCGCCGCACACCGCGTACGATGCGAGCGGCGACCTGCTCGGGCGTGGCCACCAGCCGTCGGGGCAGGTCCAGGGCCTCGGTCATCGGCGTATCGACAAAACCGGGGCGGATGTCGATCACCTGCACGCCGGTCTGGAACAGCCGTGCCCGAAGCCCCTCGCAGAAGGTCGACACCGCCGCCTTGGCGCTCCCGTACAGGTAGTTGGACGGCCGGCCCCGATCGCCGGCCACCGAGGTGATCACGGCCAGCGTGCCCTGCATCTGGCCCTCCATGTGCCGGGCGATCAGCGTCAGCAGCGCGATTACCGAGGTGGCGTTGATCGCGAACTGCTCCAGCGCGACGCTCGGGTTGCGTTCGCAGGCCGCCTGGTCCGGCAGGCTGCCGTAGGCGATCAGGACCACGTCGAAATGGCCTAGGGCCTGCAACGCCGACGCCAACAACGCCGGATGGGTCGCGACATCGGCCACCTCGCAGGTCTGGGTGGTGACGGCCCGGGCCCCTCGGGCCTGCAGGTCGGCCGCGGTCTGATCGAGCCGCTTGGCATCACGGCCCACCAGGAAGAACGAAGGGCGCTCGGTCGGGTGCCCCGCGGCCGCCTGCAGCCACTCCCGCGCACAGGCCCGCGCAATCGCCGAGGTGGCGCCGATGATCAGATAGCGCTTCATCGGGTCACCCGCCGCCAGAACCGGGACTGCAGAGCCGGATCGCGCAGGGCCTCCAGCCGCTCCCACTCCGGGTAGCCCTGGCGGAAATCCGCCGGGCTCATGTGCGCATCCTTCGCCGGGAACAGCCGTCCGTTCGCCTCGCGCACGATGGCGTCCAGGCGCCGGAACAGGCCTTCCTCCAAGCCCCGCTGATTGGGAAAATCCAGGGCCAGCGTGACCCCGGGGCGTGGAAAGGACAACAACCCCGGCGACACCGCATCGCCAAAGCGCTTGAGCACCGCGAGAAAGGAACCCGCTCCCGTGACGGCGATGGCCTGCAACAAGGCGCTCATCACGGCCTCGGCATCGTCCCAGGGAATCACGCACTGGTATTGCTGGAAGCCGCGCCGGCCGTAGATGCGATTCCAGTGCAGGATACCGTCCAGGGGATAAAAGAACGGCGCGTAGCCCCCCGGCTTCAAGGTGCGGCGCTCGGGCGCCTTGCGCCAGTAGGCCTCGTTGAACACGCGCAGCGACAGACGATTGACCAGGGAGACCGGCGGGACGACCGGCACGCTCAAGACGCGGCTGGTTTCGACCTGCAATCCGCCCCGGGTGGCGAAGTCGCCGGCCATGTAGACGCCGCGGCCGGTCGCCGCGCCCTTGGCCACGCAATCGATCCAGGCGACGCTGAATTCGTGCACCCGGTCCAGTTCCTCCGACAGCGCAAAGAACTCCGCGAGGCTCCCGAAACGCTGGGTCACCTGATCGATCCGGCTGGAACGAATCCGTTCCAGCCGGATCTCGGCCCACTCGATGATCCCGGTCAGTCCCAGGCCGCCGATCGTTGCCGCGTAGAGTTCCGGGTGTTCCTGTGCCGAACACACGAGGGCGCCTTCCCCGGAGCGCAGCAGCCCGAAGCGCTCGACGTGACACCCGAAGGTACCCTTGCGGTGATGATTCTTGCCGTGGACGTCGTTGGCGATCGCGCCGCCGAGGGTCGCGAAGCGGGTGCCCGGTGTCACCCGCAGGAACCAGCCGTGAGGTACGCACAGGCTCAGAATCTCGGCCAGCGTCACGCCCGCCTCGGCTTGCAGCAGGCCGCGCTCCCAATCCACGGCAATGAACCGGTCGAGCCGGCGCATCGACAACACCTGGTCGCTCGCGGCCAGACAGCTGTCGCCATAACTCCGCCCGTTGCCGAAGGCGAGCGTGGTCTTGTGCAACGTGCGCAGGCGGGTGAAGCGCTCGGGGAGTTCCGAACGCCAAGGCACGCCATGCGGGGTCTGCGGAAAGTGGGGGTAGCGCCCCCAGGAAAGCAACGTCGTCTTCATGTGGCCATCCAGAACACCAGTGCCAGCAGGAATCCCACGATCAGGCTCGAGGGATCGCGGATCGCGAACAGCAGAGGATCCTCGTTCATCTGTCCGCGGTGGGTCAGCATCCAGGCTCGACTCACCCAGAACAGCAGCAGGGGGCAGGCCAACCAGATCAGTTGTGGGTGCGTGTACAGCGCCTGCGTCTTGTCCTCCTGGATATACAACGCAAGCACCAGGACCGACAGGTAACCGGATGCGGTGCCCAGCGGTGCGAGCATGTCCAGATCACTCGGGGTATAGCCGCGACCCGGCGTCATCCCGGTGCGACCGCGATCCGCCGCCGAGCGCAACTCCGCGTAGCGCTTGAGCAGCGCCAGGCTCAGAAACATGAACATCGAGAAGCCCAGGATCCAGAAGGTCAGCGGCAGACCGAAGACCGCGGCACCCGCCAGGACCCGCATCGTGTAGAGCGCCGCCAACACGATCACGTCCACCATCATCTGCCGCTTGAGGCTCAGCGAATAGGCCAGCGTCAGCAGGTAATACATCCCCAGGACGAGCGTGAAGGTCCAGGGCAGGAACCAGACCGCGCCCCCAAAGGCCAACAACAACAACAGGGGCACCGCCACCAGGCCCTGCTTGATGGATAAGCGGCCGGCGGCAAAGGGGCGATGGCGTTTGACCGGGTGTTGCCGGTCCTCGGGCAGATCCAACAGGTCGTTCAATAGGTAGACGCTGGAAGCGCACAGGCTGAAGAACAGGAAGGCGAGCACGCCCTGGCCGAGCAGAAGCGGATCGGTGGCCTGATGCGCGGCCAGCAGGGGAATGAAGATCAGCAGGTTCTTCAACCACTGATGCAGGCGCAGGGCCTTCAGCCACTCCCGGTGGCGGGTGCCGGATCCGGGAAGGATTTCGACCGCCCGCGCCAACCGCGCCGCCCGTCGCGCCACGCCGGATTCCGGATTGGCGAGGTAGCCCCGACGCGCCGCGGCCAGGATCGGCAGGTCATCGTGCGCGTTCCCAATGTAATCGAAGCCCTGTTCGCCAAAGCGCGCCACGAGCGCCTCTCGCTTGCGCTGCGCCGAAAGATTGCACGCCCCATCGCTTGCGATGATCTCGTCGAACAGACCCAGGTGCGCACCCACCTGGTGTGCGAAGCGTTCGTTGCTGGCGGTGGCGAGGACCGTGCGACGCCCGGCCTGTCGGGCCGCCTGGATCCGCGCGATGACCTCCGGGGCATAGGGCAGGCGGGTGACGTCGATGTCGTTGTTCCAGGCCAGACGTGCCTTCAGCTGGGCCTTGCCTCTGGCGAGCCAGATCCAGGGTTCCCAGAACCGATGGGGTTGCGCGCGCAGGAATTGCAGACCCGACTCAATCAGGAGATCAGAACGCAGCAGGGTGCCATCCAGATCCACCACCAGTGCCGGTTCGCATGCGACCGCGGGCGTGATCGCTTCGGCAGGATTCGGTGTTGCCATTTCATTCCACCTCAGAACTTCACTCCACCTCGGACCGAGGGCGATCTCCCAGGCGGGACGCCGGATCGGGCGCTCCGGTCAGGACCGATCCGCCCGAACTCAATGAACTCGGATTCGATGCACCCGCGTTCGACCCGCCGACCGACGCTGCGGCCGGGTTGCGGCGTGCGGTATCCAGGCGCCGGATGAAGTCCTCCATCAGGGTCCGGTACAGGGCCTCGCCGAGAACCTTGTCCTCGACTCCGGCATCGAGGTTGGGATTGTCGTTGACTTCGATCACCATCACCCCGCGTTCGGTGAGCTTCAGGTCGACGCCATAGAGCCCGTCGCCAATCAGGTTCGCGGCCTTCACCGCCGTACGCACCACGGACGCCGGGGCCGCATCGATGGCCACGGTGCGAAAACCGCCATGGCGCGGCCCGCCCTTGGCCCCGTGGTCGACGATCTGCCAGTGCTTGCGGGACATCAGGTACTGGGAGGCATACAGCGGCTTCTTGTTCAGCACGCCGATCCGCCAATCGAACTCGGTGTACACGAACTCCTGGGCCAGGATCAGATCGCTCTCCTTCAGCAGCTTCTTGGCGATGGATTCCAGTTCCGCGCGCGTGGTGGCCTTGAACACCCCACGCGAAAAGCTGCCGTCCGGAATCTTCAACACCACCGGGTACCCGATCCACTCCTCGGCACGCAGCACGGTGTCGCGGTTCAGGATCACGGTCTTCGGGGTCGGCACCTTCTGTGCAGCGAGGCGTTCGGCCAGGTAGATCTTGTTGGTACAGCGCAGAATCGAACTCGGGTCGTCGATCACCACCATGCCCTCGACCTCGGCCTTGCGCGCGAAGCGGTAGGTGTAGTGGTCGATGCGCGTGGTTTCCCGGATGAACAGCGCGTCGAACTCGCCCAGGCGCCCGAAATCCCGCGCCTGGATCAATTCCACGTCCATCCCCAGCGCACGGCCGGCCCGGATGAAGCGGTTCAGCGCGGCCGGGCTGGACGGTGCGAGCGATTCATCGGGATTGTGCAGGATCGCCAGGTCGTAGCGCGGGCTCTTGGCCCCCCGGGGGCGACGCCAGGGCTTCTTCAGGTAGCCGTCCAAGGCACTGAAAAAAGCCTCCTCCTGGGCCTCGGGCAAGGCGTTCAACGCGAAGGGCTTCAGCGCATGAATCTGCCACTGCCCCCCCTGCAGGCGGAACTCGACCCGAAACATCGGCGCTGGAAACAGGCTGAACAGCTGCGCCGCAATCTCCTGCATCTCCTTCGACGCGCACTGGCCGAAGAACACCATCAGTTCCAGGACGATCGGCTGCAGACCGGCACGGGCGCGCCCCAGCACGCGGGCCACCTTGCGGTCGAGGCCTTCGGTATCCAGGCTGTAGATGGCCTTGCGCGACAGGTCCTGCAGCGTGCGCACGCTCGGAATCACCCGATGCCCGCGGGCCTCCGCGAGCAGCGAGCCGTAATAGCCCTCGGACAGGTAACGCTGGCTGCGGCACAGGTTGATCACGCGCAGATTCGAAGGATAGACCTCGGTCGGGCCCTTCAGGTAATCGTCGATCGCGGCTACCGGCAGCCCCGGGAAATGCGCCTTCCAATCGGCCTTGCGCTCGATCAGCAACAGATGTTCAGACATCGGACACGGATCCCTCGGCGACGGGCGGCCCCACGATCACGGCGGCCTGCAGGCCGGCACGGCCATAGCGCGCCATGCGTTCGAAATCGCGGCGCGGGATCGGCATGTTCACGGAATCGAGGGCGCGCTCGCCCTCCTCGACATCAACCAACGGGTCGTGCACATAGATGAAACGATCATCGAAACCCGTCACCGTGACCCAGTGCGGGAAGCGCTCGGCATAGATGCGCACGCTGCTGATCAACACCACGGGCACACAGCCGGCATTGAAGCACGCCTCGAGCGCCGCGACATTCACCGGCCCCTGCACCATCGGCACCCGAAGCTGCTCGAGTTCCTCCACCATGTCCTCCTGCACCAGACGCATCACGCGTTTCTTGTCCTCACTGCGCACCGAATCGAAGAATGCCACATCGCTGTCGCGCAACCGCAGTTCCACCGCGTGACCCCGGCGCGCGGCAGCCAGCGCCAATCCATAGGGGCCGCAGCCGCCGTGCCCGGAGGCCATGAAGATGGTCGTGGCCTCGCGCCAGAGGCGCAGTTCCAGGCGCCGGTCGAGCTTCAAACCCGGATCGAGCGCCCGCATCGCCATCATCAACGCGGCGGGCCCGCAGGTGAAGTCCAGGGTCTGGGCATAGTAGGGGGCACGGACCAGCGCCGGGTCGGGACCCGGCGCCAGTGACTTCTGCAGGCGCAGCGCCCCCATGTGGTCCTCGTAGTAATCCTCGATGGTCCCGAACTCCCGGTAGCCCAGGCCCCGGAACAGGGCGAGGCTCGCGGTATTGTCCCGCCGCACCTCCAGGCGCAAGTCGGCACAGCCGTTCCCGCTGGCTGCGGCCTCGGCGGCACGCACCAGTTCCCGCCCCAGGCCCAGGCCCCGGGCCGCCGCGCTCACTGCAATCGAATACAGACGCGCCAGCGAGGTCCCCCGGCTGAACAGGATCATCACATAGCCGAGCAGGCCCGAATCGGACGGATCCGGAGCCACGAGGGTCTGCGCATGGCCCCGGGTCAGCAGGTAGCGAAATTGCCGACGCGAGATCCGATCGCTCTGAAAGTTCGCCGCCTCGAGCACCAGCAGATCGTCCAGGTCGTCCAACCGCGCCAGGCGGATCCCCAATGGCGCGAAGGCCCCGGCCGTCCCCGCCGCCCGGCCCACGGAGCCCGCCGGCGCCGCCGCCGGACGCTCCGGAACCAGGGACTCTGTTTTCACCATGGGCTTCTCATGCAAAGCGGGATACCAGGCCCAAGTCTATCCCATTCGACCGGCTCCGCCCGGAAACGCAGCGCGCCCGGGGCCATCCCCCCTACCGCACGCTGGACGATCGGGTTAGCTGATACTCTGTGGAGAATCGCCCCCCCCCACCACGACCCTGAAGGAATCGGCGCAGATCCGATCCGCGCCCCTGCCCCACACCGAGAGCCCTCGTCATGATCATAAGGATTTCTGCTCAGCGGCCTTTTATTCGCCACCACCACCTTGGTCGCGGCCGATTACTCCGATGCCATGCGCAGCTATGAGCGCCAGGGCTACCGGCAGGCATTGTCGATGTTTGCGGATGCGAGGGGGGACTACAACCCGCGCCGCATCCGGATCGAGGGCTAAAGCGGGCCCGATCCGACCCACGGGCCGCGGGAGCGTCAACAACACGGGTCGCCGGCAAAACCGCTTGCGATTGAAAGAACCGGAGAAGCCATGCAAATTCAGGTGAATACCGATGACAACATCCACGGCCGCGAGGCATTGGCACGCCGGATCGAGGCGGACATCGGCGCCACCCTGGCGCGTTTCAGCGATCAGATCACGCGTGTCGAGGTCCACCTCAGCGATGAAAACAGCACTGCGAAGTCCGGCGGCGATGAAGGCGACAAGCGCTGCCTGGTGGAGGCGCGGCTCGCGGGGCGCCAGCCCGTTGCGGCCAGCCACCAGGCCGGAACGATCGACGAGGCTGTCAGCGGCGCGTCCGAGAAACTCAAGCGCCTGTTGGAAAGTCTGATGGGGAAGCTCCAGGAAAAACGTGGGCGGGCGTCGACCCGGCCGGGGCATGAGGACACGTGAGCCGCGCGCAACCCGGCATCCCCGCCCCGGAGGGGGGCACGGACCCTCCGCCTGGCCGAGTCGCCGCAGAGGACCCGTGATGCAACGCATCAAGATCCTTCATCGCACCTATTACAACTTTTCCGGCACCGTGCAACTCGCGCCGCACGCCCTGCGCCTGTTGCCGCGGGAAAGCCACGAGCTGCGCATCGAGTCCTCGAACCTGCAGATTACGCCCGTGGCGACCCTGCGCTGGCACCGCGACGTGGAGGACAACTCGGTGGCCATCGCCTCCTTCGATACCTCCGCCACCCAGCTCGCGATCGAGAGCGAGGTCATCATTCAGCACTATAACCAGGCCCCGATGGACTTCCTGGTCTCCGAACAGGCCGTGGACTACCCCTTCGCCTATCCCGTCGAGGACCAGGCGGTACTGTCGCCCTACATGCAGGCCAGTGAACCCACCCAGGGCCTGAGCCCGGGGAGCGATGTCCTGGGCGCATGGATCGGTGGCATCTGGCAAACGGGCACCCCGATCCAGACCTTTGCCTTGTTGCTGCAACTCAATCAATCCATCTGGCAGACGATCTCCTATCAACGGCGCGAAGAGCCCGGCGTGCAGACGGCCATGGAGACCCTGTCGCGCGGTACCGGCTCCTGCCGCGATGTCGCGAATCTGTTCATGGAGGCCGCCCGGCGCCTGGGCCTTGCCGCGCGTTTTGTCAGCGGATACCTGCACGCCCCACCCTCGGCGGTGGACTATGGCGCCACCCATGCCTGGGCCGAGGCGTACCTGCCCGGAGCGGGCTGGAAGGGCTTCGACCCTTCGACGAACCAGGTCGTGGGTGCCCAGCACGTGGCCGTGGCCGTCGCCCGACTCCCCGCCTCCGTACCCCCGATCGAGGGTTCGTTCATCGGACCACCAGGCACCACCATGGACGTCGGCGTCTGGCTCAGCGACCTGTAGATGTGGATCCCAGTGGAGGGCGCAGCCCTGTCGGGGGGACGCCGTGAATACCTCCCTGTAGGCTTGACGACAGCATCCCTGCTGTCGACACCCCCCGACAGGGCTGCG
>Ga0207421_10003188_pt1 | contig 19698 bp, 14 predicted proteins | sample SodLakKL_010_SED_4_FD_187542 | JGI IMG/M metagenome (GOLD analysis project Ga0207421, IMG submission 187542) | Alkaline sediment microbial communities from Lake Tanatar, Kulunda Steppe, Russia - 8KL_010_SED (SPAdes) (version 2) | ecosystem: Environmental > Aquatic > Non-marine Saline and... | reverse complement strand
GGTCTTAAGCGGGTAACCCCGACAGTCGCCGGCACTCAACTGATTAAAAAGAGGCAGTTGCAGTGCCGGCGACCGTAGAGGCGGCATTGAGACCATGTGCCGACCCGACCGGAGACCTTGTCTTCGCCGGCTATGGCAACCACTTACTTTATGCCGATGTCGCCGGCCACACCACCGTTTTTAACCTTTATATAGAATGAGTAGTTACCATATAATACATACCATGAAAAGAAATACAAAAAAATTGCTCATGGCCAGTAGCATCTAAATTCCGGGAGGAAATAAAGATACAGGGATAGAAAGAATAAATATTAAGTAACTTCATGCTAACAACTTGTCATGTCATCCTTTGAATTGAAAGGGGTAATTATGAAAGTAGCGGCGATTACCGCTCATGGACTTGAACTTAACACCGCGAATGCTTACCGGAGTTCCTTAAAGAATCTGGTTAAATTCAAGGGACACCCTGGACTGCTGGTATTTCCGGGGTTATTCCCCTGCCTGCTTGCCCGGCAGACAGGATGGATAAGAGAGATTAACTGGTCAGTGATGCCGGAATGGATAAAAAACAATCCGGAAGCCTGGTTTAAAGTAGTAGAGAATTATCTGGCTCTCCATGGAGAAATAGCCCGAGAGCTGGATTGTTACCTGGTAGGAGGCACTGTTCCAGAGATAGAAGATAACCGGGTTTTTTTAACGGTTCATCTCTGGGAACCGGGTGGTAATTTAATGGGTCGCCAGCGGCAAACTCACCTTCATTCCCTGGAAAAAAAACAGGGATATTCCAGGGGAGAGGAGTTGCCTCTTTTTTCTGTGAAAGAACATACCCTGGGAGTACTGGCCGGCAGTGACGGGTGGCATCCTGAAGCAGGACGTATTCTGGCCCTGCAGGGGGCTAGCCTGGTAGCTGCCCCGGCTGCCTTGCCGGGAAAATTTAATTGCTGGCTTCAAGCTGCTGGTATATGGGCCCAGGTGCAGCAGAACCAGTTTTGGGCAGTGGAAAGCCAGCTTTGTGCAACTTTTGGAGAGAAGAATTACAATGCAGAAAGCGCAGTGCTGGGCCCATGCGAAATTACCCCGGGTCAAACTGGATACCTGGAAAGAGGGGGCCCGGGAAGTCGTGCGGTAGTCGCTGACTTAAGGGAAGAAGAGCGCCAGGATCTTTTGTCACGCTATCCCCTGTTGCAATTGCTTAACCCTCGGGCCTATGGCGGCTGTTTACGGGAATACTATGATACTTTCTCTTAAAACCGGAGGATTATAATGGCCGTGGACGGATGGGAAAAAAACTTATATAAAAAATACCTGGCCTGGAAAGGGCGTTCATCCAGGTTGGAACGTTTCCTTAATGGCATTGCCGGGAAACCGGCAGCAAATAACTTTTCCCGGGGAAATGATTCCCCGGGGGTTTTTAGAGTAGCCGCAGCTCAGCTGGAGATGAAGCTTTTTAAAGATCCCCTGGAGTATGCCCGGGAAATGCACCAATTTGTTTGCCGGGGTTTTAATGAAGGTGCCCGGCTGATTGTTTTTCCCGAGAACAACAACCTTCAACTCCTGGGAATGCTTCCAGGTGTAGAGAAAATTGCGAAAAAAAACCGGGAAAGTTCCGGGGCATGGGACGCTTCCGGAACGGAGATTACCGTCGCGGAAGTAATACATTATGTCGGACCGGTAATGCAAAATATAGTAGAGACTACCTTTTCACGACTGGCTGCCCTATATGGGGTACATATCATGGCTGGCAGTTTTTTATTCCCTGACGGCTCCCGGGTGGTGAACCGCTCTTTCTTGTTTGATTCCCGGGGTGAGGTGGCAGGTACTCAGGACAAGGTTCATCTGATGCCCCTGGAGGAGGAATGGGGTATCAGCCGGGGCCGGGAGCTAAAAGTATTTTCTACCTCATTGGGCCCCCTTGCTTTTCCTGTATGTATGGATGCCACCTACTTTGAAACCTTTCGTTTGCTGGAATTAAAAGGAGCCCGGGTGATTATGATACCTGTTGCCAACCCCGAAGCGTATAACTACTGGCTGGCCCTGCGCGGCATCTGGCCCAGGGTTCAGGAAAGCCTGGTTTACGGTGTAAAAAGTGCCATGGTAGGGAGCCTGCTTGGCTTTACCCTTACCGGTAAAGCAGGAATATTTTCCCCCGTGGAATTAACTCCGGAAGGTGATGGGGTTTTGGCGGAACTAAAGTCCCCTGACCGGGAAGGAATGGCGGTAGCAGATCTGGATCTTTATGCCCTGGAAGAGTTGAGAGAACATCATCCCCGTAGGGATTTTAATCCTTCCTTATATGCCCGCTACCTGCCATCCCTCTATGGCTGCTGGTAGAAACTTATGGGATATAAAGAGGTGTTACAACTTATATTTCTTCATCCACGATGTTTTCTTTACGGAAGCGTATTACTTCTTTTTCGGGGTAGCCCAGGAATATTAGCAGTCCCACCAGGATGAAAAAACCGGCGACTGGTCCGGTTAGCCTTATACCTAAAGGTTCGCCGAAAATCTGTAATAACCCCGAAGAGACCAGGGTGGAAACTCCCAGATTGATTTTAAGCAAAAAACCCTGGGTGCCGAAATACATTCCTTCCCGGTTCTGCCCGGAAAGTTTGAGTTCCAGATCTGAAACTGCTGCCAGTATAGCGTCGGGAATAATAAACAAACCGGCCAGGGGTACTCCTGCCGCCCCCAGTACCAGGTAGGCAAATATTTCTGGATCCAGCCCTCCTACGGGCTGGCCAAAAAAGTAAATGGGGGGAAGTACCAGGGCAAACAGGGCCAGGGTAAGAAGCATGGAATTTTTTAGCCCCCATTTTTTGCACAGGAGGTTTATCAGGGGAAAGAAGAGAGCGGCTACTACAAATGCTGCCGCCATGAAAAGATCCGTGTCTCCTTCCGTTAACCCCAGTAAAACGGTGACATAAAGGACCAGGTTCAGGGTTATGATATTGAATCCGAACCAGAAAGCGTTATTCCCTACCAGGTAAATGAGGAAAGACCGGTTGCTCAGGGTAGTTTTAACGGCGTCTATCAGGTTGAGGGTAGAAGGGCTGGAAACAGCGTAATCTTTTTCCCTAATTAAAGAAGGTAGATATAAAAGTATCAGAGCGATGACAGCCAGCATCCACAAGGCTTGATGGTATCCCAGCCAGCCCATTAAAAAACCTCCGCCTACCAGGGCGATAGCATTACCTGCCAGGGTAAACAATGCCTTGGAAGTAGACAAGTCTACCCGGTCACGGTTAGTTCTTGATAGTTCAGGTAAAAGGGCCAGGTAAGGAGTTACGTAAGTAGTGAAGAGAGTAAAATAAAGAGCCAGCAAAACCAGCAAGTAGAAACTGTTCCAGGGGGAGTTACTGGATACCGGGGGGTAAAACAGGGCCAGGAAAACCGCTACGTAAATTATACCGCCGCCCATCATGAAAGGCAATCTTCTGCCCCGTTTGTTTTTTAAGTTGTCGGAATAGCGGGCAATAATCGGATCTGCCAGGGCATCTACTATTCTCCCAAAGAACATGATTATCCCGAATAACATGGGCGGCATTAATGCGTCAACACCTTCCACAGGGCTGGTGATGTAAAAGGCGTACAAATAAGTTATCATGGCCCGGTCTACCAGGGACCAGCCCCCGGCTCCTGTTCCGTAGATTAGCTTGCCCCACAGTGGAAGCCTGGCAGCCATAAAAAACAGCTCCTTTACTCCTAGGTTCTCTGGTTAAAAAAGCGGCAGCCATGTTTACTGCTGATAAAATAGAAAATTCTACATCGATTTTTTAAACTCCTTTTAACTTACTATAACTATATTTATAGTAAGTTAAAAGGTAAACCCTGGCGTTTGTTAAAGACTAAAATTAGTATTGATGAGCAGGAAATATTTTTTTGTAAATCGTTTGTTACTACTCAGCTATAAAAGTAGCTTAATTAATTGGTGATGTGTTCGGCTTATCGGCTGATCGTATCGTGGGCCCTGGTTGCGGCTCAGCCTTCGGTCTTAACCGGGCAACCCCGACGGTCGCCGGCAATCAACTGATTAAAAAGGGGGAGAAACATTTGGGAAACTTAAATTTTAATAATCTGGTTACCCCATCGTTGCTAGTTCATGAAGATCTTCTGGAGCAGAATATCAGGCGAATGCAAGACTTGAGTGAACAAACCCGGGTCAGGTTGCGCCCCATGGTAAAAACCCACAAAAGCCCTTATATTGCCTTAAAGCAATTGCAGGCAGGAGCTTCTGGGATTATGACGGCCACCCCGGGGGAGGCAGCGGTTTTTGCTGACTACGGGATCGATGATATTACCCTGGCTTACCCGGTTTTCCATTTCCGGGCTCGTGAAATGAGGTTGCTGGCCCGGAAACTTTCCCGTCTTACCATTACCGTGGATAATATGGATGCAATTAATGCCCTGGTTGCTGTGGCAGGACCTGATGACCCCTTGCATATTTTAATTAAAATTAATTCCGGTTTGAATCGATTGGGAGTGGAGCCCGATGATAAAAAAAAGTTATTGGATCTGGCTGAAAAAATAGCTGCCTCTGGCAGCCTGAAACTGGAAGGGGTGGCTACTCATGGGGGACAGGTTTACCAGTGCAGTGGCCCGGAACAGGTGGAAGAAGTAGCTCAACAGGAAATTGAAGCGGTACTGGCAGCCAAAAATATCATTGAAAAGAAATTCACTCTTTCCACCGTAGCAGTAGGATCTACCCCTACGGTTAAGTATATGCCTGAGGATAGCGGAATTACCGAAATCCGGCCGGGTAACTACGTCTACCACGACAGGATCCAGGTAGCCCTGGGGGTGGCGGATATAAACCTGTGCGCGTTAAGGGTAGTTTCCACGGTGTTGAGCAGGCCTGCTAAAAACCGGGCGGTAATTGATGCCGGTAGCAAATCCCTGGGGCTGGACCAGGGAGCTCATGGAAGTGGACTGGTTAAAGGGTTCGGCTTTTTGCCGGGGAACCGGGAATGTACTCTAGTATCTCTTTCTGAGGAGCTGGGAGTTTTGCAGGTTCCTGGAAACAAGGGTTTGAGGCCGGGTGACAGGGTGGAAATAATCCCTAACCATGCCTGTAGTGTAGCCAATCTTTTCCGGGAAGCCTTCCTGGTGAAGGATAAACAGGTAACCGGGAAAATTTACCCTGAGGCTCGATAGACATATTATGCAAGAAAGTGGCTAATCAAGTTAATCTGTCTTTTTCTGTGCCCCTTTTTTCCAGATGGCGTAAGCCAGAAAACCAGCTGCAGAGGCAAAAGCCAGGCCGGTGGCTGCCTTGCCGGTCTCCGGTTTTATAGTTTCGCAGCAGAAACCGTTGTCCATCTCTGCTAATTTAAACAAATTTCCCCGGTTCCAGTTAAGGGAAAGCAGATCGTTGGCGGCAGAAAGAGGCCAGGGGTGGACGGCGTGAAGTGACCCCGGTTCTTTAACTTTATTTTCTCCGTGGTAGTAGGGGTTATGCCGGGAGCGGATCCAGCGGACCGTATTCCGGTAAACAGGGTAATCAAACGGGCAGTAACCGTAGTGGGCCAGGAGCTGCAAACTTCCCGGGGGGTTATCATAGAGGCGGTGCCCCCCTTTACTGTTTACTGCCCAGGCAAACATGGGGCCATAGGGGCCTTCTACCACCCCTTGTTCCAGGATGGCTTCTTTGAGTCTCCTGGCCTTTTGCCCAAAATCATCTGGGTGCTCCCAGATTTTTTTTCTTTGCAGTTGATCCAGGAAAGAGAACCCCTGTTGCAGGAGGGCGTTGTCGTAAACCAGAAGGGGGTAAGGCTCAACCGGGTCATCGGAAGGATCCAGGAAAGTCATGTACAATCCTGTTTTAGCGTCAAACCAGCGGTCTACTTTGGCTGCCAGCAGGTCCAGGCCCTCTTTAATACATTTTTCCATTAGTATAGAGTAATCACCGGTATGATCCAGGTACAGCCTTAAGGCCAGAAAGTGAGAGGCCAGCTGATCCAGTTCGAAGCCCGGGTAGAGCAGGACCCCGTTCAGGTAATGAGCGTGTTCTCCGGCTCGTTTAAGGTGCCGGCTGAAAACCGTAATCAAAACCTCCCGGGCGGTATCCCTGTTCACCAGGAGGATTCCCGGGAAGCTCCAAAGGAGGGTGTCCCGGCTCCAGAAGGCGGCGCTTACGTAATAACGGGGGCTGCGCGAGGTGAGGGCTACCAGGTGGTCATTGTCTACGGTGCGGCCCAGGGAAAAAAAGTAGGAAAAAAATAAATTTCTTTGAAAAACTTTTTTTAGAGACGAATCTTCTATATCATACTGTCTTTCTTCAAGCCAGCTGATGCTCTCATTTTCCAGCAAGCAGTGCCCTCGTCTTTTAAGGTCCATGGCGGTAGTTGCCGCGCCGTCTCCTTCCAGGTTCACCCCGGCAAAAAGAGTAGCACTACATTGTCCGTAAGGCATGAGGGACTCCTGGCGGTACCAGCTAAATTTTTGCTGTGAACTATTACTGCCAAGATTCCGAACCATATGCTTCCAGTTTGTCTTCGGGTAAGGAGACAAAGCCAGAGCCCCGGCAGGCTGGCCGCCCCGGCATTCCAGCAACAGGCTGTCGGTCCAGGGCTGGTAGTATAGTTCCTGGTCCCTTTGTAAAGGGCGACGGTTAAAAATAGTGTGATAAGTTCTTTTCCAGCATCCTTTCCAGCCCCAGGTTATATTTCTCTTTATCCCGGAGTGATTTATAAGTTTTATGGAAAACATGAATCCCCGGTGTCCCGGAGGAGCCAGAATCTGTCCTTTTATTTCCAGTTGCCACCTGGGGCTGTAGTAGCTGAACTGCGGAATCCAGTAGTGATAGTAGGACCAGGCCAGTTTACCTTCCAGAGGAAGGGTTTTCCCTTCGATTTTAACCAGGGGCTGTAGTAAAGGGCTTTGGTTAGAGCCGCAGAATTCAATCAACCCCAGGTACCCGTAAAGAACCAGGTTAATGGAAATAATCCCCGCCCGGCGGGGGCTAATTTCCGGCAGGGATACGTACTGGTTCCCTGTAAGCAAGAGGGATGATAATTGTTTTATTTCCTCGGGAGTAGTCAGCAGATAATCTTTTGTTTCATTCACCGTTATCCACCCTTTCCAGCAATTTTAAAGCGTTTCCTCCAAAGATTAAAGCCAGTTCATGCCGGGGAAGCCCCAGGTTAACGCAAGCACGAAGCTGTTCCCTGAAATAAGCTTCCGCCCATCCCCGGGGAAACCAGTAAGAATCAGTTCCAAAAATAATTCTTTCAGGTCCTACAGTTTCATAAAAGCGCCGGAAGAGGTCTTCCAGGGTAAAAGGATAAGGATACCACCGCAGCCATTCATTATTACCTGAGGTATCTACGTGTACATTGGCGCAGGCCCAGCATAACTGCAGTAGTTCCCTGAGGTAGCCGCAACCGAAGTGAGGTACCACGAAGGGTATTTCCGGAAAGGCCCTGGCTACAGGTTCCAGGGTCAAAGGGTTGATGTTGGTTCCGGAAGCAATACCTCCTCCGCCTCCCAGGATGCCAAAGTGGATCAACACGGGCAGTTTAAACTTTTCCGCCGTTTTCCACAAGGGCTCCAGGCCCGGGTGAGAAAGAGGCTTATCTACCAGGGGAGCAAATACCTTGTATCCTTTAAGCCCCAAATCCTGGACGGCCCGCTCCAGTTCTCTTGCTGCTCCTTCTTCCTCCGGCGGATGATGGGCAAATCCGGTAAAAGTATCCCGGTAAGGAGCTATCACCCGATGAAGCTCCCGGTTTCCTCCGCCGGTTAAGAAAACCACCCGGGTGAGCCCCCATTTATCCACTTCCTTTTTCCATCTGCAGGCTGCGTTTTCCGGTTCCGGGGATGGTTCGGGCTCCGGGAACCCCCAGGCCTTCAGCCATTGCTGCTGGTATTTTTCTCCCCAACTTTTAATGATGCTTTCTTTGCGGTAACCGTATTTACGACGGTAGTTTTCGTAAAAACCGGAAATTTGTGCGTCCAGGCCGTCCAGGGGCAGATGCAAGTGAAAGTCTACCAGGGGAAAGTCTACTGTAGCATTATTGTTTATAGGCATACCCTTCTCTCCCGGTCAAGCGTTTAAAAACGCTGTATTATGGTTATTACTGCAATATTAATTCAAGGTTCAACATGATTAATCCTTTTGTATATTTTATTTTTGTAACTGTCTGGCCGTAATTAACATAAAATAAAATATATCTTTATATGGAATGGCAAACCTGCCAGTAAATACCGTTGTTAATAAGCCAATAAACCATTATAATTAAGGTAACATAATATCGCAAGTTTAAAGGAAAATGAAGGAATGAATGAACAAAGGAAGGAAGGAGGGAAGTGGGTGTTTGCCCGGGTAATAAGTTTAATAATTCCAACTAGGCAGCACGAAGTATCTAAATAAACCATAACTAAAGGTGGAGATAAAAACCCATGAATAAACTAAATAAGGTATACATAGCTGTAATGATCGCCTTGTTTGCCATGGCAGTTTTGCCTGCAAATGCGCAAGCTTTAGATGGTGAAGAGGTAACGGTTACGGCTTCTCGTTTGAACGTGCGCCTGGGTCCGGGAACGGAGTACTGGCGTTTTGACCAGGTAGATAATGGTACATCCCTGGGAGTGTTGGCCAGCCAGGGGGACTGGCAGCTGGTTAAACTTCCTGGAGGTGGAACCGGCTGGGTCCATGGAGGCTATACCAGCGCCAGCCCTGGAGCCTCTTTATCCCTGGATGGCTTTGCCAGAATGGAAGTTACCGCTTCCAGCTTAAATATTCGCACAGGACCCGGTACCGGATACACTGCTTTTGATAAGTTGCCCCAGGGAACTGAAGCTACTATTCTCGCAGAAAAAAACGGGTGGCTTCTATTGAAAACGAACTATGATTCTACCGGGTGGGTGCATTCCCATTATACGCGTACCCATACCCGGGAGGTATCTGTCACTGCGTCATCCGGGCTTAATGTGCGCCTGGGTCCGGGAACATCTCACGGAGTTATTGAAGTAGCTTCCCATGGCAGCCAATTAACCGTTACCACGGAAAGAGACGGCTGGATGAGAGTGCTTCTGTCCGGAGGAGCTTCCGGCTGGGTTTATGGGGATTATACCACATCTTCAGATTCTTCCAGTGAATTGCCTTCCCGAGGGGAACGGGATCAGCTTCTTGCAGGAAAAACCATTATTGTAGACCCCGGACATGGGGGAAGAGATCCAGGGGCGGTAGGTGTTACCGGCCTGCAAGAAAAATTAGTGGCCATGGATACAAGTGAAAAGCTGGCCTCTTACCTGAGAGCCCATGGCGCCAGGGTGATATTTACTCGCACTTCCGATTATTTTATCTCTTTAGGGGGAAGGGTAAACACGGCTCATAATTATGGCGGTGATATTTTTGTAAGCATCCATGCCAATGCGCACCCTGATCGCAGCGTATCGGGGACGGAAACTTACTACAACTCTGCTAACCAGGGTTGGGCCAGCCGGAACCTGGCCAGCCTGGTGCAAAAAGAACTGGTAGCCCATTCCGGTCTCCGCAATATCGGAGTAAAGCAGGCCAACTTTTATGTTATCAGGTATACGCGCATGCCGTCTATCCTGGTTGAGCTGGCCTTTTTGTCAAATTGGCACGACGAATCCCTGCTGAGACAGGCTTCTTTCCTGGATGGACAAGCCCAGGCGATTACCCGGGGCATTATCAGCTACTTTGAATAAAACTAGATGAAACTATGGTATTCTGCAGTGAACAACTGCAGGCCTGCTTTTAAAAGCCGGGATAAAACCGTCCCGGCTTATTTTTAATTTTCATCTAATATATTTTGTCATTATTCCAATTATTTAGTATAATAACAATGGGAGATTTTTAATGGCATTTCTACCGGAGGGAAGATGTTTTATGCCTGTACTTAATGAGCTGGGAGAACAGATACAGCAAGGAATAATCTGGTTTGATCTCCAGGGAAAAATCCTGGGGGCCAATTCGCTGGCCAAGAAAATCATGAATACTGAGAATACGGAATTTATAGAGCAGCACCTTCCCCAACAAGTAAAAGAACTGGTTTGTTCCAATCAAAGTGGTTTAACAGGGCAAGAAAACCCTGTTACTTTTACTTTTTCAGGAAAAAATATCCAGGGAATCATCTTTGGCGTGGAAAATCATCGCTGGCTTATCTTGAAAGATGAAGTGCCTACTATTCTAGAAGAAACCCATTTGCTGCTGCAAACCATTATTGATTCTATCCAGGACGCTATTTCCGTGGTTAACGAACAGGGAATCCAGATTTTGATCAATCGTGCCTATACTGAGCTAACCGGACTTACGGATGAAGAAGTTATCAACAAGCCTGCTACAGTTGATATTGCCGAAGGTGAAAGTGTTCATTACCAGGTTTTGAATACCCACCAGCCGGTAAAAGGGATCCCCATGAAGGTAGGACCCTATCGCCGTGATGTCATAGTCAGTTGTGCCCCGTTGATTAAAAACAACCAGTTAAAAGGCAGCGTAGGAGTAATCCATGACGTTTCCGAAATCAAGCAACTGGCCAAAGAACTGGACCGGACCCAGAGAAAGGTGAGGCACCTGGAATCCAAGTATACCTTTGAAGATATTATCGGCGAGAGCCCCTCTTTAAAAAAAACTGTGGAAAGAGCGCGTATTGCGGCTCGATCTCCGGTAACCGTTTTGCTGCGAGGGGAATGTGGAACCGGTAAAGAGCTTTTTGCTCATGCCATCCATAGGGCCAGCGACAGAGCCAATAAGCCATTTATCCGTGTTAACTGTGCTTCAATATCCGGATCCCTCCTGGAAAGTGAGCTGTTTGGTTACGTGGGAGGGGCTTTTACCGGCGCGAGAAAGGGTGGCAAGAAAGGCTACTTTGAAGAAGCAAACGGGGGTATTCTTCTCCTCGATGAAATTGGAGCCATGGAGCAAGAGCTGCAGGTTAAACTGCTCAGGGTGCTCCAAGAAGGAGAAATTGTTAAAATTGGCGCCTCTAAATCTATACCTATAGACACCCGTATCATAGCTGCTACCAATGCTAACCTGGAAAACATGGTGGAGCAGGGATGGTTTCGCAAAGACCTGTATTACCGTTTAAACGTATTTCCCCTGGAAATACCGCCATTAAGGGAGATGCCTGAAGACATCCCCCTCCTGGCAGATTATTATCTCAACCGTTACGGCATGGAATTCGGTCGCCCGGGGGTGAAAATTTCTAAACAAATGCTGGGCAAGTTAAAGGAATATTCCTGGCCGGGCAATATTAGAGAACTGCAAAACTTACTTTCCCGGGCTTTAATTAATTTAAACCCCGAAGAAAAGATTATTGAGGAACATCACTTTGCCCTGCCTTTTTCCAATGCAGAGTCGGGTAACGAAGTCAAAGCTTTTATATCTCCCGGTAAAAGCCTGGGAAAATTGAAAAGTGAATGGGAAAGAGGAGTAATTGTAGAAGCCATCAAACAGGCAAAAGGCAATAAGACAGAAGCAGCCCGCAACCTGGAAATTTCCGTCCGTAATCTGTATCAAAAACTGGATAAATATGATATAAAAGAATAAGAGTATCTCTAATAAATTTATCCCCACATTTTTAAAATTTTTCCGAAAGAATATTCCATATGCGTCATCGGCATCAATCCCTTCATAAAGATTTTTTTAATTTCTGTCCAAGCAGTTTCCTTGAAGTAGTCAGATTAATTGGCAAAAAAATTGCAATAAGATTCAGTAAATATATTAAAGAGTATAAGGAAAGGAGGAAGAAGTATGGATATTTTTGAAAAAATTAGCCAACATGATTTCGAGCAGGTAGTTTTCTGTCATGATGCCAGCACCGGGTTGAAAGCAATTATTGCTATTCATGATACCACCCTGGGGCCGGCACTGGGCGGAACGCGGATGTGGACTTACTCTTCGAATGAGGAAGCCTTGAAGGAGGTTTTACACCTGGCCCGTTCCATGACCTACAAGTCTGCTGCTGCTGGCCTGGACCTGGGTGGTGGTAAAGGGTTAATCATAGGGGATCCCTTAACTAAAAAAAGTGAAGCGCTTTTCCGGTCTTACGGGCGATTTGTAGAAACATTAAAAGGAAGGTATATTACTGCCAAAGATATGGGTATCGATGAAAAAGACCTTAGTACCATGGCCAAGGAAACCCCTTGGGTGATTGGAGGAACTTCGTCCATGGGCGGCGGAATCAAGCCTTCCCCCTTTACCGCAAACGGTGTTTGGAGAGGTATAAGGGCTGCAGCAAAAGTTGCTCTGGGGGCAGATTCGCTGCAGGGACTGACTGTTGCTGTCCAGGGCTTGGGTGAAGTAGGCCTGTACCTGTCAGAAAGATTGATTAATGACGGTGCCCGGGTAATAGCTACAGACATCAACCAGGATAAAATTCAAGAAGCAAGGAAAAAAGTAGATTTGGAGATAGTGGAGCCGGAAGAGATATATTCCATTGATAGCGATATCTTTGCCCCCTGTGCGGTCAGTGGAGCTGTAAATCAGGAAACCTTACCCTTGTTAAAGTGCAAAGTCGTAGCAGGAGGAGCTAACAATGTACTGGCTGATGAAGAGCTGGCTCAGAAATTATTGGATTGTGGCATTTTGCATGCCCCCGATTATATTATTAATGCAGGAGGGCTGATAAGCGTTGAATTGTCCCGTAGGGGACTGGGTGAAAATGCCATATTATCTAAAATAGAAGAAATAGAAGTGCGCTTGCAAGATATATTTAAACGTTCCCGGGAAGAAAATATCCCCGCCCATATATTGGCAGACAGGTATGCTGAAGAAAGAATAAAAGAAGTTGCCGGATTGTCTTCCTTCTTCCTTCCCTCATAATCTTCTTACTTAACCTTGCTTAAATGATAAAATGGCCCTGAAAATTTATGCAGGAACATTATTTCAGGGTAATAATCCCTTTTAGTTTATACAGTCAGTAATAGAAAAAAACAGGAGAGGTTTTATCATGAACAAAAATTCAAGGTCCCTTAAAGAAATAAGGCTGCACGGCAGAGGAGGCCAGGGGGCTGTTTTCGCTGCTACCCTGGCTGCAGAAGTAGTACTGCAAAGTGGATTTTTCCCTCAGGCCTTTCCCTTTTTTGGCGCAGAAAGGCGAGGAGCTCCGGTGGCAGCTTTCTTGCGCTACAGTAACTATCACCTTATGCCCCGAAACCGGGTCTATCATCCTGACTGCGCGGTGGCTTTTGATGCTGAACTCCCCGCAGATTTGGTCTTAAACGGCCTTAAAGATGACGGGGTATTACTAATTAACGGGGCGGGTTCGGTGCTGTTCTCCTGGAACCGTGCTGCTGCCGGGAAAACTGTCTATGCGGTGGATGCTTCTCATATTGCCGCTGAACTGGGTTTGGTAGCTTCAGGAATTCCCCTGGTAAGCGCTGTTATGGTAGGTGCCCTGGTCCGGATCATGGATTTGGCGAGTTTAGAGACCATGATCAGCAGTATGCAGGGTAAGTTGCCCCGGCGCAGTGAAGAAGAAAACCTGGTGGGAGCTCGAAAGGGTTACCAGGAAGTTGAGGAGGTGAAAGGGAATGCCGCTATATCCTGAATCAGAAGACAGGCTTACTTCTTTATTGCAGGCAACAAACCCTACTTTGTCTAACTACACTGGCCTGTGGAGATATTTTACCCCTTCCAGGGGGGAAAATATATCGCCTTGCCAGGCTCATTGCCCTTTGCAAAACAGCATTCCTGGCTGGATAGAAAAAGTAAAGGAGGGGGACTGGCTTAATGCCTGGGAGATTATTAAAGACTACAATCCCTTCCCTGCCCTGACAGGCCAGGTTTGCTATCGTTTTTGCCAGGAAGAGTGCAATAGGGGTTATTATGACCAGGCTATAAATATTGGTGACCTGGAAAAAGAGATTGGGAACTGGCGCTTAAAAAATTATACCCGCATTAATAATAAAACAGCCGGTCAGTATAAAGTTGCAGTAGTGGGTTCAGGCCCTGCTGGACTGGCATTTGCTTATTATCTTAATTACCTGGGCTTTAAAACCACTGTTTGGGAAAAAGAACAATCTGCTGGAGGACTGCTATCCAGTGGCATTCCCTGGTATCGCTTGCCTCGGGAGGTTTTGGAGGAGGAGCTTAAGCTTCTTCAGCAAGAAGGGGTCGAGTTCTATACGGGGGCAGAAGTGGGGAAAGATGTTTCTCTGGATGAATTGAGGTGCGACTACCGGGCGGTACTGCTGGCAGTAGGTGCACAGAGGAGCCGCAAACTGGGAGTACCGGGGGAAGATCTTCCTGGTGTGCTAAGTGGTCTCCATTTCTTACGCCGCATTAACTTGGGAGAAGAGATAAAAATACCAAAACAGGTGGCGGTAGTAGGAGGGGGCAACGCTGCCCTGGATGCAGCCTGTGTGGCCAGTCTAAATGGTGCTGAGAAAGTCACCTTGCTGTACCGGCGCAGCCGTGAAGAGATGCCGGCTCACTCTGTAGAGGTCGAAGCTGCGGAAAAAGCCGGTGTGGAGCTGAAATTCCAGGTAGCAGTTACGGAAGTGCAGGGGCAGGGAAAAGTGGAAAAGCTTACCATTGCAGATACTACTGCAGCTTCCCGGGGAGAAAAAGTAGAAATCCGAGAGGGCAGCCAGTATCAAATGGACGTGGATATGTTTATCGTGGCGGCAGGGCAGGAAAGTACCCTGGATGAACTGCTGCCGGATCAAGAGATAAATGTTTACCGGAACCAACAGCAAAATAAAAACGGTGTTTTGGTGCTGGATGAGCCTGGAGAAAAGAAGGGAGCGCTTTTGACTGCCGGGGACGCATTGACCGGGGCATCCACGGTACCCCAGGCAATTTTTGGCGGAAGGCAGGCTGCTCTGGCTGTAGTTCGGCTTTTAAGGTTGGAGCAAAATACAGGGGAAACATGTTCCCCGGCGCTCCCGGTCAACGAGCCAAAAGAGACGGTAAAATACGAATCTTTAAATACATTTTACCACTCCCGGCAGGATGCTCAACCTGCTCCTTTAGCTGAAGCAGAGCGCTGCTTTAGTTGCGGCTGGTGCAACCATTGTGGAGTATGCTGGGTTTTTTGTCCTGATATGGCTGTGTCTACTGCCGAAGAAGAGTACCAGTTGATTCTGGACTACTGCAAAGGGTGTGGTATATGCGCCAGGGAGTGTCCGGCAGGCGCTTTGACTATGAAGGAGGTGGATCGGGATGCAGAAAACCATAATGAACGGTAACCAGGCAGCTGCCCACGGGGTAAAGTTATGCCGACCTCAGGTTATTTCCGCCTTTCCCATTACTCCACAAACTTCAGTGGTGGAAACCATCGCTAATTTTTGGGCCGAAGGCAAACTTGAGGGTGAGTTCACGGTAGTTGATTCGGAGTATTCCGCCATGTCTTACTTGATTGGAGCATCTTATTCGGGGGCCCGAACTTTTACAGCCACCTCTTCTCACGGTCTGGCCTATATGCACGAAGTTCTTCACTGGGCTGCCGGATCCCGCCTTCCTATAGTAATGGTTAACGCAAACCGGGCCATGGGTGCTCCCTGGTGCCTGGAGCCCGATCAAGGAGACAGCCTGGCCCAGCGGGATACCGGCTGGATGCAGATTTACTGCTCTTCCGTACAGGAAATTCTTCACACAGTCATCATAGCATTTAGACTGGCTGAAAAGACCCGGATACCCTGCATGGTGGTTTACGATGGTTTCACCCTTTCTCATACCTACGAACCGGTTGATATACCTGAACAGGATAAAGTAGATGCTTTTTTGCCTCCACCACCTGAAAAGCCACGTCTTCAACCCGGGGAACCCGTTCACCACCTGCCCCTGGCAGATTCCTTCAGAATGTCTGCATTAAAGCGGGACCATTTCCAGGTGATGCAGCAATTTCCCGCCATGTTATCCGGGATGAGGGAAGAAATGGAAAAGACTTTTGGCCGCTCCTATTCTCCCCTGGAAGGCAAGGAAATGGAGGAGGCAAAAACAGCAGTTATCTCTTCGGGGGCGGTTAGTCAAACCGTGGAAAGCTCTTTGACATATTTGAACCAGGAAGGAGAAGAAAAAGTAGGCTTGATTAGGATAAGACTCTTTCGTCCTTTTCCTGCCCGGGATTTGGTTTCCCTGCTTTCCAGCGGCGTAGAGAAAATTGTAGTAGTCGACCGGAACCTTACCGGAGGCAGCCGGGGGATTTTTTACCGGGAAATTCGTTCTTACCTTCATGAAGCGGGATATCAAGGAAAGGTCTACGAGTTGAATTTAGGCGGGGGCATTGATATAACCCAGGAGCTGCTGTCAAAGTGCCTGGAAAAAATTCGCCAGGAACTGAGCGAAGAGGAAATAATCTGGGGGGTGGAATTATATGGTGGATAAGATGGCCTGCGAATTTAAAGCAGAAGAATTTCTTTACAGTGGACACAGTGCTTGCCCTGGATGCGGAGCGGCGCTTACCGTCCGTTATTTAGCTAAAAACCTGGGAGGAAAAGCATTATTTGTCATCACCGCCTCCTGCTGGAGCGTGCTGGCTGGAGTGGGGAACACTCGCTCCCTGGAAGCAGCAGTCACCCATTCTCCCTTCCCTGCGGGGGCTGCAGTAGCCAGCGGGTTGAAAAAAGGCCTGGAATCTTTGGGCGATCATGAAACCCAGGTAGTATTATTGGCAGGAGACGGAGGAACTTTTGACATAGGTCTGCAGGGGCTTTCCGGTGCAGCAGAAAGAAATGAAAACATTATCTTTGTTTGTTATGACAACGAAGCCTATATGAATACAGGAATGCAGCGCAGCTCGGCAACCCCTTATGCTTCATATTCTACAACCACTCCCTACCCCCTGGTAAACCCCAACCCCAAAAAGGATATCGTAGGCATCATGGCCGCACATCAGATACCTTACCTGGCCACGGCTACTCCTGCTTTTCCCGTAGACCTGTCGGCCAAGCTGGATAGAGCTTTAAACATAAAAGGATTCCGCTTTTTCCATATATTCACCCCATGCCCTCCCGGATGGGGCAGTGACAGCGAGATGACAATAGAGCTTTCCAGAATGGCGGTTCTTACCAGGTTGTTTCCTTTGATGGAAGTATACCAGGGGAAAAAATATAACATAAACTACGAGCCTGATACTGTGGTACCGGTGGAAGAATACTTGCAACCCCAGCGTAGATTTTCATTCCTGGAATCGCATCACCTGGAAATGATCCAGGAGAATCTGGAGCGTAACTGGGAAGATTTAAAATCTTTGCAAAAGCGCTAGCATTAAAAAGATTTTATGGTATAATAATTGCAAAATATATGTAATATTAGTATAAACAGGGGGTGATAACCGGAACTGTAAAAGTGGTTCTTTATCGTATTTTAATTAATTACTGTAATTAAAGAAAGGAGGTTGTAGTTTTGGCAAGAGAAAATTGGGTTTCAAGAATTGGGTTTGTGCTTGCTGCGGCAGGCTCGGCAGTTGGCCTGGGGAATATCTGGCGTTTCCCATACGTTGCCGGTGAAGGTGGAGGAGCCGCCTGGATCATCGTCTACTTGATTATGGTGCTAATTATCGGATATCCTATTATGGTTACGGAAATTTCCCTGGGCCGGGCTTCCAACCGTAATGTCCTGGGTACTTTTAAAGCCCTGGCTCCCAACACTCCCTGGTGGCTGGTGGGAGCTTTGGGGGTCCTGACTTCTATTGTTATTCTCTCCTATTATTCCGTGATTGGCGGATGGTCCCTGGCATATGTTTTCCAGACAGGATTAATAGATAATCTGTACGAATCCATAGAGACCACTGACGAGTTGTTTGGTGCAAACGTTGGCCAGGTATGGGCCCCTATTATCTGGCAGGCTATATTCATGGTTATGTGCGTGGGGATTATTGCCGCCGGCGTGGTCAAGGGTATCCAGAGATGGGTCCAGTACCTGTGGCCGGTTATGGGAGTGTTGCTCATTGTCATAGTCATTCGTGGCGTAACCCTTCCCGGGGCATCTGAAGGACTGGAGTGGTACCTGGTCCCTGATTTCAGTGATTTAACGGCGGGAGCCGTTACCGCTGCCATGGGTCAGGTATTCTTCACCTTGAGTCTGGCCATGGGTATTATAATCACTTATGGCAGCTACTTTAGCAAAAAAGACGAAATACCCGGGAGCGCCGGCTATGTGGTAGGGCTGGATACTGCAGTAGCTATCATTGCCGGATTTGCTATTTTCCCCGCAGTATTTGCCATGGGATTTGACCCTGGCCATGGAGCCGGTCTGGCTTTTGTCACCCTCCCGGCTATTTTTGCAGAGATACCTGTAGCAGGAGAGTTGTTCGGCACCCTGTTCTTTATCCTTCTCTCCGCGGCGGCTTTAACTTCGGCTATTTCCATCCTGGAGGTCAGCGCTTCCTGGCTTATTGACGAGTACAACTGGGCGCGCGGCAAGGCAGCTGCAGTCATGGGTGTAATAATCTTTATTATTGGTGTACCCACAGCCCTTGGTTTCAGTGCGTGGGATGGAATACACTGGGAAGCTATTGATGCTGGATTGCTGGACATTTATGACTTTGCCGCCTACCATATCTTATTACCAGTAGGTGCATTGTTTACAGCTATCTTTGCCGGTCACATCTGGGGGGCCAAAAAGGTCCAGGAAGAAGCCAATCATGCCGAAAAACCTGGTTCCAAGATTGGTAACTGGTTTATCCCTCTGCTCAAGTACGTCCTGCCCATTATTATCCTTATATTCCTGGTTCTTGGATTCATAGAACAGGTCTGGCCGGAAATTCTGCCCTATGATGTAATCTAAGATAGTTACAAAAAAAGGCTGGTTCTTGGCTGGTTTAGAACCAGCCTTTTTTTTGTACTGATGTAACTACTTGGCCTGCAAGATTTTAGAAGAGCGCAGGGGACTGGTCCAGCGTCCCCGGAGCGAAGCGGAGAAACGATAAGATAAAGCGAAGGAACCGACGACCCCTGTGGCTGGCGTATTGTCCTAAACAGTTACGTACTGATAATGGGGCATAAGGCCGGGAAGTCTCCTTGCTCCCTTCTGTGCCTGCGTGTATTCCTATTGACAAAGTGAAATGAATATCATATTATGAGCTTGGATTTGGAAAAAAATTAATATATTGTAGGAAAATTTAAAAATTTGCGATTTTAATAGAGAGAAAACAGGGTAATAACTTTGTCAAAAAGGTTGTCGTGGATTAATACCGATGAAGGCAGGTGATGTCACCACGGACAAAATAAATGGTATACCGTTGACTTGAAATTTTTAGAATACTTAAACCGTGAAGCGGACAAGGGTTAGGCATTATACCTGTTTTTGTGATGGAGAAGGAGAAGAATGGAGGGAAAAGCGTGCAAGATAAAATTAAGGAGATACTGGCTCCTTTTAAAGGCAAAAGAAACGAGCTAATACCCATGCTGCAGTCAGTACAAGGTGAATTTGGCTACCTCCCGGAAGAATCTTTTGAAGAGATTGCCTCGTATATGGGGGTACCTGCCAGTAAAGTTTACGGTACCGCCACCTTTTATTCCCAGTTCTATTTTGCCCCCCGGGGAGAACACGAAGTCAAGGTATGCCTGGGGACGGCCTGCCACGTCAAGGGAGCCACCCAGCTTATGGAGGCCTTTGAAAGGGAACTGGAAGTCTGCTGCGGGGAAACTACTTCCGACCAGAAATACAGCCTGGAGCGGGTTAATTGTGTGGGATCCTGCGCCCTGGCCCCCGTAGTTATGGTGGATGATAACGTTTACGGCAGGGTGGAAGCCAAGAAGGCAAAGGAGGTTCTGGAAAAAAGT
>Ga0207421_10003187_pt1 | contig 19698 bp, 9 predicted proteins | sample SodLakKL_010_SED_4_FD_187542 | JGI IMG/M metagenome (GOLD analysis project Ga0207421, IMG submission 187542) | Alkaline sediment microbial communities from Lake Tanatar, Kulunda Steppe, Russia - 8KL_010_SED (SPAdes) (version 2) | ecosystem: Environmental > Aquatic > Non-marine Saline and... | reverse complement strand
GCGAAACTCTGCGTAACAGCTGTGTTAAAAACACGTTCAAACTCTGACAGCTGGATTTAAACCTTAATTGCACAGTATTCCTGAAAAAATTAATATTTATAATACCCTTATAATTTTATAAAAAAGATTGCGTTTAATTTTTACTATTAAAAAAGATTGAACAATTCTGTTTTAATACAAGTTATCATCAAACCATCCTTGCAAACCATAAGTTTTTTATTTTTGTATCAAAAACATAAAACCTAATACTTTGAACAAAAAATTCCAAAAACACTTATTTATCAAGTTTTTCCTTTCATTGTTATCGGTTTTTTTAACAACAGGTCATCTTTTTTCACAGGGTTTGCCCATAGGTCAATGGCGTCATCATTTGCCCGACAATACTATAGTAAGCCTGGCCGAAACTCCTGATGAAATAATCGGAGCAAATCCCTATGGATTAATTATATACAACAAAACTGACAACAGCAGAAGACGTTTTAATAAAGTTGATGGCCTGTCTGATTTTGGAATAACACAGATTGTGTATGCAGCCGAAAAAGATTTTTTAATAATTGCTTATGAAAATGGCAATATAGACCTGAAGGACAATAATACGGTTTATAACATACCTGATATTAAAAGAGCTTCAATTATTGGAAGTAAACGTATAAACAATATTTTAATCGATAATGACACAGCTTTCCTGGCTACCGGTTTTGGAATTGTAAAACTTAATCTTTCGGACTTCACTATTCGTGACACATATTATATTGGACCCGAAGGCAGCCAAATACAAGTTAATGATTTGCTAATCAGAGAAGAATGCATATATGCTGCTACTGTAGGAGGAATATTTAAAGCTGAACTTGATGCCCCAAACCTTGCAGATTATAATTATTGGGAAAGGATAAAGGATTTGCCCGACATAAGTGGTAATTATAACTATTTGACTTCTTTCAAAAACAAGATTTTTGCAAATTTAACAACCTCAGATAACAATCACGTTAGCGATACCATATATTATTATACAGACAATCAATGGAAGGTCTTTAGTCCGAACACCAGAGAGTATTTTCAAAAAAACAGGCAACTCAAAACAAGTCAAGGCAGACTGCTCGTGGTTACCGAGTCTTTTGTTGATATTTTTAATGAAGATTTGCAGCAAACCGACCATATTGAGGATTATTATAACGGAACGCCCGATCCTCACGATGCTATATTCGATTATGAGGATTTTCTTTGGATTGGAGACGACTATCATGGAATGGTTAAAAGGACTGCAGAGCAATCATTTGAAAAAAGACGAATGGATGGTCCTTTAAGTTCAAGTTCTCATGCTCTTGCATCTTCGCCGGGTAATATATGGGTGGCGCCCGGTTCTAACGCTGGTTGGCAAAATCATTGGAACTACAATGGTTTTTTCCGGTTTACAGACGAACGGTGGCAAAACTACAACCGTTTTGGGTATGAAGAAATGGAAGGGGTTTTTGATATAGTAAGTGCTTCTGCCGACCCTAAAAACCCTAACCGTGTAGTTATGTCTTCATGGTTTGACGGCATTCTAATCTTTGATGATCAAGAACTAACAGCCAAATATAATGATGAAAACAGCCCCCTTAAGCCACGAATTGAAGCGTTTGACAGGGTTTGGATAAGCAGCGCTGTTTTTGATGATCGAGGCAACCTTTGGGTTGCAAATGCAATGACTGAAGAACCTCTTTCAGTAAAAAAAACCGGCGGTGAGTGGATGTCTTTTAACCTGGACGGCTTAGTTTCCTCTTCATGGCTAACAGGTGACATGATCATAGATGACCATAATCAAAAATGGCTCCTACTGCCCAATGGCAATGGTATAATAGTTTTCAGGGAACACTCCCTGGACAACAACAATGATTATGAAGTTGTGCGCCTAACCACCAGAGAAGGTAGAGGTGGTTTGCCAAGCAACGATGTAACTGCAATTGCAAATGATAACAACGGATATGTATGGGTTGCTACAAGCAATGGAGTTGCAGTGTTTTATTCCCCCAGCCGAATATTGTCAAATGAGCCGGTTGATGCCCAGCCCATAATTCTGGAAGAAGATGGTTTTGCCGGCCTGCTTTTTGAAAATGAAACCATCAATTCCATCACAGTAGATGGAGCAAACCAAAAATGGTTTGGCACAGCAAGGGCAGGAGCTTTTCATATGGCACGCGACGGACGTCAAACGATTAATCATTTTGATGTGAACAATAGCCCAATACCTTCAAATACGGTAAGCGATATAGCTGTTGAACCCAACACCGGCGAGGTGTTTTTTGCAACAACTAAAGGTCTCGCCTCTTTTCGTGGTTACGCAACCGAAGGCGGAAAGAAACATTCTGATGTTAAGGCATATCCAAACCCGGTTAGACCCGGTTATGACGGATATATAGCTATCAACGGACTTGTAAGAAATGCAAATGTTAAAATTACTGACATAAACGGAAACTTGGTTTATGAAACCATTGCAGAAGGAGGACAAGCTGTCTGGGATGGCACAAACCCTAGGGGAAACAGACCAGGTTCAGGGGTATATCTTGTGTTTTCCACCAACGAAGACGGTAGTGAAACTGTTGTTACAAAAATATTATTTTTAAACTAAACCCGTATGCCCCAAATTTTATCTACAGAAGGCATAGTATTACATAGCATCAAGTATAGTGATACAAGTATAATAGCACGTATATATACCAGGGAGCTCGGACTACAATCTTATTTGGTGCCGGGTGTAAGAAAGAAAAAATCATCGATAAAAAACAGCCTTTTCCAGCCACTATCTATATTTGAAATGGTGGTATATAACAACGACAAACATGAACTGCAGCGCATTAAGGAAATAAGTTCTTTGAAACAATATTACCAAATCCCCTCAAATATAAAAAAAACAAGTATCGCCATTTTTCTTAGCGAAGTACTTGTTAATTGTCTCAAGGAACAAGAATCAAATCCAAAACTTTTTGAATTTCTAAAACAATCATTCTTTTTTTTTGATGAGGCAAAAGAAAAAATTGCTGATTTTCATTTATTATTTCTTATGCAACTAACCAGGCACCTGGGATTCTACCCAAACCTTAAACACAACATAAATAAACCTGTTTTCAATCTGAAGGAAGGTGTCTGTCAGCATCCGGGAAACCACTCACAATATGACCTCGACGAACAATTCAGTGGTTTTTTTGAAAAACTTTGCCAACTGAATTATGAAGACTTAAATGATTTTTCAATGCCTTCTCATTTAAGAAAAAAACTGTTAGAAAAAATCATAGAGTACTATAAACTTCACATGGAAGGCTTTAAAGATATTAAATCTCTCTCTGTTCTTGAAGCGGTTTTTGATTAGATTTTCACAACCAACTTTTTCCAAAAAATTTGCAACCAAAAACTTATATAACTTCATAAAGACCCGGCAAAAATTTTTGTAAAAAAACTGTTTAAATTTGTTATACCAAAACAGATAATTATACAAGTCCAAAAATACAACTCTAATGGAATCAAAGCCCTTTACGGTTTACAAATCATCTGCGGGCAGCGGAAAAACATATACCCTGGTTAAAGAATACCTGAAGCTGGTATTAACAAACCCCTTAAGGGTAGGCCACATACTTGCTATAACCTTTACTAATGCGGCTTCAGCAGAAATGAAAGAACGCATTATAAAGGCGTTGGCAGAAATAACCGCCCTAAAAAGAGGATATTTGAGTACAAAAAGCCAGGAAACAACCAGAACAAAAGACCTTGTCAGCCAAATTGCCACAGAAACTAAAATGAATGAAACATCTTTGCTTGAAAACTCTGAAAAAGTGCTTTTTCACATTCTTCATAATTATAATGATTTTAGCATCAGCACCATAGACAGCTTCACCCATCGTATATTGCGCACTTTTGCTTTTGACCTGAGGATACCTCTAAATTTTGATATAGAATTTGATACACAACAAACTATTGAGAAAGCAGCAGATATATTAATAAGCAAAACGGGGAAAGGAAACAACACCAAGCTTACCAATTTACTCGTGAACTTTATTGAATCCCGAACAGATGAAGAACGTAGCATAGGCATTGAAAGAGAAATTGTCCAAATGGCAAGCAAAATGCTTGATGAAGACAGCGTTCATTATATAAATAAACTAAAAGATAAGGAAATACCTGATTTTCTGAAAGCCCATGGGATAATTAAAAAAAAGGTTGATGCTTTTCAAAGCCAACTTGTTGAGTTAGGAGAAAAAGGACTTAAAATTATTGATAATGCAGGTATGCCGGTTAGCTCTTTAGCGCAAGGGAATAAAGGTATTTTTTCCTGGTTTAAAAAACTTTCCGAGGGTAGAATTTTGGATAGTTTGCCTCCCAATAAAACAGTGCAAAAAATTTTGAATGAAAACAAATGGCATAGCGCTAAAGCTACAAAAGATGATCTCGCCGCAATAAACACTATAACCCACGAATTACAATCTATATCTGAAGAAATATTAAACCTTTCTGAGAATTATCTTAGCGATTATATATTGCTGAATAACGTAAGAAACAATCTTTTTTCGCTTGCACTTATAAACGAGATGGAAAAAATAATAGACGAGATCAGGAAAGAAGAAAACATTTTATTTATTTCTGATTTCAATAAAAAGATCTCAGATTTTATTGCCCGCGAGCCAATTCCATTTATATATGAACGGATTGGTGAGAAATACCAGAATTATATGATCGATGAATTTCAGGATACCTCCGTGCTTCAATGGCAGAACATGTTGCCCTTAATTGAAAACCGCCTTGCACACGGGGACATGTCATTGCTTGTAGGCGACGCAAAGCAGTCAATTTACCGCTGGAGGGGAGGCGATGCACAACAGTTTATCAAGCTGCCTAAACTCACAGATAAGATATATTCGGTAAATAAAGAACACGTTGAAAGAACACTTATTGAAAACTATAGGCAAATACCCGAAAACCCGGAGGAAGGAACTGTTAATTACAGGTCGCTGGAAAATATAGTTAATTTTAACAACGACTTTTTTGAAACGATAAAGCCCGGCCTCCCCGAACTTGTCAAAGAAGTATATCGCGGTCACCACCAAAAAACCCACAAAACAGGCAACGGCGGTTACGTGGAAATATCTTTTGTTAAAGAAACAAAAGGCGATAAAGAGAGATTTGTGAATGAAACTGTAGTAAAAGTACAAAACATAATAGACGAACTAGTTAACACCAATTATACATACAGCGATATAGCCGTTTTGTGCCGCAAGAAAAGAGAGGCTGCGACTGTAGCACAACATCTTACACAGGAAGGCCTTTATGTAGTATCTGAAGAATCTTTGCTGTTAAGCGGATCACCAAAAGTAAATTTCCTGATCTCGTTTTTGAGATTACTCAACAACACCGACGATAATGTTTCATTGGTTGAATGCCTGGAATTTCTTATAAACAATAATTTAATTAAAGATCCACACAACCTGCATCTTTGTTTAAAAAACATATTCCCGGATGAGGATGAAAATCAGGGAAAAAATCAGAAAAATAATTATGAACGTTTTATTTCTCTTTTAAATGAAAACGGTTTAAATGTGGCATCCTTTTCATTTTATGCCAATATTTACGAGTTGTTTGAAGAAATTGTAAGATTATTTTTCCCCTCACAAAAAAACATTGACCCATATTTAAGTTTTTTCTTCGATTGCGTACACGATTATCAACAAAAACGGGAAAACTCTATCCCTGAATTTTTAAGATACTGGGATGAAAATAAAAACACGCTTTCACTTATCATACCGGATAAGTTAAACGCTGTAAAGGTAATTACCATTCACAAATCCAAAGGATTACAGTTCCCTGTAGTTATACACCCTTTTGCAAAAGAAACGGTAAGGTCAAACAGGGATGAAGGATTTTGGATTGACATGAAAGATAAAGACATACCGGGGCTAAAAGTTGCATATATAAGTGCTCAAAAAAGCCTGCTGGAAACAGACTTCTCAGGGCTATACGCACACGAAGAAGAAAGCAAGATGCTTGATTTGGTGAATCTCACCTACGTAGCTTTTACCAGGCCACAGGAAAAACTGTTTGTGATTTCCTCTATGCCGGAGTCCGGCAAATTTCCCCAAAACAGCCTTAACACACTTCTTCAAAAATACCTGGAAAGCAAGGGGTTTTGGAATAATGACACCCTTGTTTATTCTTTTCCTGAAAAAAAACCTCAAACTACAAGCACTGATTCAGAAAAAAAAGCACACCCTTTTGATAAAACCGGCGAAGTATGGCTTAATGAACACATTACCCAACCATGGAAAAACAAAGTTGCAGCACGCATCCTTGACGAACCTTATGAAGCAGGCCAGGTGAAAAAAATAACCAGGGGTAAAACTATACATAAAGCTATGGAAAACATATCGGCAGATAAAGATATACCGGTAGTTTTGAAACAATTGATCAGCGACGGGTACATTGCTGAAAACGACAAGGATACACTCGAAGAAAACATAAAGTCGTTGATTAAAAACCCCTTGATACAGCCTTTCTTTTCAGAAAATTGTTCGGTAAAAACAGAACCCGGTATCTTTGACAATAAAGGCAACTTTTACCGTCCTGACCGAATAGCTTTTTCAACAGGAGAAACAGCAGTAATTGATTATAAAACAGGAAAACCACATGAAAAATATCAACACCAAATCAGGAAATATGGCAGATTATTAAAAGATATGGGCTATAAAAACATAAAGCTGTTCATCGTGTATATTGACCTTAATGAAATTGAAGAAATTTGGTTTCAAGATTAATTCTTTACCGGACACTGTTGATATTATATAAGAAATTTTATGAAAAATTTAAATATTTATATTAAACTTGTGCTTTTTTTTAGTGTTCTATATTTTGAAATTGAAAAACAATATTCAAGCATTTATTTCAGTTTGTTATAAAAACGATCTTATGAGCAGAAAAATCCAGTTTTCAAAAATCACCCCCTTTATTATATTACTGTTTTTCACGACCGGGCTTTATTCGCAAATAGTTGATCCGGTCCAGTGGAGCTTTTCAAAAGAAAACATTGAAGATAATAGCTATGAGCTTATATTTACCGCTTCAATGGATGAGGGGTGGTCTATATATGGTACGGACCTGGAGCCGGGCGGACCGATCCCAACAGACATAGAGTTCGAAGACAATGATAACTACAAGTTTGCAGGGGATTTAAAATATCCGGAACCGGAGGTTAAGTATGATCCCAATTTCGATATGGACATACCTATGTACTCAGGGTCCGTTTCGTTGCGACAGGAGGTTGAAGTGCTATCTGCTGAAAACGTTGATTTAGAAGGTGAACTGGTGTATATGGCATGTGATGACACATCGTGTTTGCCCCCTGATTATGTAGACTTCAGCTTTAACCTTTCCGGCACCGGTGAAGTATCAGAGGAAGCCGAAACACCTGATGACATGCCTGAAGAAGAAAAAGCTGATGAGCCCGATCAACTCGAACCGGAGTATGACGTTGATGAAGAAACTGTTGCAGAGGATATTCATTATGAAGTTGCTGACCCTGAACAAGAAAGAAGTATTTGGGTGAATTTCATCATGGGCTTTGTAGGTGGCTTACTTGCTTTGTTAACACCTTGTGTTCTCCCAATGATACCTTTAACCGTAAGCTTTTTCCTGAGAAATGCGGGCAACAAGCCCAAAGCCTTGAGAGATGCAATATTTTACGGCTTATCTATTGTTTTCATCTATGTTGTAATTGGAATAGCTGTTTCGGTACTTTTTGGCGCCGACCGGCTTAATGCTGCTGCCACCAGCCCGGCATTTAACCTGTTTTTCTTCGCTCTGCTTGTACTTTTTGCTGCAGCCTTTTTTGGAGCCTTCGAGCTGCGTTTGCCATCAAGCTGGACAAACAAGCTGGACAACAAAGCTGACCAAAAAGGTGGACTGGCAGGAGTTTTCCTTATGGGGATAATTTTTGTTCTCGTGTCATTCTCATGTACAGGCCCCATAGTAGGAACCTTGCTGGTAGATGCAGCATTGAGCGGCAATGTGCTTGCCCCGGCATTTGGCATGACAGGTTTTTCAATAGCTTTAGCAATACCTTTTACTCTATTCGCAATCTTCCCTACAGCTTTAAAATCACTCCCACAATCAGGTGGATGGATGAATGCTATCAAAGTAGTGTTAGGATTTATTGTGCTTGCCTTTTCACTTAAGTTTTTTGCGGTTGCTGATGCCGTTGGGCAATGGAATTTGCTCAGCAGAGAAGGTTTCATTGTAATCTGGATAGCTATCTTTATTTTAATGGGTTTATATTTAATTGGTGTAATAAGGTTTGCAAACGACAGCAAACCCGAACATTTGTCGGTACCAAGATTGTTTCTGGCAATAGCGTCTTTCGCTTTTGTTTTTTACCTTTTGCCGGGTCTTTTTGGGGCACCCCTGCAAACTGTAAGCTCTTTTCTTCCACCATTGACAAAGCAAAGCTTTAACATATCACAACATTCAGAACCTGCCGATATGACCACGGCAATAGAATATGAAGGAGAAAGCGTGCAAGAAGGCCCACATGGCTTGATGGCTTTTACCGATTATGAAGAAGGCATGGCTTATGCAAAAGAAAAAAACAAACCGGTTTTCCTGGACTTTACAGGTCTCGGCTGTGCCAACTGCAGAAAAATGGAAGCATCAGTCTGGTCTGACCCAAGAGTGCTGGAGCGCTTAAGAAATAACTTCATAAAAATATCCTTGTATGTTGACGATCGTACCAGGCTGCCCGAAGACGAACAATTTGTGTCAACAGCTATGGGCAGAGAAAGAAAAATTAGAACCGTAGGACAAAAATGGAGCGTGTTCCAGGCTGAAAATTTTAATGTAAATACCCAACCATACTATGTAATTTTAGATCATGATGAAAATATGCTAGCCGAACCCTATGGTTTTAATACGAATGTCGAAAAATATATTGAGTTTCTGGATACCGGATATGAGAACTTTCAAAGATTAATGGAGAGCCAATAACCTTCTTTTTGCGCGATGGTAAACCAAAGCAAGTAAACATCGTGAAAAATATTCACCTATTAACGATTGAGAAGTTCTTGAGCAGCAAGCCAAGCCATTAAACCCATCCCGGTTTCGAGGGATTTTTCATCAACATTAAAAGTTGTTGAGTGTAAGGGTGAAGTAATTCCTTTTTCTTCATTCCTGATTCCAAGCCTGTAAAAACATGCCGGCAGTTTTTGTGAGTAATATGCAAAGTCTTCGGCAGTCATAGCAAGATCAAGCTCCACCACATTCTCTTCTCCCAGGTATTCTGTAGCATATTTTCTGAATTTATCAGTCAATTTCAAATCATTAAACACAAACGGATATCCTTTTTTGATATCTACTTCACAGGTTGCGCCCATACTTTTAGCAATGTTCACGGCAATGTCATTAATTTTTTTATGAGCCTTGTCTCGCCAGTTTTCATCAAAAGTTCTAAAAGTCCCATGCAACTTAACTTCGTCGGGTATAATGTTGTTTCTGCCATTGGCATCAATCTTTCCAAAAGATAAAACCGTAGGCGTATCAGGCTTTGCTGTGCGACTTACTACCTGCTGAAGGGCAACGATTATGTGAGAACTTATAAGTATTGGGTCCGTCACCAGGTGGGGAGTAGCCGCATGACCCCCCACTCCTTTAACGGTTATGTAAACCTCATCTGTTGATGCCATATATTTACCACTTCTTACACCGACCTTGCCACTTTCAAGCTGTGGAAAAACGTGCTGGCCAAACATAGATGCGGGAGCAGGATCCTTTAAAGCCCCCTCCTTTATCATCATCTTTGCGCCCCCCGGATAAGACTCCTCTGAAGGTTGAAATATTAGCTTAACCGTACCTTCCAACTCATCTTCGAGCTGTGTAAGTATATTAGCCGCTCCCAGCAAGCTAGCCATATGAACATCATGACCACAGGCATGCATAACACCGGGATTTTTCGAACAATGCTCCAATTCATTCTCTTCTGTTAAAGGCAAGGCATCCATATCCGCTCGTAATGCAACAGTCTTGCTTTCAGGATTGCGAAATTTAATGACTCCAACAATACCTGTTTTGGCAACACCGGAATGATATGGTATCTGGTAACGATCAAGAACAGATGAAATAAATGCTGCAGTCTTATGTTCTTCAAATGATAACTCCGGAAAAGAATGAAAATAGTTTCGAAACTCTACTATCTCATTAAAGTATGATGCTGCAAGTTTTTGAATTTTTTCTTTTAATGACATTTTAATAAAATATAATATTTGTTTTATCCACTAATAATGGTTAAATAGCACAACAAATGTACGTTAAATATTATTTTTAAGAACCATGTTTTTTAAGTGGAAAAATGTTTTTGGTATAAATTTAAAATAGGACTATCTTAAAGTAAGGGTTTATAAGCTGTTTTTAATTATCAATTTTCTTTAAAAATCACAAAACTATATAATTATACCCGCCTTGATTACGAATATTCAGAGTTAATATAAAAACACCGTTTACTGCCGGCATCTATCTTAAAGCGTTCATCAATACGATAACCAACAACCCAAACAATCTCTTCACCTGAGCATAAAACATAAACTTTATTCTTTTGATCAACAGAAACCTTTTTATCAATAAGAAAGTCACTAACTTTTTTCTTTCCGCCCATTCCCAGTGGTTGAAAAACATCACCTTTCACCCAGGGCCTGAGTTTAAGCGGAAATTGCAACTTGTCAAAGTCAAGGTAAGCATCACACTCAGATTTTGAAAAAGTAATTCCTTTACTCTCATGAAAAATTTGAGTTTTTATTTTTACATCATGAAAATCATAATTTGCAGGTTGGTCAGTAATAAAATAAACGTTATGAGTTTTGGCCTCCCCGGGAAAAAGTATAAAATACTCACGATCCTTAACAAGAACATACCCCTTACCATAAAACATTTTCCCCGGTTGTTTATCAATAGAGGCAACAATATCTTCAATAGTGTTGGCATTAAAGCCATAATTTTTTAACAGTTCAAAAAGAATGGTATTTATATGTTGCTGTTGCTTTAATTTTTGCAATGGTATAAAGTAACGATCTTTTTCTTTGATCAACAGTTCCTCTTTTTTCTTTTCTATATAGTTAATATAACATTGATAAGGTAATTCAATGTTTTCAAAGAACTGTTTAAAATTGTACCGGAAGTCAGGGTTAATATCCTTAAAAACAGGTATTACCTTGTTTCGCAAGATGTTGCGCAGGTATTTATTTTCTTTATTAGTGTGATCTTCCCGGTAGGAAAGATTATGTTTCTCAGCAAACTTTTCAATTTCCTCCCTTGTAGCAAACAAAAGAGGACGAATTACGTTTTTGTTTTTCAGGGGTATTCCTTTTAAGCCATGTATCCCGGTTCCCCGTAAAAGATTTATAAGCAAAGTTTCAATATTGTCATCATGGTGATGAGCGGTTGCTTTTAGGTCATATCCTTGTTCTTCTCTAACCTCTTCAAGCCATTCATATCTAAGTGTTCTGGCTATCATTTGAATGGAATCGCTGCTCTTTTCGTATTCTTCAAGGGTGTTGAATGTTTCATTATGGAAAGGTACAGAAAGTTTTTCAGCGAGATCTTTCACAAATGTTTCATCCTTGTCAGCCTCATCTCCTCGTAATTTGAAATTGCAATGTGCGATTGCAAAATTAAGGCCGGTTTTGTAAAACAAATATGCCATAACTACAGAGTCAACTCCTCCGCTAACCGCAAGCAAAACTTTTTGCCCCGGAGATACCAGGTCTTTTTTTTCAATAAAGGAGGAAAACTTTCCCTGTAGCATTTTTCTGGCAATTTAATTTTAATCCGGACATCCGGGAGGAGATAAGATTAAAACCTCAACCTTATCCCCGGTCCGAAGATAGCAAAAAACTCTCCTTCATCCAAAAAGTATCCCATTCCAAGGTAAATTGGGAACGAAAACTTGGCATCACCTCTTACAGGCTCCAAAGAACCCATAACCAAAGCTCCAATATCACGTCTGATATTATCAGATTCGCGAAAATTGAAGGCATTTAGCGCAATAAACCCTGCTCCGATTTTATATGGCCGTTTTTGACCAATACGATTGGGGTCATAAAAACTAATCTCTGCCAACACGCTGGTGCTAATACCGGAGAGGTTGCCTATACCGGGTTCATGGAAACTCTTAACAAGCAAACCGGTTGGAAAGCTAACCATTATATCAAAGTTGCGTGTTCGCTCAACAAAAATGTTTACTGTTTTTCCCCTTCCCGGTGAATTATATTCATTATCATTATGGCTGACCGTAAGAATAATCTGCGAGAACGCATCCAAAAGGTATGTGTTGCGCAACAAATGCTCATTAAGACGTATTACTTCAGAGTCACAATCATCTGTTTGATAAAAAGCATGACGGGGAGAGTTTTCTCCGGGACATACTACAACATTGTTCAGGGTTTGGATATCCAACAACTTATCATCATCATCCAGGATCCGCACTTCAATATCAAGGTGTTGCTTGCCATGTAGCCGGCCATCTTTGTCAATTTTTTCAGGGTCAAAAGTAATGTTTATGTCCCTGATAGTTCCGGGATAGAAAACAGGTTTGTTAAAATGATCATCAGTAAGTGGAATGTTATCTTCACCGTAATCTATATTAACAAAATCCAAATCAGCCGGTCTTTTATACTCTCTTACCCTGAGTTCATGTTGTGTAATTTCATTGTTCAAAAAAACCATAATTTGTCGACGTGTGATGTCAACGGGCACTTCTACTTCAAAAAAATTAACCCTGTCACTGATACGTGAGCTATCTCTTTGTTGACGGCAACCGTCAAACAATATATCAGCATCAAGTAATCCACTACCTTCAACTTTAACCTCAAACTCTTCTCCCGGATATACATTCAGACTAGATGTCCAGTCCTGTCCTTCGCGCATTATTTCGATGTTGGTAATTTCAGGTCTGCTGATAATATTAAAGTTGGTCATTGCCAAAGTTTGTTCACCATCTTTAATGTACAAATATCCATCATTTGTACGATGAAAATCATAGGGCCTTATCTCGGCCAGTATTTTATCATCAGTAGTTATTGATTTTGTGTGCAGTTCGGCTATGAGCGCACCGCCCGGTTCTTGTTGACCTTCAATCCTGTAGGTTCTGTTTAGCTGAAAACCACTTTGATATCCCATTCTAACATCTTGTCCTCGTCGGCGATCATCATCATAAAAAATGTATTCCTTATCAATGTTAACAAAAGGTATTCTGCTGGGTTTAACATTGAACTGAAGGTTAAGTGTATCGAGCCGGTGGGTAACCTCTCCCTCTTCATTAACCCGGGGACTAAGGGTTTCAAGAGGCAAGGGCAGTTCCTGAGCTCCTGTGGAGTGTGCTTTTACTATTAATCTAAGATTTGAACCTGACCTTGTAATACGATACTCAAAATCCCCTGCTGCCTTCCACTCTCCTGTAACACGAATATTAAAAACATTCTGTGCAGGCAGGTCAATAGTTTTCTCCTCTCCCTGGAAAAGCTCTATAGGATCACGATCATAAATTACCGATGAAACAAAATATGGATATAGTTTAATCTCACGGTTTTCAACATTGCCCTGCTTATTTTTATGTGATATTATTAAATTTAAATACTCGGCTTCTCTTAAGTCATCAAACCTGATACGTGTTCTGTGATATTCGTTGTTCAAAAAAACAAGCGGATCTATAACTTCAAAATCGGCTGAAGGAATGATCTCTAAATCTTCAAGTGGCAAGCTTTCTTCTTCAGGATATATGCGAACTTCCGCTAAAGGACGATCATGCACGGCTCGAAAAAACAGATACTCTTCATCTTCATACTCCAATCCATCACGTAAATAATAATAATCCTCATTAGCAACACGAAAAGCAACATCCTCATAGTCAAAAGAATGACTTGCAAGACGTTGTTCTCTCTTTTCCGCTTCACGGGCAATTTCTTCCAACAACTCAAGATCCTCTTGCTGCAACTCCGGTTCAGCGGGAGGGTCTTCTTCTTCCATTTCCATGTACTGTTCAATTTGCTCTTCAAGCTCCTCCTCTTCCAAAACTTCCCTTTCAACAGTATCATTTTCAATAGTATCATTCAATAAATTGCCGGTTCCTCCATTATTTGTTAAAATACGATCTGTATTATTACAAAATACGATAAATGGCAAAACCGCAAACATAAACGTTACCAGGAAATTTTTTAATCTATAAATTATCATTTTGTGTAAAATTTTAAAACATAAAATATAAATGAGTCACTAGTGTCCGGTTAAAAATTTAAAAATTGTTTGTTTTCTTTTAAAAACAGTCATTACAAAAGAAATCTCACGCAAAGGCGCCATGCCACAAAGTAAAAATTGCTAGATTTTTAGCACAAAATCCTGATTTTAGTACTTTTATGAGTTGTATTAATATAGTTGAATTTAAAAAGTACGCTAAGATGAAAAAATCATTTATGATTTTTCCCTTGGCGTCCTTGCGGCTTTGCGTGAATTTCTTTTTTGTGATACTTTCTCCCTTTCTTTTGCATATTTTCTTAGTGAAGAAAAATGATTTTTAGTTATCTGTATTGATGTTCAATTTATTTAAATTGCAAACACTTTGTGGCAAGATTAATCCTTAACCGGACACTAGTGTATATGAGTAATAAAATATAATCTGTTTTACAAAAAACATGCCTTAAACATAACAAAACACCTCTCATTTTTTATTAAAAATTGCAACTCATATACGGTTGTTATTATGATACGGATTTGTTATTAAAATATTGCAAAAACTAATAATAACAATTTTATTTAACTGTTTCGTATTATTAAATTTTTTGCGAAAATATTAAAATAACCTTTTACTTATATGCGGTTTCCTTCGATTATGCACACACCAACATGTAAATTTTCTTAAAACACTACACTTAACAAACAAGCTTTACAAAATAATAAATTCAAGGGCTGTAACAAATTTAAACTTTAACCGTCATACTGATGTATTTTGAACATTAAAAAAATTAAATAAAATAAAAGTTAAATTTAAAAAAGTTATAAGCAATGAAAACAAAATTAGTTACAGTAATCGCGGTTGCATTTTTTATGATGCCCAAAGTAACAGAAGCAGACAAGCCAACTTCACCAGCAAACACTACCACAGCAAAAAGCCAGCAAGTGGAGTTAATTGTTGAAAACAATCCGGATGATTCAGATTTTTCAATCATTTTATCAAATGTGGAAAATGAGGAACTTAAACAGGAGGTCGTTATAATTAAGAATTCAGAGTCTACACCGGGGTTTGATATATTAGAATTTATTTATGAAGAACCCGAAGTGGATGATCTTGAAATTGATACCAAGGCAATTTTCCGGGAAATTATGAATGAAAAAAAGGTAAAATGATCGTTAAAAGCTTTCCGGTTTATATACAGCTCAAACAATTTTTAATTGGCTACGGTAGTGTATTTCCTTTCAATACTCGGTTTAAATCAAAAACCCGGAGAGCTTTCATTAAAACTTACAATTTCTGTCCGGACATAAATTGTTTATTATAATCAGTTCTCGTATTAATATTAACCAATATATTAGGATCGTCAACTATAGCAATTTTCTTTTTAAAATAATTAAGCAGTTCTTTGAGAATAAAGACCTTCCCCTCCAAAGCAAGTATAGTTCTAACAATATTTTGTGATAAAAGTATAGGGTGGCCACCCTGTCCCCGGTATTGAGGGGAAACGAAATCAAAGTCTCCGGTAACTTCAAACAGCGTTTTTAATAGCGTAGGAGTAACAAAAGGGTTGTCAATGTTTTGCACAAACACCATGTGACTTCCGGGTATCTCTTTCAAGCCAAGGGTTATTGAATATGACCTGCCTAAGTGGGGTTTATCATTATTTACAATAATTATCTCTCCATTTAAGTTGGCGTAATTTTCTTCAATTAGTTTTATTCCATCAGGATTAAGCACACATACAATCTTGCTGACTCCAAAATTTTTATATTGCTCAATAATTTTCTCAAGAAAAGTTGTCTTTTCATCAAATTTTAATGTAAACTTTTGCTGATCAATTCTGCTTGAACTCCCCGCTGCAAGGATAAGCACCGAACAAGGCTTCATTTGAACATAGTTTTGTTTAATAAAATTTTTAGCAATTTATAAATTTAATCACTATTGTATGATTAAAATATTTAAAACCTATAGTTTTCAACATAAACACTTCTCTGTTTAAGATAACCGTATTCATGGTAATATTACCTGCTTTTTGCCGCCAACACGAAAGGACATGAGCAATACATTATAAATTCTTCAAATTATAAGATAAAAATAGCAAAATCTTCAACTATAAAACTAAATAATTAACGATTATCTAAACTTTATTAATTTAGCTTTTTAAAATTAAATTCTAAAAAAATGGCTTCAGACAATTTTAAAATATTCCCATTAAGGCAATTACTTGAAAGCATATTAAAACATTATGACCGCAACAAAAAGATTTTTAATCTTCCCGAAGAACTTTTTTATTATCCGGATGATGACGAACCATACAAACTTGAACGTTTCGGTGTAATACTTGAAAACCCTATTGGTGTAGCTGCCGGCCCGCAAACTCAGCTCAGCCAAAACATAGTAGCCTCATGGCTTACCGGATCACGTTTTATTGAACTTAAGACTATACAAACACTGGACGAGCTCGACATTGCCAAACCCTGCATAGACATGCAGGATGAAGGTTATAATTGCGAATGGTCACAAGAGCTAAAAATCGAACAATCCTTCAGCCAATACCTTGATGCATGGATAATAATACATATATTAAAAGACAAGCTTGGCATAGGAAGCCGGCAAAACCCCGGGTTCATTTTTAATATGAGTGTAGGCTATGATCTGGAGGGGATTTTAAAACCAAACGTGCAGTGGTTTATTAATAAAATGCTAGACGCTTCGGAAGAATTAAAACAAAAAGTTGATTCAATCAAAGACATTTACCCTGAAGTTTCACAGTTGAATATTAACCCAAAGCTTTCTGATAATGTGACTCTTTCAACTATGCACGGTTGTCCTCCCGGTGAGGTTGAAAAAATTGCCCTCTATTTACTGAATGAAAAAAAGCTTCATACGGCAGTGAAATTTAATCCAACTCTGTTGGGCAAAAAAGAACTGCAAGATATTCTGGAAAAGACAGGCTTTGAAACCAATGTGCCGGACAGGGCTTTTGAACATGATTTGAAATACCCGGATGCTTTAAAAATTATCGATAATCTCAAAAATGCGGCTGAGGATAATAATCTTCAATTCAGCCTAAAACTTACCAATACCCTTGAAAGCCTTAATCATAAGGATGTTTTTCCAAGGGATACAGATACAATGTACAACAGTGGGAAGTCTATTCACCCTGTTTCGGTTGCACTTGCATCCAAATTGCAACAAGAATATAATGGTGAGCTTGATATTTCTTTTTCCGGTGGTGCCCATGCATTTAATATACCAAAGCTTGTCTCCTGCGGATTGGCACCGGTTACCGTTTGTACTGACCTTCTCAAACCCGGTGGCTATGGAAAACAACAACAATACATTGAGGAGCTCAAAAAAGCTTTTTCAGAAAATTCAGCAAAAAACATTGAAGATTTTATAAAAAATACTGCCGGCATTAAAGACAAAACCATCAAGGAAAGCATTGCGGCTAATCTAAAAAACTATGCTGAGGAAGCTCTCATAAGTAGCTTCTATAAAAAAGAATATTTTCATGAACCAAATATAAAAACCGATCGCCCGCTGGGATATTTTGACTGTATACACGCCCCTTGTGAGGACACTTGCTCGACAAACCAAGATATCCCCGGCTATAACTACCATACATCAAAACAAAGCTTTAAAGAAGCACACAACATTATACTTCAAACAAACCCTTTTCCTTCTACTACAGGAATGATATGCGACCATTTGTGCCAGGCAAAATGTACACGCATCAATTACGACGAACCTGTTATGATACGCGAAATAAAGCGCTTTATAGCCGAAAAAGCGGCTAAAGACTTCCCCGAACAAGTACCACCAAAATCCCCGGCCAAAAATCAAAAAAAGGTTGCAATTATCGGAGCAGGTCCTTGTGGGCTTTCAGCGGCCTATTTTCTTGCACTGGCAGGCTTTGAAACAGAAGTTTATGAAGCAAAAAACAAACATGGTGGCATGGTCTCCGGTGTAATACCGGCTTTTCGCCTAACTGATGAGGCCATAGACCATGATGTGGAAAGAGTTTTAAAGCTTGGAGTTAAAGTGCACTTTGGCGTAAAAGTAGACAAGAAAAAGTTTGCAGAGCTGAGAAGCAAGTATGATTATATTTATATAGCTGCAGGGGCTCAAAAATCCACTCAGTTAAAAATTGACGGAATAAATAGTAACGGCGTTATTGACCCCTTGAATTTATTAGAGAAAGTTAGAAACAACAATTCTCCCGAAATTGGAAATACTGTTGCCGTTATTGGTGGTGGAAATTCGGCTATGGACGTAGCCCGTACTGCCTACAGGCTGGTAGGTGAAAACGGAAAAGTAATGATTATTTATCGCCGGACAATCAAACAAATGCCTGCTGACCTGGGCGAAATAAAAGCTGTAATAGACGAAGGAATAGAAATAATGGAACTTACAGCACCGGTAAAAATAAATTCCCAAAATGGTGCTGTACACTCCATTGTTTGTAAAAAGATGAAGCTCGGCGAAAAGGATGACAGCGGAAGACAAAAACCGGTTGAAATAAAAAATTCTGAATTTGAAATAAAAGTTGATACTATTATCCCGGCCATCGGGCAGGATATAGTTTTCAACTTTGATAACGAAAGTTCGCTGAAGGCTAAAAACGATAGTTATGAAACAAACATACCCGGCGTGTTTATCGGGGGTGACGCTATGCGGGGCGCTTCCACGGCAATTAATGCCATCGGTGACGGCAGAAAAACAGCACAAACAATAATTGACAGAGAAAACATAAAGTTTGACACCAAACCCAAAAATGAGCGGAAACAACTGAGTGAAAAGGAACATATGCTGCAAAGAACAAAGCTTGTATATCCTCCGGCTTTAATAGAAAAACCATTGGATGAGCGCAAAAACTTTGATTTGATAATACATCCGATTACCGAAAAGGAAGCAGTTGATGAAGCCAAACGCTGTTTGCTTTGTGATGAGATTTGCAACATATGTACAACAGTCTGCCCGAATTTTGCAAACTTCTCCTACAAAATAAGCCCCGCAAAGTATAAACTAAAGAAAGCTGTCAGATCAAAAAATGATCAACCTGAGCTGGTAGAAGATGTGAATTTTGAAATAAATCAAAAGCACCAAATATTAAATATTGCCAACTTCTGCAACGAATGTGGTAACTGCAACACTTTTTGCCCTTCATCCGGTGCACCATACAAAGAAAAGCCAACACTACACCTTACCACCGATTCTTTTAATGAGTCAGAGGAAGGATTCTTTTTTGCTCATCTTACCAACAGGAAAAATCTGATTTACAAACAAGACAATCATGTTCGTACGCTTTCTAATATGGGAACGGAGTATCACTATGAAACCGACAATGTATTTGCACGCATAGATATAAAAGACTTCTCAATAAAAGAGGTAAAGTTTCTTAACACTGAAGTAAAGGAAGCCGGCTTCAAGGAAGCTGCTATTATGAGTGTTATAATGAAGGGTGTAGAAGA
>Ga0207421_10003186_pt1 | contig 19708 bp, 16 predicted proteins | sample SodLakKL_010_SED_4_FD_187542 | JGI IMG/M metagenome (GOLD analysis project Ga0207421, IMG submission 187542) | Alkaline sediment microbial communities from Lake Tanatar, Kulunda Steppe, Russia - 8KL_010_SED (SPAdes) (version 2) | ecosystem: Environmental > Aquatic > Non-marine Saline and... | reverse complement strand
CTTTCTGGATTATGCCGAAGAAGACGAAGTGCTGGTGTTAAGCAGCCTTCTTTGTACTTTAAACCAGTATCCCAGCATTGAAAAGGCTCAGGTAATGGTAGAAGGATCGTTCCTGGAAGAGTTCCCCGGGGGGACGCCGGGGAGCCCACCATTAGGGCCTCAGTGCCGGGTCAACCTGGAGATAGACAAAGAAATGGAAAATTATCAGGAGGATCATACCTCCGTAACCGTATTTTTCGTCTATCCCGTTTCCTGTAATCATTATTTTTACGTGCCAGTAACCCGGGTGATGAAATCCCGGGAAGACACCCTGAAAGCTTCTCTGGAAGAATTATTAAAAGGTACGGGAAAGCGCCCGGGCATATTCAGCAATATCCCCGGGGACGTAGAACTCTTGAGCCTGGAAAAAAATGAGGAGACAGTTCGGCTTAATTTTTCCCAGGAAATAATGAACTATCAGGGAGGGCAGGCTGGTGAAGAGAACCTGTTAAACCAGTTGGCCTTGACGGTAACCAGCAATTCACCAGCGAGGGAAGTCTATGTGGAAGTGGAAGGAAAAGAGAAAGAAATGCCTCACGGTACTGACTTAACCGCCCCCTTGGCGATTCCTGAGGTTCTCAATTATATAGAATAGCTGGAGTTATATTACTGCAGTATGGTGGATAATTCAGGCGCGATAAAAGTCCAGGTGCCGTTTATTGACTATAAAGCTAACAGCCTTGCTGGCCCCTTTGGCGGGGTTATAAAATGGATCATCAACCTTTTTAACTTTTAGATCTAACTCTTTACTCAAGAGTTTATCTATATTTTTTAGCAAAGAAACACCCCCGGACAAAAAAATCCCGTTTTTAATTATGTCGCTGGCTATTTGAGGAGGGGCGAGCTCAAAAGTTTTTTTGACTGAGGTAGTGAAGTTGGAGATGATAGGTTCAATGGCTTCACTTATTTCGGTAAGAGGAATACTTAGGCGGTCCGGCCTCCTGCTTTGTCGGTTAAACCCTTTTAGTTCATAAGTTTCATTTTCAGGTGCTTCCATGGCGTAGCCAGCTTCTTCCTTGAGCCGGGATGCGGTAGCCTGACCTATTTCTACCCGGTATTTTTTGTAGATGTGCCTCTGCAGGGCGGCATCTATGGTTTCACCCCCCTGCCTGATAGTGGTGCACTTGACAATACCCCCCAGGGAAAGTAATGCTATCTCGGTTATCCCCCCTCCCAGGTTTATAATCATGCTTCCTTTGGCTTCTTCTACGGGAATTCCTGCTCCCATAGCAGCAGCCAGGGGTTCCTCTATCAAATATATTTCTTTCATGCCAATTCTTTTCCCGGTAGTTATTACCGCCTGGCGTTCTACCGGGGTAGTCCCGAAAGGGATGGTCATAATCAGCCTTACTTTGACCAGTGGTGAACGGGGTAGCAGCATATTAAAAAATGTCTTTAACATCTTGACCGTATAATTAAACTGAGCTATAACTCCAGCTCTAACCGGTTTAATAATGCTAATATTTTGGGGATTCCTGCCTACCATCTCCCATGCTTCTTTTCCTGCCCTATCTATCTTCCCATACCTGGCATCTACAGCCAGTACCGTAGGCTCATGTAAAAGTAATCCCTTTCGAGGTGACCAAATAGTAGTGAAAGAAGACCCTATATCTACTGCCAGGTTTCTGCGGAAAAACTGGAACTGTTTTTTTCGGAAAACGTTGTTTTGAGCCACGTTTCATCCCTCTCATGTAATTATTTCGGCGACTAGCTTATTTTCTGGAAGTTCGTGCTGAGTCTTGCCTGAGCAATAATAAGAAAATATTCTTTATTATTTTTCCTTGCAGAAGGAATTATAATCAGGAGAGAAGAAAAAAATAAAAGGAAAAATGAGGCTGGTAAAGATAAAAATACACATCTGAATCATTTAAAAAGGTGGGGATACATTCCATGTTACGGAGCGATGGACGAAAGGTTGACCAACTGCGTCCCATTAAATTTTACCGCAATTATTTAAAATACCCCGAGGGATCGGTGCTGGTAGAGATGGGACAAACCAGAGTAATTTGTACTGCTTCGGTAGTTGAAGAAGTTCCGCATTTTCTCAAGGAAAAAGAACAGGGGTGGATAACCGCGGAATACTCTTTGCTCCCCCGTTCTACTGATGTGCGTACCGGGCGGGACAGGGTGCGTTCTGCTGGAAGAACCCGGGAAATACAAAGGCTAATTGGGCGTTCCCTTCGCTCGGTAGTAAACCTGAATGCCCTGGGTCCAAGGACCATTTACCTGGATTGTGACGTTATCCAGGCCGATGGGGGCACCAGAACTGCTTCAATTAACGGTGCTTTTCTGGCACTAGGGGATGCTTTTCGGTGGTTGAGAGAAAGAGAGGAGGTAAACACCCTTCCTTTTACAAACCATGTGGCGGCGATCAGCGCGGGGATAGTAGAAAAAAGGGCCTTGCTTGACTTAAATTTTTCCGAAGACTTCAGCGCATCCGTAGATTTAAACCTGGTTATGACCGAAAAAGAAGAGCTGGTAGAAATCCAGGGGACGGGTGAAGATAATCCCTTTAGCCTGAAACAGCTTGAAGAAATGCTTTATCTTTCTCGTAAAGGAATTAAAGAAATTATCAATCTCCAAAAGGAAGCAATGGGGTTAAACTGATCTTTTTTTGGTGGGAGGTGTCGCTGTGTCTGTAAAAAAGCTGATCGTGGCAACCCGCAACCAGGGAAAAGTCAAAGAAATAAAAAAATTAATCGGCGAGGTGCCTTTACAAATTTTATCTCTAAACGAAATAACCGGAATTCCTCCTGTGGAAGAAGATCGGGACACTTTTGAAGGCAATGCCTTAAAAAAAGCTGAAATAGTAAGCAGGTATACCGGTGAAGCCGTCCTGGCTGATGATTCCGGGCTGGAGGTAGACGTTTTGGGAGGTCGTCCCGGAGTTTATTCCGCCCGCTTTGCCGGCGAAAACGCTTCTGATGCGGGAAACAATGCCCGGCTTTTAAAAGAAATGGAAGGGATAGAAGATCAACGGAGAACTGCCCGATTTCGCTGCGTCATGGTCCTGGTATTCCCGGAGAAGAAAACCGTAACCGTTGAAGGAACCTGCGAAGGATATATTACCCGTCAACCGCGAGGAAGTGGAGGATTTGGATACGACCCTGTTTTTTTCTATCCACCTTTACACTGTACCCTGGCTTCGTTGTCATCACAAGAAAAAAATCGAATAAGCCACCGGGGAGAGGCCTTATCCAAGGTTAAGCAGCTTATTGAAGCATTGTGAGACAGTATCATTAATAAGTAGTGTATTAAGTCTTTTAGGTATAACTAATTGCGAGCTTGAAAAATGCCTTGATATGGTATGCGAAAACCAGCTTATTTGAGAGAAATAAAAAACCCCAGAAACTGGGGTTGCATGAGCTTTTGGAGCGGGTGAAGGGAATCGAACCCTCGCGACTGGCTTGGAAGGCCAGGGCTCTACCACTGAGCTACACCCGCTTAAAAACTGGTTTTTTCTTGCCTGCCTGCGAAATAATTCTAACACAGCCCGGCCTTTATTGCAAGCTTCATGACTTTAACCTTATTTCATGAATAGTAGCGGTAAGACACTTTTATAGATAGCTAAAAGTATAATAAAGCAACTATATCAGGCCGATTTTTGGGGATTATTACCTGATAAGCAGCCCGTAATGGCGGAGGTTATCCCGGTTTCTGGAAGATAAAAGTCCACCGTTTAAGCTCTGAATGGCAATAGGGCTCCAGGTGCTGTTGCCTTCGATAATAAGCGGGCCGTCAGGGGTGATAGCTACGTCCCATCCGATGCTCTTTATCCCCGGGGTTATGGAAGCGGCTTTTTTAACCTGTGCTATGGTTTCTTCCCAGTAAGGAAGGGAAAGCCCCTGTAAGTTAACTTCAGTGTCGGGATGACTGGGATCGGTGCGGGTTGTCCCCCATTGGGGATTGAAAGAACCCCTGGTTAACTTGCCGGTGTCCATCTCCACCCCGTAAGCTATCCCTCCCTGGGACCAGCTGTCTACGTAACTGTTTTTCCTTCCAAATCTGGCTATGGCAAAAGGTGCTTCCACGGTGTTGTCTGGTAACTTAAGCGTTAACAACCTGCAAGTGTTCAAGGAACTCTGGTTTACCCGGTTTAGCAGGGGATGTTGCTCTACTACTTCTTCTAAAATATACCCGGAGTAACGGGTCTCTTTAGCTCTAAGACTCAGCCCGTCAATCAGTTTTTCCAGCTTCCATTCCTGTCCCTCTGCATCTTCAAAGATATAAGAATTTCCGTGCGGAAGTATACGATAAATGGCCATGACACCGAAACCTTGTTTCCCTCCACAGGGCTTGACAAAGAACTGGTTTATTCCCTCTCGCTGAATCCATCTTTTAAAATCATCCAGGTTACGTAAAGGCAGAGTATCGTTGGTAAACCCCGATTCCGGATGAAAGAACCCCATAAATTTGGGAAGGGCGATACCCGAAGCACCGTAAAACCGATGGAATAGTAGCTTGTTGTTTAAAATTACCAGCATTCTTTCATCATAGATAAGCGGCCTTAACTTGCTGGTTACTTCCTGATTACTCATATAAGTTAGCATTTCAGTCATTTTCTTATCTTTTAGATAAAAACGGTAAGCTTCATACTCAATCGGGGAAAACCCGTATTTAAGGCCCAGCCACATAATTTCCCCCAGCTGACGCATCTTGCTTTTAGAGTCGGGGCCATGGTGTAAATTAATGTTCCCCAGGACTCTTTTTAGCTTCTTTACCATGGAGCTGCCTTCCTTCCTGTTAAAAACAATTTATAGTAAAACTGGCTGATGAGTAATCAGGGCAATAAATCTGGCTATCTTACCTTAAAACCGTACTGTCGCAAGGTTTCTTTGTTCTCCTCATTTAAAAATCCTCCGTTCATACTCTGGTAAAGGATAGGACTCCATAGGGAATTTCCTTCCAGTAGTATCGGTCCGTGGGGGGAAACTGCCACGTCCCAACCGATGCTCCTGATATCAGGGGTGATATAAGCGGCTTTGATCACCATTTCTTTTAGCTCTTTCCAGTAAGGGATTTGGAAACCTTCCAGTTTTATGTTGCTGTCAGGATGGTGAGAAACTTTATGGGTATCGCCCCATTGAGGATTATATGAGCCCCTGGTTAATATACCCGTTTCCCGGTCAATATCGTAAGCTATTCCTCCCTGAGACCAGCTGTCCACATAATGACCACTTCTTCCAAATCGGAAAACTGCAAAAGGAAGTGTAACCGTTCCGTTAGGGCGCCGAATTGTGAGCAACCGGCAGCAGTTGACGGAGGTGCTGTTAACCTGGTTTAAAGCAGGGTGCTGTTTGATTATTTCCTGAAAGATATAACCGGGATAGCTTGCTCCATCAGCTTCTTCTTTAAGGCATTCTACCAGTTCACCGGTTTGCCAGATTTGTCCCCTTACGTCTTCCAGGATCAGGTCCCCTCCGTTTTCTATAATGTTATTTATGGCCATTATCCCTGAGCCTTGTTTGCCTCCGCAAGGCTTAATAAACATCTGCTTTAACCCGGCACGTTTAATCCAAAGGTAGAAATCTTCCTGGTTTTTCAAAGGATGCCCGTCGGCAGTAAATCCGGATTCCTGGTGGTAATATCCGTAAAACCGGGGAGTTGGTATGCCATAAGACTGGTAGAATCCATGAAACAAAAGCTTGTTGGTGAGCATGGCCTGCATTTTGGGGTTAATGAGACGCTGTCTTATTTTAAAAGATATTTCATAATTGCTAAGATAGGTCATCATATCAGGAAAATCTTTTTCCTGGAGGTAAAAGCGGTAAGCCTGGTACTCAATAGGAGAAAAGCGGTATCTCAGGCCCAGCCATAAAATCTCCCTCAGTTGACGAAGTTTGCTTTTTGATTCTGGGCTGTGATGCAGATTGACATTGTTCAAGCTTCTTTTAAGCTTACCTATCATTAATTTTCACTATCCTCTATTAGTTTCAAATGTATTATTGATATAGTAATGTTCTGATTAGTTCATTCTAAATTACTATAAAATATTTATACTATAATAACATTACTTTAACAGTTAATGCACAAGGGTGAAAAGCGATTTCCCAAGCAATTTACAAAGTGTTTATAAACCAGGCAAAATACATTAATAATATTTTCCAGGAGGAGAGAAAATATTCAATGTAAATGTTAATTATGGATAAGCTGCCATTTTATATTAGAGACAGGAATAATGAATAAAAAGTATTTTGTTCGGACAAGTATTTTGCTGATTGATGGGGCAAGCAAACTTTTGGGATCTTGCAAAATCTACTTTATTATTATATAATACGAAAGCACAAAAAAAGAAGCCTTCTCTAACAAACTAAAACTAATACATCGGGGCGTAGCGCAGTTTGGCAGCGCGCTTGGTTTGGGACCAAGAAGTCGCGAGTTCGAATCTCGCCGCCCCGACCAGCAAGAGCCCGCTCAAAGAGCGGGCTCTTGGTTTTAATGGATTAATAATTTATTTCTACAAATTCAGATATGCTTCAGCACTCTACTAAATTAAGATAAGAAAGGTTATTTCCTGAATAAGCGACAATCAAGAGTCGCTATATCTATGGTAATATAAAAGAAATCTTTCATAGGATGATAGAATATTTAAAAGGGGGAACAAAAAATGAAAAACATGTTTATGATTTTGCTGCTGGTAGTTTTAATTTCAGGCCTGGCAGGATGTGAAGAGGAGGATGCCACACCACCCGACGAAGTGGTAAACCGATACTGGGAACAAGTCCAGGCCGGGGAGGTTGAAGATGCAGGTGAACTGGTAGTAGAGGGGAGAGAAGAAGAAGTTGGTGAACTGGGTTTCGAAGCCATAGACGAAGAAATGGAAGAAGTTGAGGCATTTGATAAAGAATTCTTGGAAAGATTCCAGTTGACGGCAAAAGACCATGAAGAAGATGGTGAAAAATCAATAGTTCATGTTTCGGTAACCAAGCCTGACATCAAAGAGGTAATGGGAAAGTTTCTGAAAGAAGGATTTGAAAAAATCATGGAAATGGCCTTTGAAGGCGCCAGCCAGGAAGAAATTGATGAAAAGTCGGAAGAAATAATGCTGGATGCCTTTAGAGAAGCAAGCGATATCACCCATGATGAAAAGGCGGAATTACATCTGGTTGACGGTGAATGGAAAATATACCAGTGGAAATTTGAAAACATGAAAGAAAGGTTCGATGCCCTGGAAGAAGATCTGGAAGAGTTGAATTAAATGTATATAATTCAACCGCGTTTCAGGGAGACTTGCTGGTTTCCATAAAATCGCATATATAATTACACAAAATTATGGATGCTCACGTACCGTTGCCGGGACGGGGAGCTAATCCCGGCAGGCCCCGCTCCTGGCAACGGTTAAGTTCTTTTTGAAGCCTGTACTACTTTAAAAAGTTTTACAGGTTTTTTTATGCTTGAGTAAATGTATGAGTTTGAAAGGAAAATATCCGTTTTTATTGAATTAATTAATTTAAAAGGAATCTCACATAATCACGCAACCTTAACCCGAGGTTAAAAGTCATTGCTCTATTAGCGGGGCTGTTTCTTAATTCAGCGGTATGTTTAATTTCAGGTAATGGTGGCAGGAAGGGCAATTTAGTAGTAATCTTATCCAGTTCAGAAAGAAGATGATAATTATGAAAGTAATAAGTTCAATTACCGGGTTATTTTTATCGCTGCTTTTTTTGTTGCGCCGGTCTGTTGACCCTATTCGCAGACATTTTTCTCATTACCGCCAGATCTGGTGGATCGGCTTTGGTTTCCTGGGAGTTCAAATGGCGTTTACCACCTACAATCGCTTTCTGCCGCTGATGTATGAAGTGTTCCTGGAAGACAGGTACGAGTTAATCGGGCTACTGATGGGCACCGACAACCTTATAGGCCTCTTGATGATCCCGGTGATTGGCGCCTGGTCTGACCGGCTCCACTCTCCCCTGGGCAGGCGGCTCCCTTTTATTCTGGTGGCCTTGCCGGTGGCAGCTTTGACCTTCTTCGCTATACCTTTTGCTTCCGCCATACTGTGGACCCTGATTATATCCGAGGTGGTATTTACCGCTGCTATTCACGTTTACCGCGGACCGATCATATCATTAATGCCCGACCATACCCCGCCGGAAGAACGTTCTACCGCTAACGGGATTATTAATCTCATGGGCGGCGTAGGTACGCTTATTGCTTTTACCGCCCTTTCTCTTATCTACGATGTGGATCCCCGTTTGACCTTCGGGATAGGTGCGACCATACTTTTGTTTACCCTGGTTATAGTCTGGTGGAAGGCTGATCGTTATCCCCCCTATGTGGATAACCAATCCTATACTACTCAAAACCCCTTGAGACAAACTTTTCAGAATATCAATTCAATACTGCCCATTCGCGTACAGGCCCGGGGGAAGAAAGAAAAAGAAATAGAAACTACTCCCTCTGAAGGTGAAACCATCCTTTGTGTGCACCATATCCGGGTTTGGTTTCTGCGAGGCAACATGGGGCAGTTCCTCATCCTGGCTTCCATGTTCTGTTATTTTATAGGTTATGCTGGACTCGACGCCATGTTTCCCCTCTACGGAACCACTACCCTGGGTCTAACCGAGGGACGGGCTGGCTTCATCCTAACTTCTTTTGCCGGTTCTTTTATCGCCTTTGCCATGGTGGCGGGATGGATCGGAACCCGCATAGGGAAGATACCTACCATGCTGTGGGGGTTGGCCCTGGTGCCAGTTCTCTTCCTGGCAGCTGTTCCCCTTCGGGATCCTTTAGCCGTGGCGGCTGTTCTGGTAGTAGCCGGCTTTGCCTGGGCGCTGGTAAACGTTCAGGGGATGCCACTTATTGCTGACCTGGGAGGACGGAAGCAGATTGGATTCTATGTGGGACTGTACTATATATTTACCATGACTGGACAGATGGTTGGACCGTACATCCTGGGACAAGCCATGGTTTGGATGGGCAACCAGGGCATGTTTATTGCAGGCGCTGCTGTTTACGCCCTGGCTTTCGTGCTGCTGCAAGCAGGACGCGCAAGGCTGAAGGCGTCGCCCGAGGAACTTGCTCGCCAGGCCCTGGGAAACAGTGGTGACCGGGGAACTGAATATGCCAGTACAAGTGGTTAGAACGAACCGGCAGGTTGCCGCGGAGTTTCTCATTGACTATTTAAAGCATTAAGCTATTTTGCATGGAGAAACTTTCTTAACTCCTGGGGATAATCAGTGATTATGCCTTCTACCTTTGCTTTAGCCAGGTATTTCATCTGCTCAGGATCGTTTACCGTCCACGGGTAAAGGGGTATGTGGTGTTCTTTAAAGCTAAATAATATCTCCGGAGATTGTAAGTAGAAAAAGAAAGGATGCACCGAGTAACATTCCAGAGAACGGGCGTAATGCCAGGGTTCATGAATATCTTCCAGATAAAGAAGTCCTGTACGGACATCAGGATTTATCCGGCGGCAAACCACCAGACTGTCGTGATTGAAGGAGGATATGAGCACCCTGTCTTCAAGCCGGTGTTTACTAATGCAATGCAGGACCGCTTCTTCCAGCCCGGGGTAAGGGATTGTTCCGTTTTTCAATTCAATGTTAAACAGCAATCCCGTATTCCTGTACCGGGAAAAGATTTCCTCCAGGGAAGGGATCCTTTCGCCCTGGTATGAGGGGGCAAACCAGGAGCCGGCATCCAGCTTTTTCAGATCAGCCAGGGTAAAATCATTTACTTTTCCCCAGTATGAAGTGGTACGGTCCAGGCTTTCGTCGTGGATGATTACCGGTACTCTGTCCTTGCTAAGCTGCACGTCAAATTCTATGCCGTCAGCACCTGTTTCCAGGGCCTGGTCGAAAGAGGCAAAGGTGTTTTCAGGAGCCTGGGAAGAAGCTCCACGGTGAGCAATATTTAATACACCATTTAACCTATTAGCGTCATGAAAAATCAATTTTTTCTCTCCTTGAGGATAGAGTCTTGTCACTGCCAGCTAAACAAAGATTTGGAATATAGAGAAATTGGAACGCCTGTTGTTGTCAATTATAGCCAGTTATAACCAGCAGTCTTTTTTGGGTACGGTCAGCCTAAAACCATATCTACTGCATCTTTTTATGCATAAGTGCATCTACCGTGTCGGACTACTAATTTGGACGTAATTGTAATTATTGTACCACGCGTTTGTCTTGCTGTGTATCATTAAATAAGAGATTAAAGAATTTATTGGACTATGGGCCGCCGTGGGTAAACAGCTGCTGCCTTGCAAGGGCAGGTTTTCTTTCCTGGTTGTAGAAGTAGAGTATAGTTATACTGTTTAAATGTTTACCTGATCAAGAATAAGCCTTTTTCTCTTAAAACAAAACCAGGAAAGGAGTCGTGAAAAATGTTAGAGACTGACAAGGTGTGCCTGAAAATTAATGAATCTGTAGCTACGGTATTATTAAATCGTCCCGAAAAATCCAACGCTATGGACGGAGAAGTCTGGCGGGGTCTTGAAGAAGCTGCTTACCAGGTTAAATTTACTCCTGAAGTAAAAGTGGTAATTATAACCGGGTCCGGGAAATCTTTCAGCGGTGGATTGGATCTTCAAGCGGCAGCTACCGAAGGGATACACCTGGGAGATCGCACGGTGCGGCCTGGTAATGAGGCCCTCACCTATCTTAGCGGCATCTTTAGCAGTTACGAAAAACTGGCAGTCCCGGTAATAGCCGCCATTAGCGGTGGATGTATCGGAGTAGGGATGGAGTTGGCCCTGGCCTGTGATATCCGTATTGCTTCGGAAAACGCAGTTTTTTCTATGCCGGAGGTAGTTCACAACATTATACCTGATTGCGGCGGTACTCAGCGGCTTCCCCGCATAGTTGGCCCGGGGATGGCCAGGGAGTTGATACTGACAGCTCGCCGTATTGATGTTCAGGAAGCTCTGCGTATAGGCCTGGTCAACCATGTTTATCCCCCCGGAGAACTGGCTAAAGAAGCAGAGAATATGGCCGCGGAAATTGCAAGTTTGCCTCCCAGGGCGGTACAAGGAGCTAAACGAGCTCTAAACATGGCTCTGTCAACTCCCCTGGAAGCCGGTTTAAGCTATGAGACTGCGACGCAAGAAAGTTTACTGGGCGAAAGAATAAAGACCATGATAAACTGTGACTACCTTGATAGCAACGAATAAGAGGGATACAATCTTTCAAGCACAATTTTTTTTGTTTCACGATAAATCCCGGGACTATTTTAGCGGTTACGGGTAGGCCTGGGAAAAGACGAAGATATATAGAGCATGTAAATGGAATAACATATATAACAGGGGTGATAGCGGCTTTAATCGAGGGAAATGGTTTTAACAGGTAACAAAAAATGATAAATGCTGCTTGACAAAATTTGAAGCATCCCTTAAAATACCAATAAGGATTATAATGTACTGGCGGATGATCTCTCTGGGAGAACTTCTTCAGGAGAAGTGCCGAAGGGGCTAACCTTTTGCCTGGCAAGCGAAAGGGATACTCTCAGGCCACAGTACCAGGGAGAGACGCACCTCTGGAGAGATCCTGCCTTTTGCAGGACACCGAAGGTGGAAGTCCCCACAACAGACGGGGATGATCTCTCAGGTTTTGGGACAGAGGAACCAGCCGCAAGGTTGGAACCTCTGTTTTATTTATTTGGGGCGGTTTTACGATACCCGCACCAGGAACTTATACATTATTCTTGCTGTGTGGCTCTAAATGATAACGATGGAGATACCAGTATATGAGGAATTTTATAGATACGTTTGATGATACTTGATTGGAAAGGGGGAAATAGGTTGCACTGCAGTTATATTTAATCATGGTAAGTTGAAACCAAACTGTCTAAAATGTTCCTTTGTGGTGCTGTTAGGAAAACAGTGGTAACTTGAAAAAATCAGCACGGTTATCAAAGCGCTACCAGACTGATTAGTTATACATAAATTATTGTCAGAAAATCATCTAAAAACTTGCCCCTCTTGGTTAATTACGCTCGATTATGGAGTTTTACGTATTTCCTGCTTTCGGCAACATTTTAATCTCTGCTATGCTTTAATAATCCTCTCAAGTTAATAAAGATGCCTGTTTGTGAGGTGATTATATGTCCCACATTAGAAAAACACCCCTGTATGATATACACCGTCAATTAGAGGCGAAAATGGTTGATTTCCACGGCTGGTTTTTACCGGTTGAGTATTCAGGGATTATCCAGGAGGTTCAGGGAACCCGCCAGGATGCCGCCCTGTTTGACGTATCCCACATGGGAGAATTCCTGATTACTGGAAAAGATGCAGGCCAGTTTCTTCAGGAGATGCTCACCAATGACCTGTCCAGGCTTAAACCGGGGCAGGTACTCTACAGTCCCCTTTGTCAGCAGGACGGAGGGACTATTGATGATTTAATGGTTTATTGCCTGGACCAGGAAAGATTTTTCCTGGTAGTTAATGCCTCTAATACTATTCGGGACCTGCAGTGGTTGCAGGAACACCAAATGGAAGGAGCAGAAGTTGCCGACGTCACCGAAGAATACGCCCTTATAGCTCTCCAGGGCCCCAGGAGCCAGAATATTCTGCAGGAACTCACTAATACTTCCCTGGGACAGCTTCCCCCATTTCGCTTTATTACCAACGTCAGTATAGTGGGGATCACTTGCCTGGTCTCCCGTACCGGCTATACCGGTGAAGACGGTTTTGAAATTTTCTGCTCCCCTGAAAAAGCGCCTTCCCTCTGGGAGGCTCTCTGGGAGACCGGGCAAAAAGATAGTCGCGGACTGATAGCAGCGGGATTGGGAGCACGAGATCTGCTCAGGCTGGAAGCTTGTTTACCCCTTTACGGAAATGAGCTTTCCCGGGATATTAGCCCTCTGGAAGCAGGGCTGCATCGTTTCGTGGCCCTGGAAAAGCATATTCCTTTTGTAGGTCAAGAAGCCTTACAGAGACAATATAACAAAGGTTTACCCAGAAAACTGGCCGGACTGGAGATGTTGCGAAGAGGTGTCCCCCGACAGGGATATTCCGTGGTAGAGGAAGATGAAGAAATAGGTTTGATAAGCAGCGGTTCTTTCTCACCTACCCTGAACCGGTCGATAGCCCTGGCCTTCTTGCCACCGGAAAAAACATCTCCCGGCACGAAGTTGGAGGTAGTTATTCGTGGAAGGCAATACCCTTCACGAGTAGTTAAAATACCATTTTACAGGAGGGGAGAAAAGTGAAGTGGAATGTTCCTAACGGCCTGTTTTACACAGAAACCCATGAATGGGCAAAAGAGGAGAATGGAAGCGTGGTAGAGGTGGGTATTACCGATTATGCCCAGGACAAACTGGGAGGGGTGGTTTTTGTAGAGCTGCCTGAAGAAGGCGACGTATTATCAAAGGGCGAAAGTATTGCGGTTATTGAATCGGTCAAAGCAGTAGTAGATACTTATGCACCGGTGACAGGAAAAGTAGTCGAAGTTAACCGGGAGCTGGAAGATCGCCCGGAGGCACTTAACGAGGCTCCTTACGAAGAAGGGTGGATACTTAAAATGGAGATGGAGAACCGTCAGGAACTCGAGGAGTTGATGGAACAGGAACAGTACCGGGAACACGTTATTAAACAGGAGGAGGAAGAGCAGTGAGCCGGTTTCATTATCTACCCCTTACTGATGAAGAACGGGCGGAAATGCTTAACGATTTGGGGATAAACTCGGTGGATGAGCTTTTTACCGACATCCCGAAAACGGTTCGCTTTTCGGGAGAAATGGAACTTCCCCCTCCTCTTTCGGAAAGCGAGGCCGTAAATCACCTGGCTGAACTGGCAGACAGGAACTATCACCTGCAGGAAAACCCCAGCTTTCTGGGGGCAGGGGTATACGATCACTTTGTGCCTGCGGCAGTGAAACATGTTCTGGGTCGCAGTGAGTTCTACACCTCTTATACCCCCTACCAGGCAGAGGTAAGCCAGGGGTTGCTGCAGTCCATTTTCGAGTACCAGACCATGATCTGCCAGCTTACGGGAATGGATGTAGCCAATGCCTCCATGTACGATGGCGCTACCGCTGTGGCGGAAGCAGCGGTGATGAGCTGTAATGTTACCCGCCGGGACAAGGTGGTGGTTTCCCGATCGGTCCATCCAGCCTACCGGCAGGTGCTTCAAGCGTACTTTGACGCCCGGGATTTTCGTTTAGAAGAGATTCCCATGAAAGAAGGCACCCTGGATGGGGAGGAAATAGAAGCACAGATTGATGATCAAACCGCCGCCTTGGTGGTACAGAATCCCAACTTCCTGGGTATGCTGGAGGATTACAACGGCCTGGCTGAAATGGTTCACGGCAAAGGAGCCCTTCTGGTAGCAGCGGTAGATCCCATCTCCCTCCCTCTGGTCAAAACTCCTGCCAGGTACGGAGCGGATATCGTAGCCGGAGAGGGACAGTCCCTGGGCAATTTTACCTCCTACGGCGGCCCCCTGCTGGGTTTTTTTGCCGCCCGGGAAAAATTTGCCCGCCGTATGCCCGGGAGAATTTCCGGGCAAACCGTGGATACCGAAGGAAGGCGAGGCTTCGTTATGACCATGCAGACCCGGGAACAGCATATCAGGAGGGGAAGAGCTACTTCTAACATCTGCTCCAACCAGGCTTTAAACGCCCTGGCAGCCACAGTTTACATGGCTTCCCTGGGACCTCAGGGTATGAAGGAAGTAGCTTCCCTCTGCCTGCAAAAAGCAGCCTATCTCCGGGAGAAGATCGAATCCCTGACTGGTTACCGGGTAGTATATCCGGGGCCCTACTTTAAAGAATTTCCGGTGATGGTTCCCGGCGCGCCGGAAGAGCTAAATCAACGGCTGCTGGAAGCGGGTATTATCGGGGGATTAGATCTGGGGCGCTTTTACCCCGAGTTGGAAAACAGTGTTCTCTTTTGCGTTACCGAAAAACGCACCAGGGAAGAGATGGATAAGCTGGTGCATGAGTTGGAGGGATGGAAATGAGAAAAGAAAAAGCCCTGCTGTTTGAATTGGGGCGTCCCGGGCGTCGGGGGGCCTCCCTCCCTCCCGTAGACGTTCCTGAAAAGCCCCTGGAGGAACTCCTTCCTCCGGAGATGCAGCGAGAAACTCCCCTGGATCTTCCCGAACTTTCCGAGGGAGAAGTGATGCGCCACTTTACGGAATTATCCCATCGGAATTTCGGAGTAGACTCGGGCTTTTATCCCCTGGGGTCCTGCACCATGAAATACAACCCCAAGATAAACGAAGAGGTGGCTGCCTTTCCCGGGTTTACTCACCTGCACCCCTACCAGGATGATGCCACCGTGCAGGGTGCCCTGGAGCTGTTCTACCTGGCGGAGCAGGGGCTTAAAGAAGTGACCGGTATGGACCGCATTAGCTTCCAGCCTGCTGCCGGAGCCCATGGGGAGTTAACCGGCCTGATGGTTATCCTGGCTTATCACCGTTCCCGGGGCGAAAAAAGAAAGAAGGTACTGGTACCCGACTCCGCTCACGGCACCAACCCGGCCACTATTACCATGGCTGGATGTAAAGCAGTGGAAATTCCCTCTGATGAGAGAGGGCTGGTAGACCTGGAGGCCTTGAAGCAGAACGTGGATGAGGACACCGCCGGCCTTATGCTTACTAATCCCAACACCTTGGGGCTTTTTGAAGAAGATATTGACCAGATTGCCCGGGTGGTTCATGATGTTGGAGGACTGCTCTACTACGACGGGGCCAACCTTAATGCGGTGATGGGATATGCCCGACCAGGCGATATGGGGTTTGATGTGGTCCACCTTAACCTTCACAAGACTTTTTCCACCCCCCATGGCGGAGGAGGACCTGGCAGCGGATCGGTAGGGGTCAAAGAAAAACTTATTCCCTTCCTCCCCTACCCGGTGCTGGGAAAAGACGGGGAAGGCAATTATTACTGGAACCATGATCTTCCACAGAGTATAGGCAAGATCCACAGCTTTTACGGCAATTTTACGGTGGCAGTTAAGGCCTATACTTATCTTCGGATGATGGGTGCGCCGGGGTTAAAACAGGTAAGCCGCGACGCGGTTCTAAACGCCAACTATCTAATGAACCGCCTTAAAGATTACTACTATTTGAAATACCAAAGAACCTGTAAGCACGAGTTTGTTATCTCTGCCCGACAGATAAAGAAAAACTACGGGGTAGGCACTGCCGATGTGGCCAAGGCTTTGCTTGATTACGGCTTCCACCCGCCCACTGTTTATTTCCCTCTTATTGTAGAAGAACCTCTTATGGTGGAACCTACAGAGACTGAATCTAAAGAAACCCTGGATGACTTTGCCGAAGCCATGAAAAAAATAGTTTCACTGGCGCAAAAAGATCCCGAGCAGGTTACTTCTGCCCCTCATAATACGGTAGTGGGCAGACTGGATGAACTAACTGCAGCACGTTATCCCAGGGCGCGGTGGATCCCTGAAGAATAAGGGGGCCGGATTTCCAGGAAAAAGACTGGAAACAAAATGTATTAAGTTAGAGGTAAGGGATATAAGAACTGGAGAGAAGTTGTTCCTGTGCTTTACTTTTATGAGTGCGGAAACATGAGTGCCGGGGAGTGAGTTAAGGCACCAGATAAGCAACTAAAATAATCCTTAAGTCTAGTGCAGACGCTAGAAATCATTATATTTATTGATGATAGAAGTATGGAAGAACCTCCTGAAAATCCTCCCCGGGGGAAGGAGGAAGATGATGGAACCAAGTTTAACACCTGAGCCGGTAACCGTATGTCCTCTCAGCACCGAGAGACTGCTTACTCGTGCCTGGGAAACCCGACAAGAGATGTTTCCTCCCCGGATAGAAGCAGTCTATCCCCGGGCTACTCTCCCGGTCAGTATTACCGGCAAAAACTGTCACCTTAATTGTGCCCACTGCGGGGGGAAGCACCTGAATTCCATGGTTTCCCTGGATCGTGCTCTGGCACAGGAAGAAACACCCCGTAGTTACCTGCTCAGTGGTGGAAGCAACAGCCGGGGGCTGGTGCCCCACCCGTGGTGCCAGGAGGAAATAGCGGAGTTATCCCGCCGGGCTCCCCTGAACATGCACCCCGGATTGGTGAGAGAAAAAGACGCTCGGGGACTGGGAAAACTTGCCAGAGTATTCTCTTTTGACCTGATCGTTGAAGAAGCCACGGTAAAAGAAGTCTATGGAAGTTCCCTGTCCGCCGGACACTTTAAGGAAGCTTACCGTTACTTGAGGCGTTATGGAAGAGTAGTGCCTCACCTGTGCATCGGGCTCCGGGGCGGACATATTTCAGGAGAATACCTTGCCCTGGAATGGCTGGAGAAAGAAGGAGCCGAAGCTATTATCTTCCTGGTATTCCGTCCCACTCCTGGCACTGCTTATGCCCGGCGGAACCCCCCCGCCCCGGGAGAGGTAGCCCAGTTGTTGGCAACAGCTCGCCTTCGTTTCCCCCGTACTCCCCTATACCTGGGGTGTATGAGGCCTGGGGGCAAATACCGTAGGGCTTTGGATCCCCTGGCTCTACGGGCAGGAATTAACCGGGTGGTACAACCGGCCAGGGAACTTTTGAAAGAAGCACAAAAGAAAGGGTTGGAACTGGAAGAGCGAGAGGAGTGCTGCGCCCTGTGATACGTGTGTCCGCGGGGACTGCTGCCGCCCTGGGTTTACTGGACTGGAAAACCGAAGAGTTCCCCACTACCGCCTATCTTCTTTGGATGGGAGACCAATCGTCTAGAGGCTGCCTGATGAACTGTGCCTTCTGTGCTCAGGGTCGTGAAAACAGCAGGGACGGGGACCGCCTCAGCCGGGTAATCTGGCCTGCTTATGAAGAAGAAACACTGGTTAAGGGCCTTGGCCGGGCCAAAAAAGCAGGATTAAAACGGATTTGCCTGCAAGGAGTGCGCAGCGAAGAAGGGGCGGCTTCTCTGGCAGAGCTTATCCGGCGGATACAGGGGGTTGTTTCCCTCCCGGTTAGCGTTTCAGCCTGGGTGGGCGATTGTGGGGAAGTAGATCACCTCTTCCGGGCGGGAGCCGATCGTTTGGGCATAGCCCTGGACGTGGCCGACCCGCAGGTGTACGCACGAATAAAAGGAGGTTCACTGGAAAAAAGGTATAGATTTTTACGGGAAGCCGCACACAGGTACCCCGGCCGTATAACCACACACCTTATATGTGGCCTGGGAGAAACCGAGGAGCAACTGCTGAGGCAAGCTCAAAATATCCTGGAAGAAGGTATACATGTAGCCCTGTTTGCTTTTACTCCGGTTCGGGGTACTCCCCTGGCCTCCTGGCCTCCCCCGGAGCTGGCTTCTTACCGTCGCATCCAGGCGGCACTGCAACTGCTTCGGCGCGATCCTGGCTCTTGGGCGTCTTTACGCTTTCGGGGAGGCAGGCTCATCTCCCTGGGGCTTGACCGGGAACGCCTCCGGGAAGCGCTTGATGAGGGTGCGGCTTTTCAAACCAGCGGCTGCCCAGGGTGTAACCGTCCTTACTATAATGAGAGGCCGGGATGGGTCCCTTACAACTATCCCCGTCCTCTAACTTCTTATGAAAAAGAGGAGAATCTGGAGTTACTTTGGCAGCATTTGGAGGAAGAACCATGACTAAGAAATGGCGTCTGATAAAAGATCCTCCCTTGCCCGGTGGAACTAACATGAAACGGGACCTTGAAATAATGGAACAGGTGGCAGTGAGGGACTCCCCCCCTACTTTGCGCCTCTACCGCTGGGACCCCCCCGCTGTTTCCCTGGGTTATTCCCAGCGGGCGGAAAAAGTGTTAGATCTGGCTGCATGCAGACGTCATGGCGTGGATGTGATCCGCCGCCCCACCGGCGGGCGAGCTCTCTTGCACCACCGTGAAATTACTTACAGTCTGGTGGTGCCGGAAAATCATTCTCTTATCCCCGCCGGGGTAGTTGACGCTTACTGTTTTTTAAGCCGGGGGTTGGTAAGTGCCCTGGAGACTCTGGGATTGAATCCGCAGGTGGCTCCTGAGCGTCCGGGAGACTGCCAGGTATTGCCGGGCTCATGCTTTGATACCCCTTCGGCTTATGAGCTCCAGGTGGATCAAAAAAAAATAGTAGGAAGTGCCCAGCTGCGTCGCCGGGGGGTTTTGCTCCAGCATGGCTCTATCCTGCTGGAACTTTGCCCCGAACTGAACCGGGAAATTTTCTGCTTGCCGCAGGGTGACGGGAATCATCCCGGTTATTCTCTCCAGGAGAGAGCTGCAGGCCTTTGGGATCTGGGTGTTACTACCGGGGAAGAAGATCTGATGTTAGCCCTTCAGGAAGGTTTTGCCTCTTTATTTCAGGTAAGCTTCGTGAAGGAGGCAAAAAGAGGGGAATCCCTAACCTGGTAGAGTAACAGAAGTACATATGGCGTTAAAAGTTGCATTTGACATGGGCCAGCTGGACAAAGGGGGGGGTATAAATGCTGACTGATAGTAACTGTCCCGCCTGCAAGGTTTAAGAAAAGCGTTGGGGACTGGTCCAGCGTCCCCGGAGGAAGCGGAGGACCGTTACGGGAAAGTAAAGGAACCGTCTTCTGTGGCTAGCGTATTGACCTTGCAGTTACCACTGATAAATGGCAGGGATTGATACTTGTTCAAGACGGAGGTTGCAAAGGGTAAAGATGGAGTAACTACTCGGCCTATACACATCACCAATTAATTAAGCTACTTTTATAGCTGAGTAGTAACAAGATGGAAACCAGTTTTAGGAGGGGATCCCATGGCGGAAGGTTATCAACTGGCAGTTATTGGCGGAGGCCCGGGGGGAT
>Ga0207421_10003185_pt1 | contig 19712 bp, 12 predicted proteins | sample SodLakKL_010_SED_4_FD_187542 | JGI IMG/M metagenome (GOLD analysis project Ga0207421, IMG submission 187542) | Alkaline sediment microbial communities from Lake Tanatar, Kulunda Steppe, Russia - 8KL_010_SED (SPAdes) (version 2) | ecosystem: Environmental > Aquatic > Non-marine Saline and... | reverse complement strand
CGCCGAACCAGTAAAGGTCGAGGATCAGGGCATCCAGCGGAAATCCGGCATCGAGGATCTGGTCAACAATCTGGCGTGCCTCCGTTTCCGTTTCATAGCCATATTTCGATTGGATATAGCCGAGTGACCACAGTGGCGGCATTTTCTGCCGACCGGTGAGCCAGGTATAGTCATCCATCAGCTCATCAAAATCCTGGCCGGCAATGAAGTAATAACGCAACCTGCCACCCTCCGTGCTGTAGTGAAGCCTGTCATCCTGCGCAGCGCCCAGGTCAAGGTCGGCCGGATACCGGTTGTCAAAGAACAGGCCATAGCCCCTGTCGGAGACCACATAGGGGATGCTGATGTTGAGCGTGGGCGTGTTGTTCCCATAGCCAAAATGGGCCTCATTCTTAATGCGCAGATTACGCCCCCTGCGGTCCACCGGGATGGCGCGTGAGCCACCGCCGTAAAATGCCGCAGACTCATCCAGCGAAAAGTTCACCGACCCGCCGGCCGGACTGGAAGCAAAGCCGCTGGCGTCTGCCAGGAGGGTGTCACCGCCGTGGATGTAGTGCAAGCGAAGCGGTTCCTTCTGAATCAACACCTCCATCCCATCGGAAGAAAAAACAAGCGCATCTTCTGCCTCGGAGAGTTCCGGGTTTACGGCCTCCGGCTCGGCAACCACGGTGAAGGTCGTATCGATCAGGTCGGCCCCTTCAGGAATATATTCGGCCTTGAGCATGGAATGCGTGTGGTACTCAAGCTCAAGGATCCCGTTTTCTGCAGTAATTTCGAGCTTTTCGCCAATGAACTGATGCGAATGGTAAGATCCAGGGGTTTGCAGGTTTATCTCCACGAAGATGTCTCCCCCATCAACCGTCCTGCCTACCAGCGAATAGTCCGCATTGTGAAAAAGGAGTGCGAGTTTCAACACCACCTCATCGTCAGCGATTCCATAAAAGTCGCGGACGTGAAAGGAGATCTCGTAGAGGTCATCCCCCAGCGGGGTCATCAGTGTATTGGGATTGACCTCGCCCCAGTTATTTTGCACGTGCTGCCAGTCGTGGTCGTCGTGGCTGTCGGTGGTAATCACACCGGTATAGGCATACACGTCGTCGTCATACCCCTCCAGTTCACCATTTCCGAGGCTGGCGTCGTAGGTTATGGTCACGTGGCTATCGGTGGTGGCGTCTTCCGGATCGATTTGGATGAGCTGGGAAAACACGGGGGTGCACATCAAGAAAAAGGCAACAGGTAAAAGCAAGTGTCGCATAGGCAGTTGTTTATGTTTTCAGAAAATATCCGGGGAACATCAAAGGCACAAAAGATGCCCGGGTGGCATTAACCTGCTTTTTTTGAATCATGCAGATTAAGAAGGGAGGTACAAGTCGTTGTCGTAGTACTTTTTCCCGGGGCCGGGTTGGTCTTCGGAGTAGGGGCCGTAAATGTCGCAGACCCGGGCCATGTAATGTTTCAGCAAGTGCTTGGGCAGGCCCAGTGCCCTGATGCGGTACTTGGCTTCCTCCTCAAGAAACATCAGGAAGCTCCTCGGTCCGGCGTATTCGCCGGTGCCGTGGGCCGTCAGCAGGCGCATCAATTCCTCTTTCTGCTCCTGCAGGATCTGTTCGGCCATATTGATGATGTCCTGTAAACGCTTGTCCATCAAGGCATGTGTTTTAAAAACAGGGATCGTCCAAAGAATGGTTGGTTTTGCCCATTCGGCCGCCGCCAGGAAAATCATGGCGGTGCCGGCCAGTTCCGCCTTAACTTGAATCAGCACCCCATTAGGTAACCTCAAATCCCAAATCAAAAATTATCAGGACTTTGCTAGCGCTCCGCTTCAAACCTCAAAATCGTGTAATTCCCTAATTGGCAACCAGTAATCAGCTCATCCGGCACATAATGCCGGCCTGGATTCATACGGAGTACTGCTCCTGGAAAGCCTGTTGAAGCGCCTCCAGCTGTTCTTCGTGATACCGGTACAGCAGGTCGTTGTCTGCGGTGGATTGCATGGCCAGCTGGAAACAGTGTCCGAGGGTCTCGCGGTTAATCTTGAAGCTGGCGTCCTCCGTCAGTGTGGCTTCGAGGTTTTGCAGGGCCAGCCTGACGGTCTCAAAGGCCGGCAAGAGGCACAACAAAGCACCCATCCGGTAACCTTTGGCCGACAAGGGGATGTGGCTGATGTAACGCACCGCGCCCTTCAGCTCATTGAAAAGGTCTTCAAGCACCAGCCTGCGGGTCTCCATCGTCACCCCCTCGATGAGCTTGCCGGCCGACTGCATCCATTTCCGGGGAATATAACAAATGCCCCGCGAGAGGTCCTTCCCAAAATCCTTCAGAATGTTGGTCTTTTGCAGGGTGCGGGCAAAATGCTCCGTGTATTGCAGCAGCTGGTGCACGGTATGCTGGCTGAATCCATAAAAATCAGCCGTCATGCGGGTCAACAAGTGTCCTACGTTTCCGGCAACCACATAACAGTAGCGATTGTATGCCTCCACGGTGTGCAAAACGTGCAGGTCCCTTTCCTTCTTGAGCACGGAGGTTTCCGGGTCCAGGTTGCCCACCATGCCGCTGATCATCTCGCTCACCCAGTAGGCAATGTGCCTTTTGAAGCGATCCGGAAATTTGCCAAAGATCTGCCACAGTTGCAACCCATTGGCTGCCGTCATCAGGTTTTGTTCGTGCGCGGTCAGGCCGGGCCATTCGAATTTTTCCCAGGAGGCCAGCACCGTTTCGGGTGAAGAGACCCCGTCGAGCATCCTGGTCATTTCCGCAAAGCGTTCCCTTTTGAAATCAACCCCGGCCTCCACGTCTTCAATGTTGTCGGCCACCCGGCACAGCAAGTAAGAGATGCCGGTATAATCGTCCAGCGGCTTTTCCATCTGCGGCACCACAATGGCAAACGACCTGCTCACCTCGTGCATCCGGTCCAGGTAATACGCCTCTTCTTCCTTCGTCAAGATCCTTTGTGCTGCGTTCATGGGTACAAAGATAATAAATCTGTGCTGCCACTACCCGAAACGCTAAGCCTCACTGCCTTATTGCCTTTGATGTGGTTGAAAGCACCCTAGGGATTGAAACCTCATAAAATATTTTAACGTTTTTTTTGTTTTTTTGTCAGCCTATTGTATTTTTGGCTGCACAATGCATAACCATGCAACTAACCGAACCGTTTAAACTAAAACCTGCAATCATGACCAAGATGAAGCCTGCTTATCTGATCAACAAACTTTTTGCCCTGTGCATCCTGCTGGCATTCGGCCTCGCTGCCTGTGATGATGACAATGATGACCTGGTCGATGTTGACCTCGACGCTGAGCTTTTTGGCAGATGGGAACATTATGACCCGGCTGGCAATGTGGAGTATGCCTGGGAATTCAATAGCGATGCCACAGCTACCCAGTTCATCTATGATGATGAATACGATTTCGTGGAGGATGAGATTGACTGGTTATGGGAAATTGAAAATGACCAGCTCAAACTGTATGTAGAAGGTGGCGTACCACGGTATATGACCTACCAGGTCGAGGATGACATGCTCTTTTTCTGGGTAGAACAAATTAACGACTGGGGCGCGCCGTATTTTAAGGTTGACTGACAAGCACACGCAATTGCGCGCGCAACGAATTAATATGCAAGGGCTATTTTGACAACCTGAAGCAGTTTCAAGTTGTCAAAATAGCCCGTTCATTGGCTCTAAGCCTCTACATCAGTCTGCAAGCTCCTTGTCCTTTACAATAAAATGTTGCGACTGCTCATCAAAGTTGATGGTGTACAGCAACCTGGTGGCATCTTCGTCCTGTTTCGAGATAAGGAACCGGTTCTTTGACGCTTCCAGTTCGTACCAGTCACCATCCAGGTAAACCAGCTGTGTTTCGTGTGCTCCCTCGTTCATGGCGATTGGGTTGGTGCCCGACCAGAACTCCACCAGGTTAAATACGACCAGGTCGAGGAAGCCTGCCGCGCTGTAGACGGGCACGACATTCATTCCATAGAATAACAGGGTCTGGGCAAACTTGTTGGGTGTAACGCTTTCATTCCACTGATACACGCTCCGTGTAAGCTGGAAGCTGCCAAAGCAACCGGTCATGGTCAGCGAAAAAGCAAACAGCAATCCGGCCAGGGTCATTTTTCGTATTGTTTTCTTCATGGCAAAATATTTTTGGGGATGAGACAATGGGTGCCTAGTAAAGGTAGTCAATTTTGGTGAAGCGCAGCACCTGGGCTGCATGGACGATCTGCACAAAAACGCAAAACGCCTTATGGACGGGAACCCATCCTATAGTAATATACAATCACATCATGCCGGTCAAAGGACTTCCTCCGAAGCATTAAAAATAATGCAACCAGGTCAAACCTTTACCCACATATTTCATACATTTGTATTAAACGCCCCACTACAATCTGTTACACACGTTCTGCAAAAACCCAAAACCATCACACCATGAAACAATTCATCACCACGTTCACAGCATGGCTCCTTTTTCTTGGCAGCTTAAGCCTGGCCCAGGCGCCACCTGAACAGATGGTCCCCCTGCCGGAATTTGCCGAAGAGCAGGCGGAGCTATCCGCACACGTCAACGAACTTGAAGAGGCCATCGGTGGCAGCCAAAGGGAGGGCGCCACTTACGAGAATGGTCAAATGATCAGGTACCGCGCGGCAGCATACGATACGCGGGTCTTTACCACCTCGCTTCCCATTGAAAACGTACGCGAAAAGTATCTTGAGCTGCTACTTTCGGGCATGGAAGACGAGGGCATGCCTCCGGACGCCATCACGCAATATCGCGGATTTCTTGAAGCAGAGGTTGTGCAGCCCGTCATGACGGATGCCATCCTTGCCGGAGACGCTGAAATGATCGCGCAGTATTATGCACAGGCGGGCATCGACCTCCCTGAAGGCTACCTGGATTGCCTGCACAGGCTGGAACCAGAACTGGAAGGGAAAGACGGCGCAAGTTTCTCGATCGAAATGGACGAACGCCGTTTCCGCCAAGAGGATCCGGTGCCGCCCGGTGGGTACTTTACCATCGTGGAGGTGGAGGCGCACGCACCATACCCCAACACCCTGGACTGTAAAATCCTCGAAGAAACCACCATCATTTACAAATCCTACCGGATGCAGCTTCTGGAAGACTAGTGTCATGTCACCGCTTCTGCAACTTAACCAACACAGCGCCATTGGCACGACACCAGTGACAATGTCGATTAATGTGTAGGGTTATTTTTTTTCCCAACAGGTATTAAGGCCAAAAGCTGTTGAGGGAAAGACCCAACTGCTAAACCTGCCGCTTTTTCAGGAAGACTGTGACATAGGATTTATTACCAGCTTTTTAATAAGGCATCAAAATAGCTGATCGTTTTCTCTAATCCTTCCCGGAGCTGCACCTTTGCTTCCCATTGCAGCAGCTCACGTGCATATGTCGTATCCGGTCTGCGCTGCACGGGATCATTCTCTGGCAAAGGCAAATAAGTTATTGTAGATTTGGAATTGCACAGGTCCAGCACCTCCCTGGCAAGTTCGAGCATGGTAAACTCATTGGGATTGCCCATGTTGATGGGGCCGGTGATGGCATCGTCCGTGGCCATGAAACGGATCATGCCATCCAGCAAATCATCGATATACTGGAAGCTTCGAGATTGCGAACCGTCGCCATAGATGGTGATGGGCTTGTCTTGCAGGGCTTGCAGGATGAAATTGGACACCACCCGGCCGTCATCGGGCTGCATCCTTGGTCCATAAGTGTTAAAGATCCGGACGATCTTGATCTTTACCTGGTTTTGGGTGTGATAATCCTTAAACAGCGTTTCGGCGCAGCGTTTTCCTTCATCGTAGCAAGCGCGTTTCCCGATGGGATTTACGTGGCCCCAGTAGGATTCAGGCTGGGGGTGTACCTCTGGGTTGCCATACACCTCACTGGTGGATGCCTGCAGGACCTTTGCCTTCACACGCTTTGCAAGGCCAAGCATATTGATGGCACCCATCACCGAAGTCTTGACTGTTTTAATGGGATTGTATTGATAGTGCACGGGGGAGGCAGGACAGGCAAGGTTATATATTTCATCCACTTCCAGGAAAATTTCTCGTATAATGTCATGGCGGATCATTTCGAATCGGTGGTTATCCATCATGGGGATGACATTGTCCCTGGAGCCAGTGAAGAAGTTATCCAGGCAAAGGACCTCATTTCCCTCATTCAAAAGGCGCTCGCACAGATGTGACCCGATGAAGCCGGCACCGCCGGTAACCAGTATTCGCTTGTTTTTCATTGCCTTTGATTTTACATGACAGTATGAATGCACTGCAAATCCAGTTGTCACTTGCCATGACAACGAATATACGATTTAAACCTGAGAATAAAGTTCTAACCTGCATGAAGAATGCAGGCTAATGAATCGTTGGCAAAAAATGAGCCCGCATTAGAGACGCACGGCCGTGCGTCTGTATGTTGTTTTCGCCGTGCGTCTTTGTGGGTCGTGCGTCGTTTACGTTGAGGCGCACGGCTGTGCGTCTGTACAGGTGGTGCACTGTTTACCTTGAGACGCACTGCCTTGCCTCTGTAAAGGTGGCGCGTCCTAAGGTGTATTTGTCGTGATTATTTTCAATGTTTTGTGTGTGTCTTTACCGTTCAGGCGCGCGATGTAGGCACCAGGTGGAAGGTTGATGTGGTATGATTGCGGTCCGAGTCCGGGCTGATTGGTTTGCAGTGCGCGGCCGTTGAGGTCGTAGATGGTGAGCTGCATGCCGGCTTCGGTGGTTTCGACGTAGAGCCTGTCATCGTGAAACCACATTTCGGCAGTGCGCGCCTCGGGGGTTTCATCGATGTCCACGGGGTCGTCGTCATCCGGCGGACTAAAATGCAGTTCGAAGCGGATGGGGTCGTCGTCTTCCTCCGCGGTGAAGGCATAGGGCTTGTCGTAGCCCAGTTCGTGCCAGCTGCCGGTTTTCAGGTCGTGTAGATATATTTCGGTCTCGTCAATGTTCCTTTCCAGGTGGATGAGGAAGTCTTCCCCTTCGTGATTTTTGCGGAACACCATCGGGATTACCAGGTCGTCGGTGATCTCGGGGATGGCCAGAGTGGACAGCCGGTCGGTTTCGGTGATGCTGAACAGCTGCGGTGCGTATCCTGCCATGAAGCGCGAGTCGTATCGCGGGTCGAAGCCTTCGGCGGCATCGGGTTCGAGGCGGATCACTTGCTGCTGACGCATCTCGCTACCCGGGGCCTTGGCCACTAACAGGATGCGGTTTTGCGGGGTGGTTTTTGTTGAAGGAGCTTCGTGGGCGCGGGCGGTGGGAGGAATGATCAGGGTGTTTGTTGCGGCACCTTCATTCACCTGCATGAAGAAGGCGGTGTTTGCCGGAATGAATCCACCTGACTGATCAATGTAGCTACCATTATCCCATATTTTTAGAGTTTCCACAAAACCCTCTTTGGTCCAGCCCTCATCTATAATTCCACTTGGATAGGGATTACCGAGCAGGTGCCAGCCGGCGGTGTAGTAACCTTCATCCTCTTCATCACCTCCGCTTCCATCTCCGGTATTCGTGAGACCAGCCCATTGGATATCACCGCTGCCCAACGTACCGGCGAAGGTTAGAGTTACTTGTTCAGAAGCGCCGAAAATGTAGCCTTCACCAGAGAAGAAATCATCCCTGGCAAAGTCATTACCATGATAATTGATCCAAAGATCATCTTCTTCGCTCCAGCGGTAGAGGTCAAAGTCAGTGGCATCTTGGCCGTTCGGGAAAGCCTCTTGCATGGCCGCTTCAATGTCTTGATCAACCACCGGCGCCGCGATGTAATACCATTCTGTTGTCTTCTCTTCCCATTCGCCGCCACCATCGATTTTGTTTTCCATCGTGGCTTGCACATCAGAAGTGTTATTGACCAAGGAAGCACCGGGTTTCAGTACCAGTCCGCCGGTACCATTTTCGTTTGTGAGTCCACGCTCAACAGTAAGCCGCGCACCCGTTTCTAAGGTCAAACTTGCGCCGCTCTCAATGATCAGGCGCTGGATACTTTGAAGTCCATCATCTGATATGATTTCTGGGTAGGGTGAAGTAGTTGCGGGAATTATAACCACGTCGTTGGGCCCGGGGATTCTATCTCCCTCCCAATTGCCATCAGCACTCCAACTCGTATCGCTTGCTCCCTTCCATTTAATATTGCTTATGGCAGGAACATCACGCAACGCCGGTTGATTATTGTCATCGTCCCATTGCCACGCACCATCGTCGGTAAAGTCAAAACCCTCCCAACTCTCTTGATTTCCAAATTGTCCCGATCCAGTACCGTCCTCAAGGCCAGTCACGCCTTCTCCATCTCCTGCAGATGAAATCTGACCTGATGTTTCAGTATTCCAATAGGAGTTCTCTATCGCACCCTGACGGACATCAAAATTGCCTAAAAGTCCACCGGTAGTGTCCTCATCAACATTGCCATCAATAATAACCTCGCCGGTTGAAAAACTGCGTTGAATCTGTCCCCAAGTAAGAATGCAACCAACCAGACCTCCGATTCTTTCAACATCATCACCTGTATAACTTGAAGTCTCAACGGTAACTTTCCCCAAGGCATAGCAATCGAATATACGTCCGCGCTGGCTACAGCCAGCCAGACCGCCAAATTTTTGTGGATCGTTTACATCTTCTTTATCCGAAAAAGTAACGTCAATGTCAGCCCAGCTGCGGGAGATCAGGGGGTTGACATCCACATTGCCTGGTTGTTCACGGTGGCTGTTACTGGAGCCCACCAGCCCTCCCACGGCGGCATCGCCTGTTACGGAGCGGTTATCCCCAGCTCCCGTGGCAGAACATCCAATGATCAGGGTGTTTTGATCGCCCGTAACGCGCCCCACGAGGCTGCCCACGGCACGGGCACCGGTTACATTCACATCCTCAAGCCGTACGTTGCGAATTTCAGCCGCATCACCTTCGCCCTCGCCCAGGTGCCCGAACAGGCCTACGTTATCCTCATCGTCCCTGTTTATGAATAATCCGGTGATGGTATTGCCCTTTCCATCGTATATGCCGGTGAACCCAGCGCTGACATCAATCCCTATGGGTAGCCAGCCTTTACCGTCGTCCCAATCTTGAATTGTGGGAGATGCAGTTCCAAAATCAATGTCCTCCTCTGTCTGCTCATACACCGCCGACCATCGCTCTGCTTGTGAATAGGTGGTGGTGCTATTGTTTGCACCCTCAATTTCCAAATCACCCCGATGCGTAATAAACAGCAAATGTTCTACTGTTTTAACCTTATAAGGATCTTCTGGTGTCCCTGCGCCATCTGGCTTTTCTGCATCAGGTGGATCATTCGCCATCACCCCGCCCGAAACCAGCAGCAGTGTTGTTAAAGCTATTGCGTATAATTTTTTCATTTCTATGTAATTATTAAGTGTGTCAATCTATATCTTTTGTTGTTTATTCTTTTTCTCTTGGTTTCCCAAACAGGGATGTTCAGGGGCTCTTAATTTTTCATTCTTCATTCTTCATTTTTCATTCTTCTTCTTGTTTCCAGCAATGCTGACAACAAGCATTCACCAACAAACATAACGAAAATATAAGCCAAGGCAAAGCATTTAACACTTCCCTGGCTGCCTTGCCCAATTATTTGGAGACATGCTCCCGGATCAGCCGGCGCAGCTCTTTTGCGCCCAACGGCTTAGAGATGTAGTCGTCGGCGCCGGCCTGGCGGGCCTTTGCCTGGTCGCCTTCCAGGGCGTGGGCCGTTTGGATGATGATGGGGATGTCGGGGTTGAAGGTGCGGATTTCCCCGGTGGCGATCAGGCCATCCTTGATGGGCATCTTCCAGTCCATCAGCACCAGGGATATGCTCGAATTGTTTCGCACTGCATCGACGGCAGCCTGGCCGTCCATCACGTGGACGGGCTTCAACCCCTCTTTCTTCAGGACCACCTCCAGGAACTGGTAGCTCATGATGTCGTCTTCGGCCACGAGGATGGACTGCACGTCTGCCACGGCTGCCTCTTCCTCTCCTGCCGGGGTGGATATGGGCATTTCCTTCCTGGCAGACTCAAACGGAATGGATACGGTGAAGGTGCTTCCCCTGCCTGGCGCTGACTCCAGGCTAACCTGGCCTCCCAACAGGTCGGCATAGGCTTTCACGATGGAAAGACCCAGTCCGGAGCCTTCATAACCGCGGCTCAACTCCAGGTCGGCCTGCACGAAACGGCCAAAAATGGCCTCCTGTTTGTCTTTCGGGATGCCTACGCCGGTATCCGTCACGTAGAATATCATCTGTTGGTCCTGCAAATGACAGCCCAGCTCAATGCTGCCCTCCTGGGTGAACTTCAGGGCATTCCCCAGCAAATTGGTGAGGATGCCCTCCAGCTTGAGCCGGTCGGTGATGATGGCTTCCGCGCCAGGCGGCAGCTGCATCTTCATCCGGAACTCCAGCCCCTGCTCGCGCGCCCGCTGGCTGAAGAGCTTTTGCAGGTAGTGCAAGGTATCCGGGACTACCACCTCTTCCAGTGCCAGCTCTGCCTGGCCAGCTTCCAGCTTGGCAGCCTCGATGATGTCGTTGATGGTCTGCAGCAACCGCTGGCCACTCTGGTTGACGATGTCAATAAACTCCACGCGCTGATCTCCATCCAGGTCGGGTTCCTTGAGCAACTCCAAAAAGCCGATGATGGAATTCATCGGGGTCCGGATCTCGTGGCTCACGTTGGCGAGAAAGGCCGACTTCAAGCGGCTGCTCTCCTCAGCCTTCTCTTTAGCCTTGAGAAGCTTTTGAGCCGTCTTCTTGCGCTCGGTGATGTCGGTGGAGACCCCACACAGGCCGATTCGGTTGCCGTTTTCATCTTGCAGGCTGGAGATGCGCACATCCAGGTGGATTTTTCTTCCATCCCTCGTAATATTGACCATTTCACCCTGCCAATGCCCCTTTTCCAGGGTTTCCCGCAACACCTCGTCCTGGGTGGCCCCCTCTTCCGGATCATCCCCGTATTCCTTCACATCACGCCCTATGAGTTGGTCCGCTGAAAGGCCCATCATCTCGCATTCCGCCTGGTTCACGTAGGTAATCTTCCCTTCCAGGTCGGTGACCGTGACCCGGTCGCGAATCTGGTCCAGGATCAGGGACTGGAAACGCAGCTCCTCAATGGTTTTTTGCCGCTGGATGGCCAGGCAGATATGGCTCGCGACAAACTCCAGGATCTCCTTGGTGTCATCAGAATAGGCATCCGGGTTTTCATAATCCTGGATTACGATGGCCCCAATGACTTCTCTGCCACTGATTAACGGCACACCAAGCCAGGCCTCACACATATTTCCAACCTGCTGGATTTCCTCCCTGCTGATCAGTTCTTCAATGTCGGCCTTCCTGAGCAGCAAACTCTTTTTCTTTTTTATCAGTAGACCCGTGGCAGATCCTTCGGCCTGCCAGCTGGGGATCTCATCCTTTTCATCCTTCTCAAATGGGAGTGACAGGGTGTTGGATGCCTTGTCATACAGGGCAATGAAAAAGTTGGTCGTGTCAATATAGGACTCCAGGCTCTGCAAGACCTGCCGGGAAAGCTCGTTCAGGTCATCCACATGCATGGTGGCGCTGGCAATGTCGAAAAGGACCTGTTGCTTGATCTCTCTCACTTTAAGGGAGGTAATGTCGATCACATAGCCATACCAGGATAAGCCGCCATCTTTTTCTTTTTCCGGCGCAAAGCGCAGCTCCAGCCAGATCTCTCCCTTTGCGGGATGAAAATAACGGTGTTCAATATAAAGCGGCGTGCCCTGCTCCGCAGAACGACCAATCTCTTCCCTGACACGGGTTCGTTCGCTCTCCGGCATGTGTTTGCTCACGGCAGAAGCATCGCGTTGCAGCTCCTCTGCCGCAAAGCCATACACTTCCTCAATGGCAGGCTCCGCATAGGGGTAGCTGGGGTTTCCGTCGGCATCCAGGTGAAACATGCATATGGCACCCGGTGCCGCCAGGGTGATCTTATTAAACTTATCCCGCTCCTTTTCTAACTCCAGCTCGGCCTGTTTTCGTTCGGTGATATCCAGGGCAATCTGCACCTTTACCAGGCGGTTGTCGGTCCACCTGATGGCACGATCCCGCTGATCATACCACCTCCCGCTATTGAGGTTCCGAACCTCTTTTTGCACCACCCCTGATGGCTCCCCTTTCTCATCAAGCAGCTTGTCGTTTTCACACCAGCCGCAGGGTTGATCCAGTCCGTGCAGGCCGGCATAACAAGGTCTGCCAATGGTATCATCGCCCCAGGTTTTTCTGCCTGCCTCATTGACGAACAGCAACTCGTAGGTTTTCAGGTCAGCCACATAGATAGGCGCATCAATGCTGTGCAGAATTTGGTGCAGATGCTTTTGGGATGCTTCCAGGGCCAGCTCCGCATTCTTCCGGTCGGTGATGTCGAGCAGGGAGGCAATGCTCTGGCTGGTGCCGGGAATCACGTCAATAAACAGGTGTATGTGACGAATTTGCTTTTGCCGGTCCACAAACCGGAACTCGTATTCATTCGGGGCCTTGCCGGGCTGCTCGCGACGCAGCTTGTGCTGCTCCTGCATGTAGGCCAGGTCTCCAGGCACCACAAATTCCGGCCACTTCTTTTTGTGTTCCACCTCCTCCGCCTTGTAGCCAGAAAGCTCCTCAAAACTATCATTGGCCAATGAGATGGTGTAGTCTTCCTCGATTACACAGACAGCCGATCCGCTATTGGCAAAGATGGTACGGTACTTTTCCTCGCTCGCCTTAATGGCTTCGCGCATCTGGTACTCGGCTGTGACGTCACGAAACACCAGCACCACCCCGGTGATGTTGCCCTCGTAATCCCGGATGGGCGCCGCAGAATCGGCTATCTGGTATTCCTTGCCGCTTTTGGAAATGAGTTTGGTGTGGTTGGCCAGACCAACAATGCGTCCGGTTTTTAATACTTTCCCGACAGGGTTTTCCGCTGCCTTTCCGGTAAGCACATTCTCTATTTGAAAAACCTTTGTCAAAGGCTTACCGGAAGCTTCATCAAGGGTGCAACCGCATAGCTTTTCAGCCACCGGGTTCATTTGCGAAATCTGTCCCTTTGCGTCGGTCACAATAAGTGCATCGCCAATGGACTGCAAGGTGACATGGAGCTTTTCCTCCGCCAGCTTCAGGGCTGCCTTTTCTTCGGCATCCGCCGCTGCCCGAGACTGCAAATCAGCCACCTTCCGGCGCAAGGCATCGTTTTCCGCTTGTAATTTTTTGATGTCGGCTGGTTTGTCTGTCATGGTTTGGGATAAAGGTTGAAAGGACGAAAGGACAAAAGGGCAAAAAGACAAAAGGTCTAAAAGTCGAAAGGTCTAAAAGTCAAAATGTCCGGGTCTGCGATGGTTTTTATGATTTTGACGCCCTTTGTATGCTGTTGGTTGCTGGCCGTGTGCTTTGGCAGGTATAGCCCCCGAAAAATACAACCGATCAAGCTTTCTTGCCAAAAGCCAATAGCTAAAAGCTAAAAGCCAAAAGCCAAACTTCCATCAAATATACGTAAAAAATCTTTCAGGTGTTAAATAGTCCTAAAAAACACGGCATCATGGGTTGACGACGGAAAACAACACACTACGCAGCACCATGCTGTAGTCGCGGAAGCGTTCGGCGATGGCGTCGTTAAGTGCAGCGGCCGCATCCGGATCTTCAGCGTGGAGGTGATCCGCCACGCGATCGAGCGATGCCAGGTGGGTGACCTCCACGGCCGGGTCGTTTACCATCTCACCGGGCATCACCCTGGCCAAGAGCCTGTCCAAGCTTTCGGCTTCCCTTGCCGCCCTTTTGGATGCCTCTTTGCGGACAAACTCCCGGGTAAACGGCACCACGGGATAAGGGTCGCGAAGGGCCTGCAACAGGGGATGCTGATGATCCTGCTTTTTCCAGGCCTTTTCCATCTCCTGGCGCTGATAGGCTTCCAGCACGATGTGGCGGTTGGAGGAAAGCTGGATGGCCTCATCGCGGCTGCGGGTAAAGCCCAACATCGCCTTGAAGTTGACCCATAACATGCGCAATGCACTGTAGCCAGGCAAGGGGCGGCTGTGCCAGGGCATGGTGAGGTCGCCGGCATAGTGCATGCTCCATCCCAGGAAACGCCATCCCCAGTAAGGCTGTCCCTGGTCAAAGGCAAAACTTGAAAGGTCCCTGTACAGATAGACGCGGTAATCCAGGAAGGTATGATTAAGAAACGGGCCAAAGGTGTAAACAATGCGCGACTCATGGTAAAAACCCATGTGAAAGGGAGCCTGGCTGCTGTAAGATAACTGAGGGTTGCCGAAGGGTTGTTGACCAAAACCATAATTTTTCCCATAATCGGTACTGTTGTCTTCAAAAAGGCCGATGTCGAACCCGTAATCCGGCTCGTCGTTGGCGGTCACCAGCACATCCAGCGGGTGTAGGAGTTCGCCGGACGAAACCTTCACATAGGATGCGTGTTGGTCTTCCCCTGCATCATCACGCCCCCAGATGCTCACCTTCCCAGACGGGATTACAGGCCGGCCGCCAAGTGATTGGCCGGGTGTCAGCTGCAGATAAAGCGGCAACTTGCTTTCCGGGTTCATCCGCACCGCATGAAAGAAGCGCATACGCACATCCTCCTCATTTCCTGTAGCCCGGAAGGCAAGCCGATCCGGACGCGGCTTGTAGTGCGGCAGGTTTTCCTGCGACCAGGCTTCCTGCTTTTCCAGGAAGGCCGCCAGGGCCTCCTCCGTTTCCATCAAAAAGCGCTTCAGGCTGATCGCCTCTACAGAATCCTCACGCGCCCACAAGTCCAGGTCCTCCAGGGCAGGACGCGACAACAGGTGGTGGCCCGACCAGGCCCCGGCTGGCAAGGCAGCCGCAGCAATGAGCGCTGGCAGAAAAATCATTCTCTTCAACATCGCAGACTAAGTTTTATTGATGAAGCACCTCGGATGGAAGCACGTTGTTGGCAGGACAAGCAAAGAGTATCAGGAGCTGCCAGGCAAACGCATCTCCTCCCTGCAAAAAACAGGAAACGCATGCTTTATCAACAATGAAATACTTTATCAAAGATATTTATTCTCAATGAAACACACTGGTTTATATATCAAAAGAGCATGGAACACGCCGATGAAAAGAATAATCACAACTCATGATATTTCTGTAAAACAACAGCCTGCCCTGAACAATTGGCATATCACGCTGTTTCCTAAAAAACACACCGGGCGCCATATACCACGCACAAAGACCACGAATTGCATTCCTGGTAATTCCTTTGGTGCCTTTCTGTAACCCGCTGTGCACTTCCAGCAGGCAATGAGGTCCGTTCTCTTTTGATCCATTTAACACAATATGCCATGAACAAACCCACCATCCTACAAATGATCCGTGCGCCCTTCCTGAGCTCCATCATCGCACCCCTGCTGGCAGGCACCCTGCTGGCCGTCAGCATCAACGAAGGTTTTCATCTGATCAACTTCCTCCTGGTACTGGTCATTGGCGTGGGCCTGCATGCCGCCGTAAACGTATATAACGACATTTATGACACCATCCAGGGCACCGACAAGGTGAACGTGCACCGCAACGAGGCCAGCGGCGGATCCGGCATTCTGCAGGACCACCCGGAAATGATGGGCAGGATGTTTACCCTGGCCAGGGGCTCATTGATCCTGGCGCTGGCAGGCACCGTGGCCCTGACCTTTTTTGTCGATCGGTCTTTATGGCCGCATCTGTGGTTTTTATATCTCTTATCTGCCTTTTTCAGCAAGTATTACACGGCTCCGCCGGCTAAGCTTGCTTACCGCGGACTGGGGGAAGTCTCCGTATGGTTTGCATTTGGTCCGATGGCCATCATGATCGCCTCGGTGAGCCAGGGGCTTGGCTTTCATCCGCAGGTATATGCCCTGATGCCTGCCACGGGTCTGAGCACCCTGTCCATCCTGCTTGCGGGTCAGCTGATCGACCTGGAGGCCGACCGTGCCGGCGGCAAGCACGGGGTGGCAAGCCGCCTGGGAACCTGCAAGACCGCCTGGATCTATCTTTTTGTGCAGCTGGCCATCGTAGCCAACGTGATCGTGATGGCCGTCCTTTTTCCCACCCCCGGCTGGCCACTGCTGCTGCCCCTGATCCCCTATCTCCTGATCTTTCCCAACGCCGTCGGTATCGTGATGAAACACCACGACCACCCTGCCAAAACCAAACAAGGCGCGAAGCTCACCGTGCTGATACACGTTGTTTTCTCCTTTTTGCTTATCGTGGGGATGGGCCTCAGGGTGTTTTGATGTAAGTTTGAGGTTACCCGAGGCATTTGTGTGCATCTGTGAAAACCATTTGTGTTAATTTGTGGATGTGTCTTAAGCTCAAACCCATTAAAGGCTCATTGCGCGCAGCAACACATAAAACACTGGCGCAGCCCCTGATCCCAGCAGGTTCACCACATCATTGGGAGTAATCCCCTCCACCCTGCCTTGTTGCTTCCTGAACCACGCATTGCGCTTAAGATGGGGCTCAACGAAGGCGCCCAGCAGGGTATCGACGAAGGAGCTGAGCCATCCGGCCAACCCGATCAGCAAAACCAGCCCGGTGTCGATGCGCCCGTTAAACAGATACACCGACAGGGTCGCAATCAACAGTGCACCAGCCAGTCCCGATACGCTGCCAGCCAGCGAAATCCCCCCCGAGACCCCTGACTCCCGCCAGCGCCATTCCCCGACGGAGAAAGACCTCCGGTGAAAGATGGGTCCGGTTTCACTCGCCCAGGTGTCGGCCGTGACCGACGCGATCAATGCAGCAAAGAGATAGGGCATGCGCGCATCACCCGTGACCAGGAAGGTGGCGGAGATGAGAAGCGCCCAGAATATGTTGGCCAGTACCTGCCAGCTGTTTCGGCTGTTGGCCGATGACTTGCGACCTTTCAGGGCCGAATTGACTTTGGTCAGCATTACGGAGGTAAAGAAAAAGGCCAATACCGGCAGGAGCCAGTTGTGGCCCAGCGCACCGAGGAGGTAGACGGCCAGGAAATAAACCACCACAGCCGCCTGCCTGGTGAGCCATCCCATCCGGAAAAAGAACCAGGCACCGCTGGCAGAAAGCAGCACCACCAACAAAAGCAGGGGGAGGCTGCCATCATAGCGTTCCATGATCAGGAAAAACAGAGCAGATCCCACCGGGATGGAGAAGTTGTCAGAGCCTTTCCAGGAGATCACCTCAAAAGTGATGGACAGTAGGATGGCCAGGATGATGTATGCGTGGAAGCCGATCGTGTCGGACGGCAACAGCAGGAAGTAGATAAGGAAGGCCGTAAGGGCAAATCCCACCACGCCATACAGGCTTTTTTCCTCCCTGAACGTGTTGAAATGGATGTTGCCGGGTCTGATCTGCCCCGCAAGGCTGGCGGTGGTGTCGGATACCGTGAGGATAAGCAGGGAGATCTGGAAGTAATGCAAAGGCTGGTCATATAGGAGGATGAAGGCGGTGATGATCCCCAGGGGATAAAACAACGTGCCCAGGCTGGCATCATCCGTGCGATGCACCACCCCGAAACTCCGCAAGGGAAAGGTCACCACCGCAAAGAGCGAGCCCGCCGCGATGAGGACCAGCAACACCTGCCGCTCCAGGAAAAGCGTAAGCAGAAAAATGGCCAGCCCGGTAAACAGGTGAATGCTTTTTCGGATCAAGCGGCTTTTTAAGGACATCGCAGGTGTTATTTTTTCCCGAATGAATCATACAGGCACATCCAACTAACAATGTCCAGAAAAAAAAGTTGCAAGCAAGAGCCATCTGTATTTCAATCATCAGTTTTTATGTATATTTGATAGAAGTTTGGCTGTTGGCTGTTGGCTGTTGGCTGTTGGCTATTGGCTGTTAGCTGTTGGCTATTGGCTGTTGGCTGTTGGCTGTTGGCTGTTGGCAGTCAGCAAGAAAGTTTGACCGGGTGTTTTTTTCGGGGGCTCTGCATGTCAACAGCTCACGGCCAACAACCATCAGCATACAAGGGGCTTTAAAAAACATAAAAACCATCGCAAACCCGGACATTTCGACCTTTAGACATTGCGACCTTTCGACCTTTAGACATTTCGACCTTTCGACCCTTTGTCTTTTTGTCTTTTTGTCCTTTCGTCCTTTTGTCCTTAAACTATGAAATATATCAACCTGTTATTTTTCGCCATCATGGTGGTGATGAACTACCTGGCCAACGCCCTTCCCCTTGGCGGCCGGACCACAGGTGAGATCTCCGCACAGTACGACAACCTCTTCGTGCCGGCGGGGATCACCTTTTCGATATGGGGTTTTATTTACATCCTGCTGGGAATTTTTATCGTGCTGCAATTCCGGGCCCAGCAAAAGGAAGTGGTAACAGCCATAGGCTGGGCCTTTGCCCTGAGCTGTGCCCTCAACGCCCTGTGGATCGTAGCCTGGCATTACAACAAGCTGCCCCTCTCGATGCTGATCATGCTGGCCTTGCTGGCCGTCCTTGTATACCTCAACCTGCAATTACGTGACCAGCCCCCAGGCTTGATCAAGGCTGCCTTTGGCATTTACCTGGGGTGGATCTGCGTGGCTGCCATTGCCAATGCCGCAGCCCTCCTGGTGGCCCAGCAATGGGGTGGCTGGGGATTTCCCGACGCCCTCTGGGCTTCCGTGATGATCAACGCCGGACTGGTCATTGCCGCATTTGCGATGTTTGCGCTGAAAAACCCCTTCGTCGGAATAGCCGTCATCTGGGCCTTTGCCGGCATCGTACTCAACAGGCAGGCCGACGCCACCAACGTGGCCGCCGTGGCGATTTTCGCAGCCGTGGCAATGATGGTGCTCACCGTGTATGCCTTTGTACGAAAAACGACCTATATTTAAAAAAAACACCATAAAGACGCATAATTCAACCGATCGCTTGAAAATCAAGTCATTTAGGTATCACACTTGACCAGGCCGGTCGAAATATAAAATTATTTTGTATGTTTACGAATAAAACAAACCATTTGGTGATGTAATGGAAAAAAACAGGCTGGAAGACCTTAGTAAACAACTGGATTCCATATTAAATACACAAAAGGAGTTTATCTGCCGCTTCAGGCCGGATACCACGCTGACTTATATCAACGATGCCTATTGTGCAGCCTTTGGGAAGACCCGTGAAGAGTTGCTTGGTAAGCCCTTTCTGGATCTTGTTCCGAAACACGAGCACAAACAGATTAAGGCCCACATAAAAAGGTTAGGCCGCACCAAAGAAACCAGCACTTTTGAACACCAGGTGTTTACCAAAAACAACGGCTTGCGTTGGCAGGAGTGGACCGATTACATCGTGGAAGAGAAAGACGGCAAAGTTGTCGAGATACAGTCCGTAGGCTACGACATCACCGAACGAAAGGAAGCTGAGGGTCGGCTATTGGCGGCCAAGGACGAGGCAGCAGCGGCCAGCAGTGCCAAAACACAGTTCCTGGCCAACATGAGCCACGAGATCCGCACGCCCCTGAGCTCCGTGATCGGCTTCATCAGCCTGCTGCGAAGCACCCCGCTCAACGAAACGCAGGAAAGCTACCTGAACCACGCCAGGGTGTCGGCACACACCCTGTTGGGCATCATCAACAACATCCTGGACCTTTCGAAGATAGAGGCCGGCAAGCTGGAACTCGACCCGGTGATGACCAACATCCCGGCCCTTTGTAAGGAAGCCCTGGACATCATCCACTACCAGGCCGAGTCCAGGCAACTGGACCTGATGTTTTCCTGCCAGCCAAAGGCACCCGACCTGGCCATGGTGGACCCCCTGCGACT
>Ga0207421_10003184_pt1 | contig 19715 bp, 20 predicted proteins | sample SodLakKL_010_SED_4_FD_187542 | JGI IMG/M metagenome (GOLD analysis project Ga0207421, IMG submission 187542) | Alkaline sediment microbial communities from Lake Tanatar, Kulunda Steppe, Russia - 8KL_010_SED (SPAdes) (version 2) | ecosystem: Environmental > Aquatic > Non-marine Saline and... | reverse complement strand
GACGACGTAACCATCCGGACGAGCCTGTACACCTCGAACCCCGCTCGTGGTGATCCCCCAAGCGTCCTCTCGGCGGGATACTACGAGTACGTCCAGACCGACGACGGCATCTACGAGGTGGCGTACGAAGCCAACGAATCGGCGCCGCGAGATGACGGGATGTACCCGGTCGAGCTGGCGCTCGAACTCGCCGCTCCCGACGAGGTGCTCGAACGGGTTTCGATCGACGTCGACGCGGCCTCTCTGCCGTCAGTGATCGCCGAGACCGCACGGGATGGGCCGACGACCGCTGGCGAGGAGGTCGACGTCCCCGAGACACCGATTCACGTCGACGGCTCGTACTACCGGGTGTCTCAGGCATACGGGCCCGCCACCCCTCCCTGGTGGGAGAGCGCGCTCTCGACCGTCCTGACGTTCGGCGCACCGCTTTTCGGTCTGCTGCTCGTCGGAACCGTCTCGCGCCGCATCGAGATTACCTACGTCGGTGACGAGTGACCGAGAGCCGAGTGTGGCGTGTCGCCGGTACGATCAGTGGAAGCCGCCGCTGGTTGGCGTGCCGCGCGCGGGCTGTCGGCCCGAATCGTCGGCGAGGTCGTCGAAGTCGACATCGTCGAACTCGTCGGGGCGTTTGCCCTCTTTGGCATAGAGGTACAGCGTCGTCTTGAGGACGCCCTGAAGCGTCTGGGAGATCAGAAACGAAACGAGGACGCCGAGGAGGAAGACCGCGATCGCGCCGAGGACGAGCTGGGTCGAAAAGAGGGCAAACGCGACCAGCGCGAACGGCACCAGCACCAGCAGGGAGACTACCTGCACCCCCGCGAGCGAGATGGGCGTCTCCCCCCACGTGCTCTTGAACGTGCTGGCGCTCTGTCTGAACATGCCGGTGGCCGACGCCCGCTCGAAGACGATCGAGGGGATGACGAAAAACGTCATCACGGTCCAGGCGAGGCCAAAGAGCGAGCCGAGCAGGCGGCCGATCCGGGAGTCTGAGCTCTGGATCGCGTTGAGGATCACGCCGACGGTGGCGGCGACGAGCGACCAGACCAGAATCGGCACCTTCACCTCCCAGGCGGCGTCGATCCCGTCACGGAGCGACACCTCGTTGCCCGAGAGCGCCTCGCGCGTCTGGTGGACGAGCCCCGCCGTGAAAAACGACGAGACGAACGTCAGCGCGAGGTAGACGAGAAACAGGCCGACGAGCGCGCCACCCTCGGGGCTGACGGCCATCAGCCCGAACGTGATTCCCAGAAAGAGGGCGAGGAAGGCAAAACCCGCGATGGCGCTGACTATCGGAAACAGGAACAGCCGTGGGTGGTGGCGCATCACCAGCAGGCTGTCTTTCGTCAGGACGAGACCCATCTTCAGGCGGCTGAACAGTCCCATACCAGAGACTTACGTCACGTCAGTATATAAAGGTCGACGACCACGTCCGGGACGAGAAAAAGAGCCAACAGGTCGTCGTCACAGACGTACCTGTGACAGCCGGCGTGGCCCGAGCGCGCTCAGCCGGAGGCTCCGGCGACGAAAGAGTGTGAGGAGCATCGAGCCGCCACCGTCCTTCCCACCCACCGACAGGATGGAACGAAACGTGACCGGCGAGAGATTGTCTCTTCAGATATAATTATCATGGGCAGACATGTGTGTGACGTATGGACGCAATCGAACTCATCGCGTTCTCGGCGCTCTGGGCGTTCACCGCGGGGTACGCCTACGCCGACGGAAAGCGGCTGCTTGGCGTCGGCGTGCTGGCGTTCGGCCTCGGAACCCAGCTGGTTCGCAACCCGTTCCCGACCGGCAGGGGCGACCTGTACGCCGCCGTCGCTGTCGTCCTGGTCGTGGGTGGACTCGTCCTGATACTCGGCTCGGCCGCGACGTGGCTGATAGAACAGGACGGTCCCGCTCGAGCCGAAACGGGCTAACTCCCGAAGTTGCACCAGGGGTGTGTCGGACGGCCCATCCGGTTCAGGCAAAACAGGAGTGAGAGCCGTCGGGAGATGGTCGAGAGGGTGTCAACCCATCTCGTAGTCTTCCTGCCAGAGGAGGACGAGCATCGTGAGCCCGGAGATGAGAACGAGAAACAGCGCGGGGACCGCGGCGTACCGGAAGGCAAGGATGTCCTGTGCGTCCCAGATGATGGTGACGAGCGTGTCAGTTCCGACCGGGCGCAACAGTAGCGTCATCGGCAACTCCTTCATCGTAGTGAGGAAGACGAGCACCGCCCCCGCGATCACGCCAGGGGTGATCAGCGGGAGCGTCACCCGACGGAACGTCTCGAGACGGCCGGCGTTGAGCGTCCGGGCGGCCTCGATCGTGTCGTCGTCGATCTGCAGCACCGACGACCGGATAGTGCCGACCGCCTGGGGGAGAAAGCGAACCACGTAGGCGAACACCAGCAGCGCAATCCCCTCCCGGTACAGCGACGGGAGCGTCCGGATGCCAAGGAACGCGATCGCGAGCCCGATGACAATCCCCGGGACGGCGAAGCCGATGTACGTCGCCCGTTCGAGCACGCGCGAGAGCAGCGAGTTCGTGCGCCCGGAGTAGTAGGCGACGGGGAGGGCGAACACACAGGAGACGAACGCGGCGAGCAGCGCGAGATGAGTCGAGTTGTAGATCAGCTCGAAGTACGTTCCCTCGAGCGAGAGCGAGAAGCCATCGAGCGGGAGCGCCCACCCGAACTCGAGTGACGGGATCGGATCGCCCTCGCTGCGGAGCAGCCAGTTGACGAAGACTGCGATCGGAACGACGAGTGTGAGTAGCCCGATTGCTGAAACGAACCCCATGGCGGGCCACTTCCAGCTCCCGAGTCTGATCACGCCCCCGCCACGTGCGCCGCCAGCGGCGTCCTCGTCGCGGCCGATCCCCGCCTCGATGACGAGGATAACAGCGACGATGGCGATCAGCTGCAGCGCGAGCAACGCGGCGTACTCGGCGGCGAACCCGCCGAACTCCCAGTAGATCGTACTCGTGAACACGTCAGCACCCATGAACGCGGGCGTGCCGAAGTCAGAGATCGCATACAGCGCCGCGAGCAGCGCACCGGCAGCGATCCCCGGCCGGATTATCGGGAACGTGACCCGCCGGAACGCGGCGAACGGGCCGTGGTTCAGCGTCCGGGCGGCGTCGGCCAGCGAGCCGTCCATCGAAATCAACGCTGCACGGGTCGTCAGGAAGACGTACGGGTAGGTGTAGAGCGTGATGATGAAGATCGAACCGGAGAGGCCGTCGATGCGGGGAATCGTCATCCCGAACAGCGTGTCGACCTCGCCGCCGGAGCCGAACATCGAGACGAACGCGATCGCCCCGATGTAGCTTGGGATCACGAGCGGTAGCGCGGCGACGATGGTCCAAAAGCGGGGAAACGGAATGTCCGTTTGGGCGGTCAACACGGCGAGCGGAACGCCGAGCAGGATCGAACAGACCGTGACGGCGGCCGTGAGGAGGAGGCTGTTGGCGGTCACCCACGCGGTCTGCGAGGAGAAGACGAGTGCGTACGCACGAGCGGGCTCGACAGTCGCGGCCCGCCAGCCCAGCCAGAACATCGGCGTGATGACGAGAAACGCGACGAGCACGCTCGCCAGCACGAGCACGACTGTCCCCCAGCCGAGCCCGTCCGGCCGCTCCGGGTCGCCGAGCGCGCCGACGTAGTTCGCGACGGATTTCATCGCCGTATCTGGGAGCCCGTTCGTGTTCGTCTCGCTTGAATCTCTTGGATGACGCCCGCCAGCCTCAGACAGTCATTCCCTCCTCCGTGAGCAGGTCCTGTGCGTCCTGGAGCTCCATGTCGAAGGCGCTGAGGTCGAACGTCGGCGGCTCGATCTCCTCGAGGTTGGGGAGCTCGCCGACGTAGTCGACCCCCTCGACGACGGGGTACTCGCCGTTTGCCTCCATCATGAGCTCCTGTCCTTCGGCGGCCAGGAGGTGTCGGACGAACTCCGCGACGAGCGCCGGATCGTCGACCTGGTTGGTGACGCCGACGCCCGCGACGCTGAACAGACAGCCGGCGTCGCCCTCGGTGAACGTCGCCCGGATCGGCGCGTCGGGGTCCTCGTTGAGGATCCGTGCGACGTAGTAGCTGTTGCCGAGCGCGACGATCGGGTCGTCGTCGCCGCCCTGGTTCACAGCCGTCGCCTGATCGCCGCCACCCGAAAACAGCTGGATATCCTGCGTGTCGACCATCCCGCTGACCCACTCGCGGGTGGTGTCCTCGCCTTTGCGTTCGACCATCGCCTGGATGAACCCACGGAACGTCCCCGAGTTGGGACGCGTCGAGATGATCCCCTGGAAGCGCTCGTCGGTCGCGTACTCGAGGATATCAGTGGGGAAGTCGTCCTCGTCGTAGCCGAGATCCGCCCAGCGCTCTGAGTGGTACTGGATCGCGCGCGTCCGGCCACTGACGCCCGTCCAGTAGCCGTCAGGATGACGGAAACTCTCGGGGACGGCATCGACGACGTCAGCGGGGAGGGGCTGGACCAGCTCATTCGCCACAAGCGCCCCCAGCGCCCCCGGATCCTGGGAGTACATCAGATCCGCCGGCGTCGCGTCGCCTTCCTCGATGAGCTGGTTGACCTGCACGTCGTTGTCGTCGTAGTCCCGGCTGATCGTCAGCCCGGGGTAGGCCTCCTCGAGGGCGTCGAAGACCGGGTCGATCTGGTCGCGCGTCCGCCCGGAGTAGACCGTCAGCTCCCCTTCGAGGTCGCCGAGGTCGTCCCAGCTGAGTGCGGTCCCGTCGACCGCTGACACCATCGGTTCGGCCTCCGCGACCGTCTCCGGAGCTGCGTCGCCGTCGGTCGTGTCGTCGTCGCTGGTGGTGCCGTCACCAGCCTGCGCGTCGTCGTCACCGACACAGCCTGCAAGCCCCAGCGCCCCCGCTGCGGCCGCTCCCGCGAGGAATGACCGCCGCCGGGTCGTCCGTGTAAATCTGCCACGTGTTCGGTTCTGATTTCGCATACGCTAGTTTAGGCCCACCTAAAACATAAAAACCTGCCGGTTTTAGGCTGGCCGAAACCGACAACAGACCGACGCGGCGATCGGAAGCAGGGCCAAACCGGTATACTGGACTGGTATGGTAGTCTGTACAGGAGAGGAGAACGTACCGATCAACGACAGAGCGCGCGAGGATGAGTTGGCCACTGTCACCGTTTCGTCGGCGAAAATTATACCCGTAGGCAGGAGTCGGTCGGTACCGAAACGAGCAGCCGGTACTAGTCGTCGGCGAGCGCGAGCTCTCGCTGCTGTTTCTGCCCGAACGGGTCGGGGTAGCGCCGCCAGTTCTCGTCCATCTCGGCGTCTGTCAGCACGCAGTCTTCGAGCCAGTCCTCGAGGTCTGCGGGGCCGTAGTCGCGGCCGATAAACACCAGCTCACATCCCCGGTCACCCCACTGCTCGTCCCACTCCGCTTCGAGCCCGGGGAGGCGCTCGAAGTACAGCTGCTGTTGCTCCTCGGGGAGTGTGGCGATCCACGTGCCCTTGGGGCCGGCGCGAACGGAGCTGCCGGCCTTGTCCAGCCCCATCGCGACGTCCTCACGGCCGGCCGACCAGAAGAAGCCTTTCGCGCGAATTACCTCCGAGGGGACGTTCCGGAGGAACTCCTCGAAGCGCTCGGGATGGAACGGCCTGTCAGCGCGGAAGACGAACGACTGGACGCCGTGTTCCTCGGCTGGGTCGTGGTGGTGTTCGTGTTGGAGTTCGTGTTTCCAGCCTGCAGAGGCCTGGGCCTGCTCGAACTCGAACCGTCCGGTATCGAGGATCTCGGCCGGGTCGACCTGGCCGAACTCCGTGCGGACGATCTTCGCCCGCGGCTGGAGCGCCTCCAGCACCGCCTCGATCTCGTCGAGCTCCTCGTCGGGGACGAGGTCGCACTTGTTCAGCAGGAGGACGTCGCAGAACTCGATCTGGTCCATCAGCACCTCCTCGGGGACGCGGTCGGTGCCGCCCGGGACGTCGTCGACGAGCGCCTTCCCGGAGGCGAAGCCCTCGTACATCGCGTGGGCGTCGACGACCGACACCATCGTGTCGAGCTGGTAGTCGTCGGTCGGGTCGTACGTCGACTCGTCGTGGCCCAGCGAGAACGTCTGTGCCACCGGAATCGGCTCGGAGATTCCCGAGGACTCGACGAGCAGGTAGTCGAACTCGCGGTTTGCCTTCAGCGCGCCGACGGCGTCGAGCATGTCCCCGCGCAGCCGACAGCAGATACAGCCGTTCGACATCTCGATGATCTCTTCGTCCGCCTGGGAGAGCTCGGAGTGTTGCTCGACGAACGCCGCGTCGACGTTTACCTCGCCCATGTCGTTGACGAGCACCGCGACGTCGTAGCCGTGATCGGCCGTCAGCACGTGGTTCAGCGTCGTCGTCTTCCCGGCGCCGAGCGCGCCCGAAAGCACGGTGACTGGTATTGGTCCGTTCATCGTCGTAGTTATGAACTGCAAGTATAAAATTATTAGTTATTACTCCTCTCGCGGGCAAATAATAATAACAGCTATCCCTGTGTAAGAGAAGGTTCACATATGCCAATCGTGAGCGTGTCCCTGTCGGAGTCGTTGCTCGAGGAGCTCGACGAGTTCGTCGAGAACCACGAGTACAGCGGCCGGAGCGAGGCGTTTCGGGAGGGCGTCCGTGGGCTGCTCTCCGACTCGACCTCCGGGATGACGGGGTCGACAGTCTCCGTCGTCGCCGTCCTCTTCGAGTACGGCTCCGGCGCGGAGCGGACGCTCTCGGAGCTGCGCCACGAACACGAGGCGCTGTTGCAGACGAACGTCCACAGCTGCACCGATAGCGGCTGTCTCGAGTGTTTCGTCGTCGAGGGACCGACCGAGCAGCTCGACGCGTTCGTCACGACCCTGCGCTCGGTGAGCGGCGTCCACGCCGTCGAACGAGCCACGCTCCCGGCCCAACCGACAGTCGTTGTACCGCACCACATGACAGACGACTGATCGTCGTCTGTATGACTTTGCCGGGGCGACCGCTCGCTGCCCACAGTTAATAAATTCACAGAACTTATTGCTAATTGCGTACAAACGGTGTGATACGAGTGAGAGACCGAGAGTGGGTCGTCGTCGGTGGCGGGGTTCACGGCACGTACGTCGCGCGAGAGCTGCTCGAAGCGGGGGTCGAACGGGACGCGCTCGCGATCGTCGATCCGCACGGGCGACTGCTGGCGTCGTTCCGCCGGAAGGCGCGCGCCTGCGGGATGGAGACGCTACGGTCGAACTACGTCCAGCACGTCGGCCCGAGCCCGTTCGGGCTGGAGACGTTCGCGAAAGCGTGCGGTCGCGAAGACGAACTCGTCCCGACCCGGAACAGTCAGCGTCGGCCCACCGTCGAGCTGTTTCTCGACTACGCCGACCACGTCATCGAGCGGTTCGGCCTCGACGGGCTCGTCAGGGAGGCGACGGTGACGGACGTGCGACGGGAGGGCGACCTCGCTGTCGAGACGACCGACGGCACGCTCCGGACGCGTCGGCTCGTCCTCGCGGTCGGGCCGGGTGAGCCGGCGCGTCCGGGATGGACGCGCGAACACGACCGCGTCGAGCACGTCTGGGACCGGGCCGTCGAGCCAGCCGAGCGAGTCGACGCCGACGAGGATGTCGTCGTGGTCGGCGGCGGAACGACCGCGGCGACGACCGCGACGGCGCTCGCCGAAACGGCCGGAACGGTGACGCTCTGGAGCCGCCAGCCGCTCAGAGAGGCGCTTCGCGAGGCCGACCCCCGCTGGCTCAACTGGAACCACATCGAACGCGAGGTGCACGTCCACCCCCCGGGCTCGTCCGCCCGCTACGAACGGATCCGGGCCGCACGCAACGACGGGACCGTCCCACCGTATCTCCGTCGCGAGCTCGAGGAGACGCCCGGGATAGAACGCCAACAGGGCGAGATTCGCGGCGTCCGCGCTGCCGGCGGCGGGCTGGTCGTCGCTGGTGCAGGGACCATCCGACGCGCGGTCGACAGGGTGTTGCTGGCGACGGGGTTCGAGCCCGTTCAGAACGGTTCGTTCGTCGCCCGCCTCGCGGAGTCGCTCTCGCTCGCGCGCGGCTTTCGTGGCTTGCCCGTCCTCTGTGACGAGACGCTCGCCTGGCGAACCTGCGCGGGCGAGCGCTCGAACGTGTTCGTGACCGGCGCGCTCGCCGAGGGAACCGTCGGACCGTACGCGGGCAACGTGCCCGGTGCGCGCCGGGCTGCCGAGCGGCTGGTCGCGGTCGCCACGGCCCGCACGCCCACACAGCCGGCGTGAACGACCCGTCGGCCGTCATACTGCTGGACGTGACGGCGCCGAGAGCGGGGGCCGTCACATGGCCGTCTCACCGTCGGAGCGAAGTTCGCGCTGTGAATCGATTGCGTCCGACAGCATCAGCGTCGCTCCGCGAGCGAGCAGAACGACTCCCCCTCCGCGCGGATCCAAGCGCCCGTCTTCCCGGGGACGGCGTCGCCGGGCGGGTAGAGCGTACAGGAGCCGACGCCGGTGAGGCCGAACGCGGCGAGCAGCGCCGGGCGTGGGCGGGCACCCGGATCACCCTCGTCTGTCTCGTCCTGTCGCGTCACGGCTCGGAGATCCTCCTCGGTCGTCGGTTAGATCCCCGTGTTGATAATATTTGCTCTAAAAATAATAAGATTGATTAACCTGAGTGCTGTTGTTGTCAACACTGATGTCATCGATAGCGAGGATGGCGGAGACGGGACGACTCTCGCGAGCGCTCGGGTTCGTCGGGGAGCCGGGCGTCGGGAAGACGGCTGTCGCGGCGCTCGTGGCGGGTCGGCTCGACGAACGCGCCGACGTGACGGTCCACGGCGAGGCGGCGGGACTGCTCGGAGACACGCCCGGTTCTGGAGCGGAGAACGCCCTCGGAGTCGACTGGACCGTCTACGACTTCGATGCCGGTGTGGAAGCGATCGCGACCCACGCCGACGCGCTCGACGCCGTCTACGTCGTGGCGACGCCGGAAACGCTCGAGACAGCGGCCACGTACGCGCGGGCGGCCGACAGTCACGGGCTCGCGTGCTCGCTCGTCGTCAACCGGTTCCGCGAGGACGCCCGCGAACGCGTCCGCGAGTGCGACGGCCCCGACCTGGTGGAGTACTTCTACGAGGACGAGACGATCCGCGAGGCGCTCGGCGCCGACAGCGCACCGGTTCTCGAGGAGTGGACGGTCGAGGCGGTGCTGATCGACGCGCTCGGACCAGAAACGCTCGATCCGGTCCGGGCACAGACGGCGCTCGAGGCCGACGAGACACTCGTCGACGTCGAGGTGCCCACCCGCGATGCAGGCGACGCGCTCGTCGACGACTACCGGGACGCGGGCTACCGGGCGGCGTACTTCGAGTGCAACTGCCGCTGTCACGCCGGCCACGTGCTGGCACGCTCGCCGTAGCACAACGCACTTGCGGCTCCAGTGCCCAGCGTGTACATGGCACGCATCGACGCGGCGGAGCTGCTGCCGGCACAGCGCATCAGAGAGGCGGTTCTGGCGAGCGAGGTGACACAGCTCCACCGCGGGGACCCACACGCCGCCGTCGGCGACACGTTCGTCATCGACGGGACCGAGTTCGTCGTCACGGCCGTCGAGCGCCGGCGCCTGGGCGAGCTCACCGACGCGGACGCCCGAGCGGAGGGCTCGCCGAACCTGGAGGCGTACAGGCGCCGCATCGAGTCGACCCACGGCACCGAGTGGGACGACGAGAGCGAGGCCGTCCGCCACGCGTTCGAACCGGTCGCCGAGGAGTGATCGTGTTGCGAGTCGGTTCGTGACCAGCTCAGAGATACCGGTGTGTCACGGCTCCCGGCTGGCGGGGCGAACTTCCACCGGAGTCTCGCGCCAGAAATATGTATTCTATTTAAACGACCCAACATATTCGGGGACAACACCCAGGGAGAGAGAGGTCGTACCCTCTCGTATGGCAGAAGCACGCTTCGAGCTGGCGATACCGGAAGGGGTCTGGATCGGCGAGCTGAGCCGGCGGCACCCCGGGACGACGTTCCGGGTGCTGGCCGCCCTGCCGAAGGGCAGCCTCGGCGTCGGGCTCACGGAGATCAGAAGCGACTCGCTGACGGCGGTGATCGAGGAGATGGCGGCCTACGAGGCAGTCCCGGAGCTGGCGGTGTTGAGCCGGGCCGAGGGACGGGCGCTCGTCCAGTTCGAGACGACGCTGCCGCTGTTGTTGCTCGCGGCGCGGGACTCCGGCGTCCCGCTCGAGATGCCGTTCGAGCTCGTCGACGGCGAGCTCGCCTGGGAGGTGACCGCGTCCCGCGAGCACCTCTCCGAGCTCGCGGGGAACCTCGACGCGTTCGGGGTGCCCTACACCGTCGACTACCTGCGCGAGGAGGTGGCCTACGAGCAGCTGCTCACCGACACACAGCGCGACCTCGTCGAGCGGGCGATCGAACACGGCTACTACGACACCCCGAGGGAGTGCTCGCTGACGGAGCTCGCCGAGACTGTCGGCCGCTCGAAGTCGACGGTCAGCGAGATGCTCCACCGCGCCGAGGAGAAGATCGTCAAACACCACATCGACCGCGAGCAAGAGAACGAACGACGGACGGTCGGGACGCCCGCGAACTGAGGGAGTCCCCGCTCGGAGCGTCTCGCCACAGCGTGCGGCGGGAACTCTACGGTGGCGTACGAGACTCCCTGTGAGCGCCGGCTCCTGTCGAAGTGCGCAACAGCGGCGAGGGACGCGAGCCCGCCAAGGCGTTTCTGGCGCGCTAGCGGTGCGGTTCGAAGGCGCGAAGTCTGTCATCCGGTGGTGATCAATCGAGACGACGGAGACTGCCCCGTCGTTCACGGTGCATAATCCCGCCGGCAAACCGCCGAAGTGTGGCAACGAGTTCGTCCTCTGTCCCGTAGGTCTCGACTCGCAAGTCCCACCGGACTGACGCCGACCGAATCATCGCACTCGTCACGTCATCTTCGTGGACGAAGAGCAAGCGTTCACCGTGTGTATCCGCGAGAGTTTCGAGGATGCTCCCAGCCTCTTCTCCGACGCCGAAGTTGTGGCCGAGGAACGGCACGACGAACGCGGTCGCGTTGCTACACCGGGCGTACTCGATGCTCTGGGTCACCGCATCCACGTCGTCAGTATCGACAGCAACGTCGAGCGCGAGAAACGCGTTCACGCCCGGATCGGTTCGGAGGTGTCCCTAGCACGCGACGCAAGAATGCCTGCGCCGCAGTGATGTCGTCTCTGTTCCGGAAGAGTCGACGCAACGGTCCGGGGAGGTCGCCGATCTCTATCTCGCGGCGCTCCTCCTCGCTCAGTACGTAGTTGAGGTTGAACGATTTATACGGCCCCATCAGATAGAACAAAAAACGGTCGTACGTCACGCGCCCGAGCCGATCGGCGATCAGCTCGCGCGTGATCTTGACAGCCATGGCCGCCCGTACTCGGCGAACATATATAAAAGACGGTTTTTTTGAGATCTCTCGGCTTGATAACCACTAAACGCCTTCGACTCGTACCTCGGCGTACGATGGCGACAGATCGAACGCGGACCGTCGGCGGTGATACCCCGGACGATCCGGCAGACCTGCTGCCCGAAGAGAGCGTTCTCACGCTCGACGAGTACCTCGACATGCACGCCGCCGTCGGCCAGCGTACCCGCTACGAAATCCTCTATCGTCTCGTTCACAGCGGCGAGTTGAGTCCGAAGGAGCTCGAAGACGCGATCGGAATCGACGACAGCACGCTCCACTACCACCTCAACAGGCTCGTCGATGTCGGCCTCGTCGAGAAGCGACAGCGGACGGAACGGGGACAGGACGGACTGTACACGTACTATCGGGCGACTGTTTTCGGAGAGGTAACGCTTACCGACGGTGTCGACGAGCTGATCCGCGGCGAGCGGGTATTCGAAGCGATGTACGACAGCTCGTGACATTCTCCGCGCGGTGAACGGAGCGGGATCGGAGATCCCACGAGGGGTCGGAGTTGGGCCGCCAAAAATGTAAATTTTAAATGCCATTGAGTCAACAACAGTTACCATGGACGAGAGAGAACTCACGCGGTCGCGCCGGGAGCTGTTCGGTCTGCTGGTCGGTGCGGGCGGAGTCGCGCTCGCGGGCTGTGCCGGCGAGGACGACCCCGAGTTCGACGTCGCGATCCGCGAGACGAACGCCCCCGTCGAGGCCAGCCAGGAGCTCGAGATCGCCGTGCTGGTCGAAAACGTCGGCGACGACCGCGCCACCGACGAGCTCGTCCTCGAGGCCGCGTCGCTCGACGACGGCGAGGAGCTCACGCTCGACGCGGGCGAGCGGCGAGAGGTCGTCCTCGGCGGCGTCGTCGAGATCGAGGACGACCGTCCCGAGCGGACGGTCGACGTGAGCGTCGAGTCGACGGCGTCCCGCGCCAGCGAACGCGTCACCGTCACGAACCCGGTCGAGTTCGAGCTCGAGCTCGTCAGCGCCCCGGAAGCGCTCCTCGCGGGCGAGGTGCTCGTCGTGGAGGTCGAGATCACGAACGCCGGCCCGGGAGCGCTCGAGGAGCCGATCGCCGTCGAGGTCGACGGCCTCGGCGAGGTCGCCACCGGCGAGGTCGCCGTCGGGGAGGGGCAGACAGAGACTGTCACGCTCGAGCGACGGATCGACGAACCCGTCGACGAGGCGACGATGACGGTCACGCTCGCCGACGAACGGCGCAGCCGGGAGCTCTCCGTGCTCGCGCCGCCCGATCTCGAGGTGACACTCGCGGGGACGAACTCGCCGCTGGAGGGAGAACCGGTCGAGATCGACGTGCTGGCACAGAACCTGGGCGAGGCCGACGCGACGGCAGAGCTTTCGTTGCGCTTCGAGTCGGCGGTCGTCGCCACCGAGGAGCTCACGCTCGAGGCAGACAGCTCGCAGATCGTCACGCTCGAGTACGCGCCCGAGGTCGGAGAGGCCTGGGGCGACACCGAATTCGAGATCGTCATGAACGGCGAGAGCGAGACCGTCACCGTCGAGATCGAGCCGGCGCTCCGCTTCGTGGGCGCCGAGGTCTTCCCGACCATCGAGGACTTCTCCGAGGTGGTCGGCTTCCAGTTCGAGAACGTCGCCGACACGCCGATAGCCGTCGCGTTCGAGGCGACGATCGTCCTCGAGGAGCACGAGGCCGAGCTCGACGGCGGCGAGCCCGTCTCGATCCCCGGCGCCACGTACACGAACGAGCGAACCGTGAGCGTCCCGGCGGAGTCCGAAGAGGTGTTCCTGCTCAAGGTGCCGGTGGAGTCGCTCTCGTTCAGCCGGCTCGAAGAGCCGGAGTTCACCCTCGAGACCGACTTCGAACGGCGGGAGGAGCCCGAAACCGCCCCCGGGGACGAACGGATCGTCGTCACCGGATGGTACTGGCGAGATCGGGGACTCAACAGGGACTTCGAGGTCGACGTGCTGAACGTCACCGAAGAGGAGGCGACCGCCGAGGTGGTGGCGACCGTGAAAGACGAGGAGCTCAAGTCGGCCGCGAGCGAGCGAGCCGAGGTCACGCTCGACGCCGACGAGGAGGAGACCGTCGAGCTGACCGTCTCGGTGAGCGACATCGACGACGGCGAGGTCGTCCTCGTCGAGATCGCGGGCAGCAGGGAGGAACCGGGCGACCCCTCGGGGCTCGTCGGCTCCTGATCGGTCCGGTAGAACCCCACACATCGAGCGCGTGACGGCGCGTCGGGAGCCGACGTCGCCGCGCTCGTCGGATCGGGGCTCCACGTCGGCCTCCTGATCGCCGTCTTCGCCGCCCAGAATGACGCCGGGGTTCCCTGGTGATCGATCCGGGGATACCGGGCCACCCGAACATGTACGCGACAATCCACAGGAGCGCTCCGAATGAACCCCTCGCCGTGAGCGTCCAATGAGCGCCGAATCAGAAGAGATTCCGACCATGCAGTGGCTGTACAACCGCATCTTCCTGATCGCAGTGGCCTCGCTCGTGTTCTTCTTCGTGGCGTACGCCGGCTGGGGACTGATCGACATCCTGTCGGTGCCCTCGAGGTGACACGATGAACCCACTCGACCCCCCCCGACGGCAACTGGTGGGACCAGCCCGTCAACAGACGCGAGACGATCTGGCTCGGCATCGCCGGCGTCTGGTCGCTGCTGATTTTCGGCTGGATGAGCGGGTTCACCCGCTTCGGCGACCAGAATCCGGTGGGCGAGACCTACGAGGTCGACCCCGCGGGGTTCGAGGCCTCACTCGACGCCTACCGTGACGAGGCCGGGCGGACCTCCGCGGACGCCATCAATGAGGGGCGGCCACCCGAGGAGGATGAGCGACAGCGGATCATCGTCCCGCCGGGCGACTCCGTGTACGTCATGGGCCGGCAGTTCACCTGGGGCGGCCTGCCGGTCGCCCTCGAGGCCGGCCGGGAGTACGACATCCACCTCGGCGCGCGCGACGTCCAGCACGGCTTCTCGATCCGGCCCGAGCAGAGCCTCAGTCAGCAGATCAACCTCCAGATCTTCCCAGACACGGAGTGGGTCGTCCCGATGACGTTCGAGGACCCCGACGAGTACCACGTCATCTGCAACGAGTTCTGTGGGGCCGGCCACGCGACGATGTCTGGGAGCCTGTTCGTCGTCGACGCCGACGAGTACGACACGGTGGTGGGTAACTGATGCTGGCGACGCTCAGTGGGCTGTTCGAGAACGACTACGACGACGAGGGCTTTCGGACCTGCTCGGTGACGGGTCTGGAGATCCACCGCTCGGCCGAGGTGCATGTCAAGCTGTTCGGCCTGACGGCGGTGATCGCGCTGATCGTCGGCGGGGTGTTCGCGCTGACGGTGGCGCTGACACGCTGGGAGGTGATCGGCCTGGTCGGCGAGTTCGACGGCTACTACCGCCACCTCAGCATGCACGCCTGGAACATCCTCATCTTCTGGATGGTGTTCATGGAGATCGCCATCCTCTACGTCGGCGGCTCGATGGTTCTGGGTCGACGGCTCCCGTTCACCTCGCTCGCCAAGGTGGGCTACGTGCTGATGCTCGCCGGCGCGCTCGGCATCAACTACTTCATCTGGACGCTCAGCGGCGGCTCGGACGCCCCCCTGCTGACGGCGTACGTTCCGCTGGACGTGCCGCCGGGCTTTTACGCGAGCTCGATCGTCTTCCTGCTCGGCGCGACCGTCGCCGCGTTGCCGTTTCTGCTCACCCTCTGGTACGAAAAGCGAGGCAACTGGAGCGCAACGCTCCCGCTGGTCACCTTCGGCGCGTTCGCCACGTTCATCATCGCCGTGCAGGCGATCCTCGGTGGACTCGTCGCCTTCTCGTACGCGCTCGTCTGGCAGGTCGGCCTCATCGACTCGATCAACACCGGCATCTACCGCCAGCTCTACTGGATCATCGGCCACGGCTCACAGCAGATCAACCTGCTCGCGATGATCACCGTCTGGTACTTCCTCACCCACGTCGTCGGCGGCGCGGTCGTCGTCAGCGAGAAGATCTCCCGGTCGGCGTTCATCCTCTACCTCTTTTTCATCAACCTCGGGGCGGCTCATCACCTGATGGTCGATCCGGGCCTGTCGGTCGAGTGGCGCATCTTCAACACCTCCTACGCGTTCTACGGCGCGGCGCTGGCCAGCATGATCCACGCCTTCGCGATCCCGGCCGGCCTCGAAGCGGGACGGCGACAGCGCGGTCTCGGCGGTGGCCTCTTCGGCTGGCTGACCTCTGCCCCCTGGCGCAACCCGATCTTCGCCTCGACGATCTTCAGCATCATCATGTTCGGCTTCCTCGGCGGCATCTCCGGCGTGTTGATGGGGCAGCTCCAGCTCAACATGACCTGGCACAACACCTACGCGACGGTCGGTCACTTCCACGCGACGGTCGCGCTCGGGACGACGCTCGCGTTCATGGGGCTGGTGTTTTTCGTCATCAAGACGATGTTCCAGCGCAACTTCATCTCCGACCGGCTCGCGCTGTTGGTCCCCTACGGCTACTCCGCCGCGATGGGGATCGCCGTGCTGGTGATGATGTACGTCGGCATCCTGTTCGGGGTGCCACGCCGGACCTCGGAGGTCGTCAGCAACATCCCGGGCTCCGATTTCAGCCTCTCGGCGGCGGAGCCGCTGTTCTGGCTCATCGGCCCGATGACCGTCCTCGCCGTGCTCGTGGGGGTGGTGTTCGTCCTCGTCGCCGTCGGCTCGCTGCTGCTGGGCTCGCGCACCGACAGCGACGACGACCGGGAGCTGCTGCCCGACGGCGGCCTCCGGCCCGACGGCGGCGAGTCCGTCCACGCCGTCGAGATGCGTGGCACGTTCACGCTCTGTCTCATCTTTATGGCGACATTCGTCGCGATGTACGTCCTCAACTGGTTCCTGCTCACCCAGCTCTGGGAGATCGGGGCCTGAGCCACACGCGCTTCGGCGGCTGTCGACGCGACACCACTTCCCGACACTGCTCACACGGATCACCCTATGTCACCGATCGTCAAGACGGTTCGCGGCTACGCGCGCCGCGGCTGGCGCGACCTTCTGAGCGTCTACTACGCGAACACGCCGATCTGGCGCTGGCTCAAAAGCGGCGCGCTCGTGTTTCTGGGCTTTGGCCTCTGGGCCGCCGGCGCGGTCGTCCACTCGGTCACCGGCTGGCAGCCGCTCCTGTACGTGATGGCCTACGGCTTCCTGCTGGTGTTCTGGGGCCCGCTCACCCACATGGTGGTCGTGCCGCTGACGATCCGGCTGCGCCGAACCGGCAAGGGAAGGCTCGCACGGCTGTTCTCGCGCAACTCCGGGAAGATCAACCTCACGATCTTTTTCGCGTGTGTGATCGCCCTCGCAACGCTCTTTCCGGGCGTGATGTTGCTCGAGTTCTCGCCGACGCTCCCCGGCGGCGGGGCCGACTGGAGCGGCGACCTCGTCTGCGAGGAGAGCGACGACGGCGTCGCCTGTGAGGTCGTCGACGTCGGGGGCATCGATCACGTGGTCGTCACCGCCGGCGACGAGACGCGCAGAACGCTCGAGGAGGAGCCGTTCGCCTTCGAGCTCGAACGTGGAGAGCTCTATGAAACACGGACGGGGTTACGCTTCGAAGTCGAGTTCCGCGACAGCGACGGGAACACCCTCCGCCGGCTCGTCGAGCGGATCTAGCGGTCGCCCTTGCAGCCGCCACGCAGCCGGCTACACTCCGACCGGCGCGTCCGGACACACAGATCGAGATCGGCGTACTCCTCGTCGAGCACCTCGTCGAGGAGCTCGATCTCGCGCTGGCCGTGGACGTCGCTCGCGATGAAGTACGGCCCGAGGCGGTGTTCGGCGATCCGCCGGCCGCAGATCCCCTCGGATTTGAGCTCCCGGACGCGCGCGCGAAGCTCCGCTCTCGTCGGGTTCGGGGGGACGTCCGGCTCTCTCGCCTCAACGAGCCGGCTCACGAGCCGCTCGGTGTCTATCATGTGCTCCCGCTCGGCCCGAAGCCCGCAAAAGGATTTTCCCGAACCGCTTCGGGACCGTGGGCGTCGACCTCCGGGTGCGTCCGCGAGACGTCAGTCTCCCACCGGCCCTCGGGCAGTTCGACGCTGGTGCACGCCCATGCCGTGGCGAACAGCACGAACGCCGGACGGTCCGCTCCCGGCACCGATCGCGACGGGCTAGAGAACCGACCGGCGGGAGTTGGAGACGACGAGGAGGCTGCTTGCGGCCATGGCGACCGCCGCGAAGAAGGGGTTGATGAGGCCGGCGACGGCCAGCGGGATCGCGACAGCGTTGTAGAAGAACGCCCAGCCGACGTTCTCACGGATGCGCCGCCGGGTTCCTGTGGCGAGTTCGAACGTCGTCTCGAGCGCCGTGAGGTCGCCGTCGGCGACGACCACGTCGGCGGCGTCGACCGCCCGGGCAGTGCCATCGCCCACCGCGATGCCCAGGTCGGCGGCCGCAAGCGCCGGCGCGTCGTTCGTGCCGTCACCGACCATCACCGTCGTCCCGAGAGCCGAGAGTCGGCGGACGGTCTCGGCTTTCCCGTCCGGCGGGACGCCCGTGAAGACGCGGTCGACGGCCGGGTGCTCGCGGAAGCGGTCGGCGCTCGGACTGTCGTCGCCGGTCACCACGGCGACCTCGCGGTCGGCGAACGCCTCGAGCGCCGCCTCCCACGTCTCGCGCTCGCGGTCACCCACGGCGATCACTCCCCGGCCAGCGCCGCCCCAGCCGACGACGACCGCCAGTTCACCGGCAGCCTCGACCTCGTCGACCGGGAGCTCGGGCGGGATCGGGCCGGCCTCGCGCTCGACGAGCGCGGGCGTACCGACGACGACCCGGTGGCCCTCGACGGTCGCCGACACCCCCTCGCCCGGATGGCGGGTGAACTCGCTGGTGTCGGGGATCGCCTCCGTGGCCGTCGGCTCGTCCGGGTTGTGGGACCGCTCGCCGGGGGCGGCCGCGGCCCCGCCGTCAGCCCGCAGCGGTCCGTCCCACCCGTCGACCACAGCCTCGACGATCGAATCGGCGACCGGGTGGCTCGAAAACCGCTCGACAGCCGCTGCGAGCCGGAGCGTCCGGTCGTCGCCTGTTACGTTCGAGACGGTCATCTCGCCCGCCGTGAGCGTGCCGGTCTTGTCGAAGACGACGACATCGGCCTCGGGAGCGACCTCGAAGACGGTTTCGTTGGTGACGACGATCCCCCGTTGGAGGGCGTCGCGCAGCCCCGCAGAGACGGCGAGCGGGGTCGCCAGCCCCAGCGCGCAGGGACAGGAGACGACGACGACGACCAGCCCGGCAAGCATCGCGGCCGCGACCGAGCCGCCGGTCAGGAGCTGCCAGGCGGCGACCGCCGTCCCCAAGACGAGAACGAGCGGGACGAACACCGTCGCGAGCGCGTCGGCGAGGCGCTGGACGCCGGGCGTTGCGCTCTGGATCTCCCAGAGCGCTGTCGCAATCCGGTCGACGGTGCTCTCGACGCGCGGGCCGACCGCGACGACGAGCGCGTCGTCGGTCACGACCGAGCCGCCGATGACCGACTCACCCGCTGACTTGGTGACAGGGAACGACTCGCCGGTGAGCACCGACTCGTCGACGGCGGCGACACCCTCGACGACGGTCCCGTCGACGGGAACCCGCTCACCCGGTGCGACGACGAGCCGGTCGCCGGGCTCGAGCGCCTCGACCGGGACCGTCTCGCGACCGCCGTCGACGAGCCGGGTCGCCTCCCGCTCGCGCGCGCCGGTGACCTCGGCGAGGAGCGCGGTCGCCTGCGAGCGGACCAACTCCTCGTAGTACCGCCCGAGCGCGACGACCATCACGACCGCAACGGTGACGTCGTAGTAGAGGTGGGTGGTCCCCATCGCCAGCGCGAGCGTGCTGTAGGCGTACGCCGCCAGCGCGGCCACGGAGACGAGCAGGTCGACGTTCGGCCGACGCGCCCTGAGGCTCACCCATGCGCCGCGCAGGACCGGCCCGCCGGTGTACAGGAGGATGACGGTCGTCAGGAAGCCGACGACGATCAGCGGCAGGTACGCCCCGACGGAGGTCGTCGCGTCGACAGCGAGCACTCCCGTCTCGAAGCCCAGATAGCCCGGGTAGAGCGAGAAGATGTACCACTGCATGACCAGCATCGAGAGGAAGCCGCCGACGACGAGGCGCTGGGCCTGCGCGCGCTTGCGGTCGCGGGCGGCCGCCTCGCCGTCCTCGTCGCGGAGCCGGAAGCGGTAGCCGTAGCCCGACAGCGCCTCCGGAAGCGCCTCCTCCTCGATCGCGTCGGGGTCGTAGCACACCCGGGCGGCCCCCATCCCGTAGCTGGCCTCGATCCGGTACACCGCCTCGACGGCGTCGG
>Ga0207421_10003183_pt1 | contig 19717 bp, 14 predicted proteins | sample SodLakKL_010_SED_4_FD_187542 | JGI IMG/M metagenome (GOLD analysis project Ga0207421, IMG submission 187542) | Alkaline sediment microbial communities from Lake Tanatar, Kulunda Steppe, Russia - 8KL_010_SED (SPAdes) (version 2) | ecosystem: Environmental > Aquatic > Non-marine Saline and... | reverse complement strand
GCAGGCCGAGGACAGCAATAATAAGCACAGAAAACAACCCGCCGACAACGGCAATTCCAACCGCTGTCTGATACAAACTCTGCTTATTTCCAGGCTTGTTATTGTTAATCTCAGCCATACAAAACCTGTTTATCCTCTTGCAGTTTACTAAGCCTTAATCTTTCCCTAGGACAATACTCAAAACACCTTCCACACGCCAGACAATCACCGGCATCAGCAAGATATTCGTCACTGTTCCGCCGTATTGTGTGTTTTATCAGCGTTCCACCGATGACCAGGCCAATAAACCCACCTAATATCCAGCTACCTCTTGAAAATTCAGCCTGAATTTCCGCTGAAAGTTCATAGAGCGATTCAATGCTTTCACCGGTGCCTCGAAACGCCTCGCTTTCATCGGTTGTTCCTTCGACCTGCCCGCTCTCTTCCAGATATATCCTGTCTGCAAGTCGAACATCATGATGCGATCTGGATAACAATCCACTGATTTGGGAGCCGCCAAAGCCGCCTGCCAGAACAATAAACGGAAAAAGCAAAATCAAAACTGCCAGTATCTTTTTTCTTGCAGCAAGTTCCTCTGAAGAAGCCTCTCCGGTTGGCTTACGAATCGCCCCAAACGGACAGCTATCCTCGCAAAGCCTGCATTTGACGCATTCATCTGGACTGATTTTTACTTTCCATTTGGAAAGCCGTGAAAGCTGCCGCAGCAAAATTCCATAAGGACACAAAAACCGACAGTAAGGTCTGCCTATAAAAACACCCATTATCAGGAAAGCTCCGCCTATAGCCAATACACCAAAGTTGCCGCTAAGCCGGAAAAACGAGACAAAAGGATCATACTGGCATATGATAAATCCCGCTCCGGTTATAGCCAGCACTAACGCCAGGCCCAGGTACAGATACCCCAAAAGACGCAGTGATGATTCAAGCCAGAAAGGTACCGACAGCGGCTTTAACAGTACAACATCCTGTATAGCTCCAAGCGGACAAACTGTCCCGCAAAAAACTCTGCCGTGAAACAATGAAAGCGCCAGCGGCAAAAGAAATATTATGAGAACCGTAATCGGCACGGCATATCCCGGATCAAACATGGATACCGCCATATTCTGCGTAGCCCCAATAGGACAGACACATCCCATACGCCAGAATCCGAAAAAAGCCAGTGAAAATATCATAAGAGCCCAGGCATACTTCCTGCTTCGTTTTACGAATATAAAGTATGTGCCGACTCCAAGTGCTGCCGCCAGCACTGCGACCGCGATGTATTCATAAAAATCGGCATCTGGCGGCGGAGTCTCGGTTGTCGGCATTTCATAGCCGCTTTGAAAATCCGGTGGCGGAAATCGTCTTGTTTGTCCCGCAGCTATCGCTGTCAGGCAAAGAATCACACCCAATATTGTCATTAATAAATCTTTACGACGCATCACTCTAAGTCAGCCCACCTGCTTAAGTATATATGGTTCATCAGCCGGTACTTTTTTTATGGCCTGCGAAGGACACGCCGCTGCGATAGCGCATTTATTGCAATTGACGCACAAGTTATGACGAATCTGCAAAAACAACGAACCGTTGCCGAATGCGTTACAGCCTTTAACGCACTTACCACAGCCGTTGCACAAATCCTCGTCAATCGCGTAGCTGTAATAAGGGTCTTCAATAAAGGTCCTGATAATCGCTCCGGTCGGGCACAACTGATTTTCGGCCCCTGTGTCAAGCTCATGCGGATCGGGGTCAAAGTAGCCCGTGCAAAGTTCGCAATATCCGCACATTGCGTAAACATGTACGCACTTAACCGCTGAGAGGGCAAGGACGCACTCGGTTGTGCATTTTCCACAGCAGGTGCATTTGTAAGGGTCGATCTGCCACACTGTTTTTTCTTTTGCTGTTCGGCTAAAAGCAAATCCTGCAAGGCTGCCCAATGCCGCCATCGAAATGCCCCATAAGCCGTCATGCAAAAAACTTCGTCTGCTTGTATCTTTAGAATCTTTTTCAGCCATCCGATCGCTCCGAAAACTTAGCTCTTATCGATATTGCTCTGGGAAGTCCGCACTCGGTAAATACACCGCATTGCGTACAGACCCCCTGGTTGAGGCACTTACCGTCGCGAAGCAATCGCTTACGCTTTAATACAGCGGCTCCGCCGCCGGCGCCTATTGTCCCAAGACTGGCATATCGCAACCCGCCAATAAGCAGATTCCTTCGATTGAGTTTTTTATCCTGTGGTTTACTCATTGTTTTTCCCGTTGAAATACTCTGACCTTTCGCTGAAGAGGATCCAGCACATAAATCAGGCCATCATTGTCAACTTCTACTTTAAACCCACTCGCATCAAGTTCAGGGCTTCTCTGGCCAAGCAGTTCGACACTGCCCGGAGCCAACTGGTCCGGCCCTGCCACTACACTTTCTAATTCACCGTAGGCGTCGTAAATCTTAATTCGAATCAGCGATTTCTCTGAGGTTACATATCCGTCACCGGGCAGCATTGCAAAATCCGAGGGATTGCAGCATCCGCAAAATCCGTCAACAGCATTAGAAGCTCTGCCCCACCACCATTCCAGATCACCTCGGAAAGTATAAGCCTCGATCCGATGCCTGCCCGGATTATTCACCCGCAGCAAACCATCCTCAGCCATTGCGATCGCCAAACACGGCTTAGTGGGCAGCACGATACCCGGCACATTCCTGTCATCATCTCGCCGACCTATCACATTGACAAAATTACCCTCACGATCATAGCGTCTGACAACTCTATCGCCCGAATCGGCCAAAAAGACATTATCCCCATAAACCTCTATAGAGGTTATCAGCGATCTATCGGAAGCCGGCTGCCATGTATCGACAAGCTCCATCTGTGAGTCATAAATAATCACATGATCGCCAACTCCGATGTATATCCTGCCGTCCTGGGCGGCGCGAATGGCGGTAGGCTCTGCCGGCAGTGCTATATCGTCCAGCAGTGTCCCATTTTTATCAAATACACGCATTTCTTGGTCACCTGCCGCATAAATGTGGCCGTCGGAGCAAAGATTAAATGCCGCAACCCTGTCAAATCCGGTATCAAATGCTTCTTCCTTCTCCCTGTATTTGATCAACTCGTCCGGAATCTCACCCAGTCCTTCCGTTTGGTATCGATATAGCTCGCTCAATTGTCCATGACGAGCAATATCACGAATACCGATCACAACAATACCGCCGAGGATAATCGCCCCAGCCGCAATCGCCGCTATGGTATAACTATTAACAGTTCACGTTCGAGCTTTCATAAATTACATCTTATTTCTTATATTTAATCTTTTATATCCAGGCACAACATCTGTGTCATATCTCTTAATATTAATCTGCCGTCCACAAGCGTCATAGGCCCCCAGGCATCATGTCCGTCCATAACTTCGGCCTGCGCAAGTTCATTGTAGTCGGACGAGTTCGCCTGGGCCATTGTCAATACGCCGTAATCATTCATCACATAAATCAACCCATCGGCTATCAAAAACGGTCCCAGACCAAAGTTGGTTCCGCTGCCGCTTGTCCAAACAACATTACCCTCGGTATCCATACACGCCAGCTGACCGTCAGGACGAACGGCATAAATATGCTCATCATAAAGTATAGGTGTCTGCTGTTCCGATGCAAAGGTCCGAGGATCAAGACGAAAGTCTTCCTGCAAGTCAATATTTCCGTCATTTTCGACAAGTCGCAACATAACGCTTCCGGCGTTATACCCGCCAGTTAAAAATATACGATCATCACCTACAATAACAGGCGAAGGAACGTTAGCTATCCTTATGCGCCATTTATCGGTATCCCAAAGAAGTTCGCCGCTTTGGGCGCAAACTCCGACCACTCCGCCGCTGCCGCAATAGACATAGGTGTCTCTGCCGTTGAATTCCATCGGAACAATCGAAGAATGGGTCATATCCCAGCCAGGCTCATTAGGCGTCTCCCAGACAACTTGTCCCGTCGCACAGTCAACGGCCATCATCAGTATTTCATCGCCACCGGGTGCTATAATTACCTGTTCGTCATCATCGATCATCGGGCACTGTCCTGCATACCAATGCGGGACACTGGTTCCATATTCGGCTTCGAGGTTAAGCATCCATAAGAATTCACCTGTTTTGGCATCAAGGCAGGTAACATGAGCCTTGGGTCCGATTGTAACAACATAATTTTCATTTACCGCGGGAACTGTTCTGCTCATACCGTGATTGCGTCTGATATCCAGCGGATAAAAGTATTGCCATATATCCTCGCCTGTATCCAGTGACATACACCGTATCAAATCGCCGCGATTCTCGGTGTCATAATCAATCATATATACCTTGCCGTCAAACACAGCCGTCGAGGCGTATCCGTCTCCGACATCAAGCGACCATATCACTGATGGCCCGCTATCAGGCCATTGCCTGGCAAGATTCTCTTCTGCCCAGGCTATCCCGTCCCTGTTGTTATTGCGAAACTGACCCCAACGGCCTGTAGAATCGGCAGGGGAAACATCAAATGTGGCAAGCTGGCCCTCAATTTTCACTGGTCCTGTACGAACTTCCTCTTCGGGCCTGTCATCAAGGCCCGGAACGCGCAAATACAAACCCTCAGCCGCATCATACAAAAAAAGCCAGCCGATCAGCAGGACATTAATTACTACTAAACCAATAGGTATTATTTTCAAGCTAAAGTCCATTTTTCAATATATTCTATTCATTCCTCAGGGCGTCATAAAAATTACCGCTAAGCGAGAAACTAATCGCAAGCCATATCCATAAAAATCCACTTACAAATATCGCGAGAACCATCAAAAACATGGATAAATATGGAACATCCATACCGGGCGAAGCCAGTTGTGGACTTACAGCCACCAAAGCGGAAACCACCCCGCCAACAAGCCCTGCCGTCATTATAGCAATATGTTCATAAAAAACCATAGTTTTCAGCGCATTTTTTTTATATCCCAATGCCTGGAGCATTGCCAATTCGCCTCTTCTATCCAATATATTACGAAGCACCACCACTCCAAGGGCAAAGCTGCCGAGTACAAGCCCAAATCCGCCCAAAACCTGGAACATTGAAATATAGGTATTCTCGACGCCGGCAAATTCCGCAAGTCGCTGCTTTGCGGGCATCAGATCCAGACCAAAATCACGAAGATTTTGACTAAGCAGGGTTCGGGTGCCCTCTACATCCTCATAATCAACATCTATAAGGAAAATTCTGTAACCCTCTGAGGCAAATCTGTCTCTGAAATTTTCGTCACTAACAACAAGGCCGCCCTGCAATACTGAGTTATATATCATACCCACTATACGCACCCTAAAGGATTTTCCCTGCAGGTCAGTGTATTCTATTTCATCACCAATCGCCTTGCCAAGCGCCCAGCGAATAGTAGCCGCATCACCGACCGCCGGAACAACACCTTCTCCAAAATCCTCTTCCAAAACACTCCAGCCCATTTCAATATCCAGCCCTTCGGCGACATCAATAAAGCTAAATCGCCGGTCAAAATCTGATGGAGACGCACCCAGCAGCCGAGGTTTCTGCGCACGATTCAAGTTAAAGCAACTTGCGTCATCGCCCTCCTGCACACGAAGCTGCGCTATTGTAAAATCATCCAATTCTTCAACATCGAGATTAACCGATTCTCTGCCTGATTTTGTAGCCAGATTGTAGGGAACGCCTATCGCCGCTCGCCCGAACAGAGCAAAGCCTCCGGTTCCGGAGCCTTTGCGATGAGCCTCTGCCAAAGGATTCTGTCTATTTGCGCCGACTGCTATGACAACAAAAATACCTGCTGAGAGCATCGCGATAATTGCCAGAGTCCTGCCGCTTCTGCGAGTTGCGTTGCGAATACCAAAGCCCCATAATGATTCCATCGGCTTTTTCCACATACCCGCTGTGCGAGTCAATAAGCTGTGAAAAAGCCCCAGGCCGCCTATTAACAGCAAGGAACCAACTCCAAAAAAAACTCCCGCCGCCTCCGTTGCTGTTTTACCTCTCCCGGCTGTAATAAGCAGAACTACTGACGCCGTAAGACAAAAACCTGATATGAACAGACCTTTTTTGCCGCCGCGTTTGTTTTCGGTGAAAAACTGCCAGAGCATTTCGCCGTTCAGAAGCTGCCTTGCCGGAAGCTTCATTTTTTTTCGAACAGAAAGCCATATCACGGCGATTACTATAAAAAACGCCGCAAACGCTCCAGCCGCGACAGTGCCTGCATTGGCCGAAAACTCTATTATCATGCGCTGACCTGCCTGACCAAATACTCCTGAAAGCCACCAAACCATCAGCCGCGTATAAAAAAGGCCCAATACGGATCCGACAACTACCCCGGCCAATCCCAGTAAACCGCCTTCGAGAATGAGCAGTTTTTTTACCATTCTGTCGGTATAGCCGACCGCCTTGAGCATACCAATCTGGTCAGTTCTGCTCTCGACCGAAAATACAAAAACCAGCCCGATCAATACCAGTGAAGCGGCGATCAAAAACATATTAAATCCGACAAATAATTGCCCGAATCCCATTGCCTGTTGCTGGGCGGCAATGCCATCTTGCCAAGCATCCCTGAAAACAAGCCCGATATCCGTAGGACTTACCCTTTCAAAAATGTCTTCGGCCAGCGACTCTTCGTTTTGTCCGGGTTTATATCGCACAGCAGTAAGTTCGCCGTAAGGATTAGCCCACATGCTTTGCCCTGCAGCAAGAGTAACAAATGCTTTCGGCGTACCTCGATAATCATCCCAATACTGCTCATCCTTATCCCTGATTCTGGCCAGATCAATTGGTATTCCAGGTTCCCAGTCTCGGCAGTTATCAACATCTGCAAGACCGGGAAAATCCGGCATCAACCCAGGATCCGCTGCCGAGCCTTCAATCGGGACAACCTTCTGCACTACAAAACGACTCGACTGTTCTCTTAACTGTCTGTCAACATCGAAGGCGTAATAAAGAAGCTCAATTTCATCCCCAACATCCGCGGCAAGATCTTCGGCTAACCATTGGTTTATTACTATCTCGTCATCATCCATATTCGGACTTATAACACTATATTCAGCCTCAGAAGACGCCATTGCTGCAACCGTTGAGTAGGGCGTGCTTCGATCACCAGTCCGTATCGAATTGACAAAATAAGTGAGCACTCCTATCGGTTCTGCCCCTGCTGAAACCGCCGCTTCACCTAAAACATGATCTATAAAAACCCTGCTGCTGCGAATTTCAAGCATTTCATCGGCAAGCTCGCGTAATTGCAATTGTGCATCAGCAAGCTGCCAGTTTTGCCCCATCTTCACATTGGCTGCATCAGAACTTATGCCCGTTTCGCCTCGGCCTAATAAAATAGCGTTAGCCTGACCTTGTCTGTCCAACTGCTCACCAAGCCATTCACGAGGCAAAAACGCGTTCAGCGGAGCCATTTGATTGGCTTGCAATCCGAACCAGCCGAAATCTTCGACATCCAGAATCTGCCCCACTTCAAGACGAAATGCCATAGATAGCTCCGAATCCGGTGTGAGAGGGATGTCGCGAGGCATAATACTCGGCTTTGGAATCCTGACAACAACTTCATCATTGATGGAAACACCCAAACGACTTGCAAGAGGCCTGTTAAGTGCGATCTGTCCGTTGTCCAATTCAATAGACTCACCGGCTCTGCCGAGTTCAAAAAAAGATTCATCAATTCCCAGCAGGTCAACTTCATTGACAAGCGTATGTTCGCTACTGTCTGCAACCATTCCGCGTAAAGCAAGTATTGCTGTTCCATCTGTGTCTAAATCGTCCGCGATTTCACCGGACAATTCCTGTCGAAAAAACCTCTCCCCGCCCAGCATAGCCACTTGAATATCACCAAGTCGAGCATCGAGCATACGCCTTAGACTATAATTGACAGAATCCCCAACCGCAAGCGAGCCTATCAAAATAGCCGAGCTTATCAATGCAGCCAGAAAAACACCGAAACATGTTCGGCGATAAAAGGAAAGGTTGCGAAAGACTATTTTAAGCAGGCCAATATTCATTTTTTCTTCTCAAGCCTGCCCTGTTTTAATTGAAAAATTCTGTCTGCGCGTTCGGCAACTGACTCGGCATGAGTGACCATAACAAGAGTAACATTTTGGCTTTTGTTTAACTCCAGGAGAAAGTCCATCAACTTCCCCGAAGTGTGACTATCCAGCGAGCCAGTAGGTTCGTCGGCAAGCAAAAGGTCGGGTTTATTGATCAGTGCGCGAACAACAGCTACCCGTTGTCTTTGCCCGCCACTTAACTGACCTGGCCTGTAAAGCTTAAACTCACCAAGGCCGACACGATCGAGTAATTCCGAAGCGCGTTGCCGATAAAGCTCTCTGCTGTTTTTGTTGCCAACCACGATCGTAGGTACCAGAACATTTTCAAGCACGGTGCACTGGGGCAATAGATGATGGAGCTGAAAAACAAATCCTATCCGTTGATTGCGAATTTCTGCAAGGCTGTTTTCATCGAGTTTTGTGAAATTTATCTCGTCCAACTCAACCTTTCCGGTAGTAGGCTTATCCAGGGCCCCGATTATGTTCAACAGTGTACTTTTGCCGCTACCGCTTGGTCCAACAATTGACACAGATTCACCTCGTCCTAAAGACAGGGAAACATCCTGAAGAACGGGTGTCTTTTCGTCCGAGTCGGGTGAGTCGTACTCTTTACTGACAGATATAAGTTTAAGCATTATCTGCTCCCGATTTTATCCCTGTTGCGGTTGCATAAATCGTAGCCATAGTTTCAGCAGTTTTATTGACACTGAAATTCTCAGCTACGCCGAAATGACCGGCCCTGCCCAATTCCTGAGCGTAATCAACATCAGAAAGCACCTCCCTGAGTCTATCGGTCAGGTGCTTGACATTGCCGGGCTCAAACAATAGACCGCCGCCTGCCAAGCCAAGAACCTCAGGAAATATCCCATGACCAGGCTGAACAACCGGCACCGACCATGACAGTGACTCAAGCACATAAAGAGAATTGGACACCGGTTTTCGTTCAGGCACAGATAAGACGGTAATACTCTTGAAAAACTCCCGCTTTGCAGCCGGACTAAAGTCATCCAGAAATTCAACATCATCGGCTACGCCGGCCTGGTCCAGCTTTTTTTGAACATTCTTTATAAACCCCTCATCAGCCTGTGTTTTACCGCCGGTAACTTTCAACTTCAAATCGTCAAAACCATTCCGCTTAAGATCAATAAATGCATCTGCGAGCAAATCAAGGCCTTTATCCGGCGACATTCTCGAAAGATACCCGATAGCACGGTCTGTGCCGGCACGCTCAAAAATCTGATCACCTATGAAATTTATGCCGTTATAAACAGTGCATATTCTACCAGCCTCAATATTGAGTCGTTTCGACATGACAGCCGAGTAATACTTACTGGCCGAAATAAAGCCATCAATATTCCTGCAACACTCGATCAGCAAATCCCACGCCTGCTCCCGGTACGGCTGTTCCAGTGCATCCAGAAATTCATCCTCATCCTGAAGCAAGCAAAAAACGGGAACATCAAGCCGTCGACGAATTTCTCCGGCCAATCCAGCCAGCAAAACATTTGACAAACAAATTACATCTGCCCTGTTCTCCGGCAATGCCAGCCAGTCCAGAAGACGGTTCAACTCCTTGCCCTGCCTTCCGTCGGCGCCTTCCAGCATAGAAATCATAGTCTCGCCAAGATCTTTGGCATTGGTGGTACCTGCTTTTTTGGAAACCCAGGCAAGTAATTTAGGCGAATCGAAAATACGATCTATCCATCTCGGAGTCCTGCGAAAAAAAGATAATTTCTGTTGAAGATAGACATTAACCCCGCCAAAAAAAATTGGAGATTGAGTCGCCGTACCTTCACAGGCTTCAAACTGCCCCGGCAGGTACATCGGAATCAGCAGCACCTCATGACCTAGGCCGCTCATCGTCCCTGCCAGTTCTGCATCACGAAGACAGTTTCCGCAATAAAAATTATCACCACTGCCCGGGCTTATATGTATAATCTTCATTGACCGATTTTCCCTTAATACAGATTAAATGCGTAAACAACTCCATCATCGCTTCCAACCACCAACATTCCCTGGGCAATGGCCGCCGAAGACATCACAGCCCTTCCAATAGTGTAAGACCAAAACTCACTGCCGTTGTTTAAATCTATCATATAAATCCTGCCGTCTGCGGAACCCACCACTACCTTGTCACCACATATCACCGGAGAGGCGTCTATTTTACCTTGTGTTTTAAATTCCCATAACAGTTCCCCCGACGCCTGGTCCAGACAGTAGACCGAACTATCCTGACTTCCAATTACAACCCTGCCCGATGAAACTGCCGGGGAACTGTAAAAGGCGTCCCGTCCCTCGTATTCCCACAAAACTTTTTCTTGTGACAAATCGACACAGGTCATCGCTCCACCCATTGTACCGGCAAAAACATAGCCTTCAACGACCGCCGGTGAGCCTGCGATATAGCTATCTGTGTCTATTTGCCCGATAATATCACCTTCTTCGATATCAATTATATATAGCATTCCGTCGCAGCTTCCGAAAATAACCTGTCCATCCGCTGTTATCGCTGCGGCGCCGTTTACATAGCTGCCCGTATCAAAACTCCACAGAACATCCCCGGTCTGGGCCTCAAAACAATATAACTTGGTATCATAACTGCCCGCGAATATCCTTAGACTCCCATCCCGTTCAAACCAGGTAGCTGATCCGAAAATCTTTGCGCCAGTTTCATATTCCCATTGCAAACCGCCGTCATCCGCGTCCAGCGAGAAAAAACTCCCATTACTCGAACCTACAAACACACTGTTTTTTACAACAGCTGGCGGAGCTTCAACACCTGCACCTGTATCAAAAGACCATTTTTCCATACCACCAGAGAGATCTATGGCATAAACACTGCCGTCGGCAGAACCTATATAGACCGTCGCCCCGTTTATAACAGGTGATGATTTAACGGCTCTGTCTGTCTTAAAAGCCCAGGCAGGCTCAGGTTCACGAGAAATCGTCCCTTCTGCCTTGCCGCTTAAAGATGTGTCGCCTCGAAATACTGGCCAATTTTCACCGCCTGCAGGAGAACCAGAATCTACCATAACCTCCTGCGGCATAGATACTTCTGCTTCGTCGCTTTCGCCAAAGAAAAATAGCAAGATGCCAACCACAAAAATAACGGCTGCCGAAGCCGATAATAGCCGTATTGTATTTTTGCTCAACCTCAAAACCCTGTATCCCTTTTAACTGTTAAATGTAAGTACAAAGCCGTCCTCCGAACACCCTCGGCGACTTTTAGCATTATAATACCTGTTGATAAACTTGTATGTTCAAATTTTTTGTTATCGTCCCAAAGTTTGGGGATTCTCAGCTTTAATGCTTCTTAGTACAAGCATAACATTGTTCTGAATTCTGAGCCTTTATCGCTAGTATTTTTCCCATTGCCAGCGGCCTGCCGCATTAACAATTACTGCCGGAGTTTACACCAAAATTGCTTACGAAGTTTATACATCCGGCAACTCTGGCCATCACTCGTTCAGTTTCGAGGCCGGAGTGTCCAACCGGTGTTTGGTCAGATTAAAGATGTTCGCGGTTTTGACCGGTTTATGCAACGCGGCATTGATTCTTGCCGAGGCGAGTGGTCGCTGATATGCGATACGCATAATCTTTTAAAGCTGTGGCGAAGCAAGAAGGACTGTTGGAATTGAGAAAAAGGCCGTTATTGGCTCATTTTGATGTGCTATTTTGCCGAATTTTTGGCAAAAAACGATGACCCTACAAAAAGAAAAGAATCTGTATTTGGATATCAGAAAATTGAGCCGTCTGCCCCAGACACCCATTAAGTCCAACGGGTGGATTTGAAAATCATAGTGCAACAGGCTCCCGTAATGATCATGTATCTTCCAGTCTATGTATCTGTCGTATAATCACTAAATTGCTTTAGAAGGATTTCTGCGGTCCATTTGCAGGTAAGCCCTACCAAATCACTACAGTCATTGTCTTTAATGGCGTCTTCACATAAAACGCTGCCGTAATTGTCCTGAAATATTTTTGCAACCTGCTGAATCAGGCCATGAGCTAAACTACGGCTTTTAAAATTTTCCCCGCCGCAGATATATCCAATCACTATGCCTGCACCTGTAAAACAACCGCAACTCAGCTTTTGGCCGGGTGCAGCTCCTGCATCAAGACATGTGGCTGTCCGAAATAAACCCGGGTGATTTGGCACCATCTCCAGTGCTTTTTGAAGGGCAGCTACAACGCAACGAGCGCATCCTCCGTGCTTTTTATGAAAGCGATATCCCAGATCATAGGCATTTTGAATTATTTGATCGCCTTTGCCGTGCAGTTCGAACCGGGTACTCTCGTTGTAAATCTCGAAAGTGTCATCCGAATCACAATCTGCATGTGCCCTGTTAGTTACGCCCATTGCCAGTCCAACCCCAGCCGTCATAAGAAAACAACGCCGTGCAATGGGCGAAGCACTATCCTGTCTTGAGTTATCGTAACCTGTCTGGTCTTTGGGGTTAAGTCTCGACACTTTCGCTCTGCCCATTTGATCCTTCCTCACCGTCAAATGCGTCGTTTGCCTGTGTTTTACTAAATTTTCCGGATAATTACCCATTGAACACAATATCCAGATTTGCTTATGCTCAATACAAACAATAATTGCGGTAACGCTATTATGTATTTGGGCAAATGGGCGATACTGGACTTGAACCAGTGGCCTCCTGCGTGTCGAGCAGGCGCTCTAGCCAACTGAGCTAATCGCCCCAAAAAACAGAGTTTAACGATTTTTAATTCTTGCGTCAACAATTTTGATATCTTATATTTGCAAAAAAGAAGTTGCGCTTAAGTTCATCAGCAGTGGTGGTATCCTAAGTGTATGTTTGAGCGGGACTTAGGGATGAAGATAAGTTATATATTTGAGTGAAAATTCTATGGCTGTTATTGACGCAATCAAAAAACGCTATTCATGTCGGAAGTATCAGGACAAGCCTATCGAAAAAGAGAAGCTCCGGGAGATTCTCGAAGCGGCAAGACTCGCACCTTCGGCGAAAAACCTTCAGGATTGGCGGTTCGTGGTAGTTACAGACCCAAAGGCGAAGGAACAACTCGCGCAAGCTGCAAACGACCAGATGTTCCTTGCCGAAGCCGGTGCGATAGTTGTATGCTGCAGTATTGATGACCATGTGATGCGTTGCGGCCAGCCAATCGGGCCGATTGATGTTGCAATTGCAATGGAGCATATATGCCTGCAGGCGACAGAGAACGGGCTGGCAAGCTGCTGGATAGGTTCGTTTTATCCTGACAAAGTTCGAGCGGCGCTTGGTATCCCCGAGCAGGTGCAGATCGTAGAGCTTCTGGGGGTAGGTTACCCGGCTGATGAGTTCAAGCCGCATAAGCGTAAGCCGCTGGAGGAAATTGTGAGTTTCGAAAAGTGGGATTTTCGCGGCTGGTAAGATTGCCGGCCTGCGGGGATTTTATAAACTTTTACTTGGACGCTGGATGACATTCATGTAGAATAAGACGGCTCATCAGGGGACGTGGTGTAATGGGATCACGGGGCGGTCGCATCGCCCAGATGGGGGTTCGATTCCCCCCGTCTCCAGTAGATATTAGCGGAAAACGCCGTTTATAGCTCATTATAGGGGTTTGGCTGGCCTGTTTTCTTTTATCTAATATTTTGTAGCTCGTAGTTGGCTACGAAAATGGCACTTAAAAACTGCCGACAATTCGATAGTAAGTTTATCTTTTTCTGCTTTTGATCGCACTCTTTCAAAATTTAACGGCTGTTACTATCTGTTCGCGTACATTTGGTCATAGTATTTCTGATAATCGCCGGAAACGACATTTTCAAGCCAGCGTCGATTATTCAAGTACCATTGTATTGTTTTTTCCATTCCCTGTTCAAAGGTAACCGATGGCTCCCAGCCAAGTTCGGTTATAATTTTTGATGCGTCTATGGCGTAACGACGGTCGTGCCCAGGCCGGTCAGTTACATGTTTTATCAAGGATTCAGGTTTGTCCAGCTTCTCGAGTATAAGGCGAACAACTTCCATATTGCTTTTCTCGTTACAGCCGCCGATATTATATGTGTCGCCCGGCTTAGCTTTAGTTAAAACAGCCCAGATTGCCGTGCAATGGTCATAGACATACAGCCAGTCGCGCACCTGCAGCCCATCGCCATAGACCGGCAGATATTTATCTTTAAGCGCATTATTTATCATTAGTGGAATCATTTTTTCGGGAAATTGATACCGGCCATAATTGTTTGAGCATCGGGTAATATTGGCTGGCAGATTCCATGTATGCGCAAAGGCGTGCACAAGATGGTCAGCAGCAGCTTTGGATGCAGAATATGGCGAATTTGGGCTAAGCGAGGTATTTTCTGTGAATTTTCCGGTGGCTCCGAGAGATCCATAAACCTCATCGGTAGATACCTGTATAAAGCGTTTTATTTTTTTATCGCGTGCGGCCTGCAGCAAGGTAAGCGTGCCGGTTACATTGGTCTCGATGAAGATTTTCGGGCCCGTTATAGAACGGTCAACATGGCTTTCAGCCGCGAAGTTTATTATCGCTTCAATACCGTATTCCTCGATGATTTTTTCAACGAACGGCCCATCGCAAATGTCACCTTTGATGAATGTGTAGTTGGGATTCTCGGCATACTCTGTAAGATTCTCGAGGTTGCCGGCGTAGGTGAGCTTATCGAGATTGATTATTCTGCATTCCGGATTCTCGGTAAGTGCCATTGCGATAAAATTGCTACCGATAAATCCCGCTCCGCCTGTTACGAGTATTCTTTCCATCGTTTCCTTCCGCGTTTCCATGTCGAGAATAAAAAATGATTACAAGCTCTGATTAAATTGTCACAAAATGTCGCTGTCATGTCAAAGCTATTTTATAAACCGCTTATAAACAAGCTCTTATGAAACATTATAGTGGCCACTTTACAATTAACATTATTTTGCGTAAATCTGAAAGTACATATGTCTTGATCATTTGTTCCGAAAAATGGCTCTTCGGGAGAATGCATAGTTGTGGGTGTACAAATGATGTATTAGTTCAGCGGGAATTGTACGAAAAGCCTTTCCGTTTAAATAATTATTCCTGCTTTCGACAGGAAGTTTTTAAGGCATAAGGGACCTCATCAAAGAGTTATTCATAGGCAAAATTATAAGGCTTGAGTCAAAAAAGCAACTATTAAATGTAGTTGGTGGTTTTGGGTGGTTGCAAGCCCTCGCATAGCAAGGGTTTACATTGAATAGCCCCAAGGGGATTCGAACCCCTGTTGCCGGGTTGAAAACCCGGTGTCCTGGACCTGACTAGACGATGGGGCCACGCTAAAATTTACTCCATCGAGATCGCCTCGACCGGACAGGCGTCGACGCATGCTCCGCAGTCAACGCATGCTTCTTCGTCAACAACAGCAATATCACTATTCATTGAGATCGCCTCGGTCGGGCACTCGCTTACACAAGATTCACATCCGGTGCATGTTTCTTTATCAATCTTAGCCGGCATTGGCAAAACCCTTTCTTTTACAAACAATAATACGGTTAACCACTGAAAAGACCGGATTCTACTAAAGTATCATTCTAATTCAAAAGAAATTTTTGTAAAATTGCAACGAAAATAAAAAAAATTGATTTTGCCCGGTTAATTGCTTAATTGCAACTGCTTAGGCGGCTTTCTATTCAGACTCCACTATGGCGCCCAAGGCAACAGCCATATCGCGTACCAACGGATTCCTGTCATTTTCAGCGGCCCAGTTCAGCACCTGCTGGAAACCTTCTTTTTCAGCCTCGCTTAGCAGCTTGACAGCGGCCAGCCTTACAGGCCAATGTTCTTCGTGAAGGTTTTGGGCTACGGCGGCCGTAAGTTCGTAATCTAGCCTTAAAGGCAGCATATCGAGCATAGTAGAAGTTCGCACCACCCAGCTATCATCGTCGAGATTTGAGATAATTGCAGATTTGAGCATCGAAGGCATCCAGTCGGCATATCGAAAACTGTACATCGGCTCCTTACCAGCCATTGTCTGTTGCTCCAGAAGAAGTCCTGCGAACAGTCTGGCAATGGTCATCTTCTGATTCTGCCTGCCGCGGGCGAGCGCCTCGAGCCGGTTTCTCATAAAATCAACACTTAACTCGGTTCTTCTTCGTCTGGCCGTTGCGGTGTCAGGTTCCAGACTTATAAGTGAATTTTGCACCCTGCCGTTTTCGCTGACACGAGGATCCATATAAAGCGTAAATGTGATATCCAGATTCGCCTGGGGATGTGCCTTGGATAGACTCGCAAGCTCCCCGGTCATCAGTTCCACGGGTATCAGTATGGATTGGCCCGGCCTGATAACAGTCGAAGGCCTTACGGTTTTTACCAACAGTTTTTCTATTCGCTCATCCAAACCGCCACTTACCTTGGCGTCAATGCGGATATTGCCCTCCAACATCGCCCCCTGGGAAATCAAAATCTCATCATCGCTCTGGTTTGAAAGCGCGACCTTGGCATCGAATGATCTGCCGTAAGAAAATTCCGAACCCTGCAATTTCAACTCTACCGAAACCAACTCATCGGCCGACCTGAATCGCGGTATAATTCGCTGCCCGAATTCGTTGCGAAGATCCGTAATAAGCAGGGATGTGTCAATTTCAGGGCGGTACTGGGCATTGTTCTGTTCCAATATCTCTCTGGCAATCTCTGCGGTCAGCGAAGACGGGTCCATAGCGACAGCCTTTTTTATTGTCTCAATCCCGTCCTCGGTCTGCCCTTTTTCAAGCTCTATTCGGCCGAGCGCAAGCCTGGCTATTTGAATATCCGCATGCTCATTTGCAAGGCTTTTTGCAAAATCGAACTGCTCGTTCATAACCAGAGCATAAGCAAGCAATGCCGCAGCAATCGGTGAGTCTTCTGCGGCGTAGGCTTTGTTAGCCCAGTCCACAGCTTCGTCGGCATCAGGCCTTACAACGCAATAGAACCAGGCAATTTCGGCAGGCCCAAAGTCAAGATTCATCTCCTGCTCGATCTGCTGCTTGGCTTTGTTCAGGATGCTATCAAAAATCTCGTCGGCCTTGTCGGAATCTCCCATCCTCTGTGCCGCTTTGCCCGCTATAACCTCGAGCATAAAGTCAAATTTGCCTTTGTCGCGGACACTTTGCGCAATTTGGTTAACATTTTCCCTTAAATCACTGTCCTGATAACATGTAAATGCCCAAGGCAGATATATGAAATCCGGCAAAGGCCGATCGGGATTATTGTGCTCCCAAAGTTCTGCCGAGTATTCATAGGCCGATGCGGAGGGCTGATAAAGCTCAAGTGATCGCGATTGTTCGGCGAAATTCACTGCCGCCTCGACGCTGAAAGGATTCAGCATTATTTGCCGCCGTAGGTGTTTTAGATATAAGGCGGTATTTACCTGCCCCTGTGAAAGCCTGAGCATACTATCGAAAGCAGTGTTATTGTAAGGATTCTGGTCATAGGCATTCATATAATAGCTGTGTGCAGTGTCAAAATCGGCCTGCTCAGCGGCGAAATCGCCCAGCTTTGTTAATATCTGCGATTCGAGCATAGCATTTCTGCCAGAAATATCTGAGAGCATTTCCGCAAGGAGTTCCTCTCGCTCCTCGCGGGTGTTTTGCTGCGCCAGCAAATAGGTTATTCCCTTTTCGGCAATCTCCAGATCGGCAGAGGCATTGATGTATCGTCTCAGAAGGGTTGTCATCTGTGGGGAATGATCCTGCGAATAATCCCTGCTCATAAGTTCTATCATACCCGGCAGCGCATAATCGGCCTGTGGGTCGAGGTTCATTATTGCCCTGTATAAAGTCAGGCCTCGTTCGATTTGCGATTTGTCCGGCTGCGGTCTGCGGGTGTGTTCGTGTGCTGCTTCATAGAGTTTCTGAGCAACAGTAGGTGAATACAGTCTTTCGGATTCTCGCAAAGTTTCTGCACTAATTGCCGACTGGGCAATCAGAAATGTAGCAATCGCAACTATCAAAGGCAATCTGGGCATCAAAAACTCCGTTAAAATGCAAAATAATGTCTTAAAACGCATACAGATATTTCGGGTAATTTCCCCGGCTGCTTTAGCTCAATAATAGCCGGTATTATTCCGCAAATTTGTTCGTTACTGCTCGAACGCAAAATAGCGGTCAATTATACCACCGAACATACTCTACTGTTCAAAAATTCAGCCGTTTCAGGCATGCTAATGGTCTTTTATTATTTGCTCTGTCGGTTTTTTCCCGGTTACCAAAGAAAGCATCCTGATCTTTAGCACTTTGGCCGCCAGAAGATATACACCCGCAGAAACCGGGACAACCGCCGCTACCCTGAGCAGATCGAATCTGGGTCTTATTGGCAGATTTCGCATCATAAAAAGCACCCCAGCCGCCACCGTTGCCATAATTGCCGTTGCCAAGAGGGTTTTTGCAGATTCATACCAAATCCCCTCACCAATACTTCCGCCAAGCTTCTTTCGCAGCGCGGTCAGAAGTATCACAACCTGCAGATAAGAACATATTGCCGTAGATAAAGCAAGGCCTCCGGTGGATAAAAACCAAATAAGCGTAAGATTCAGCACGGCATTTACAAACACCGCGATCGTTGCGCTTTTGGCCGGCATTGAGGAATCATGAAGTGAATAAAATGCTCGAGTGCTGATTTGCTGGACAAAATATCCGCTAAGACCAATCGCATAGAACATAAGCGTCCAAGCCGTTCCAAGTGTAGCCTGATCGGTGAACTGCCCTCGCTCAAACGCCGCCGCTACCAAAGGTCTTCTTATCAAAATAAGCCCCACAGTGGCTGGAAAAGCGATAAAAATCGCACCTGCGATGCCCCGGGAAATGGTTTTACAAAGAGCTGCATAATTGCCCCTGGCAGCGTTGCTGCTCATTACCGGAAATATAGCCGTCGCAAGGGCGATCCCGAACACTCCCAGCGGCACTTGGTAAAGTCGCTGCGAAACATTCAAATATGATACTGATCCACGATGCATCGGGTAAGCGATTTGCCTGCCGAGGAACATAAAAAACTCACCCTTATCTGGCGAACTGGAAAACCACCAGGCGATCAGATCGTCGGCCAGCGTATTTATCTGCGTAACCGTAATTCCCAGCACCATAGGCCCCATCATAAGCATTACCCTGCCGAACGCGGGTGTATTTATCGCAAATGCCGGCCTGAAACTCACACCGCTTGCCTTCAAAGGCGGAATCTGGACCAGCAACTGCACCAGTCCGGCTATCACGACCGCTACCGCCGTGGCAAAAAGCTGCTGGCGAGCCTCCATCCCGAGAAGCCAACCGGTTCCGACGACGGTTATAATAACAAAGATATTCATAATAACCGGCGCCGCTGCCGGCGTGGCAAAATGGCGATGGACATTCAAAACCCCGGCCAGAATTGCCACCGTGCAGGACATCACCATATAAGGCAGCATCATCGACGCCAGCGAAAGCATAAGCTGGGTTTCGGTATGCACCTCGGTAAATCTCAGATATGCCCATATCGCCGCCCAGCCAATCAGCATCAGCCCTGCAAGCAGAGTAAAAACTATCGTTACGACCGTATTTGCCAGCTTTGCCGCGGTTTCGGGATTTTCGTGCAATTCCCTGCTGTAAACCGGTATGAACGAAGCCGACGCCGCCCCCTCACCGAAAAGCCGGCGAGAGAGATTCGGTATCTTGAACGCGATAAACCAGGCATCCAGCAGGCCGCTCGCACCGAAAAAATAAGTATAA
>Ga0207421_10003182_pt1 | contig 19727 bp, 21 predicted proteins | sample SodLakKL_010_SED_4_FD_187542 | JGI IMG/M metagenome (GOLD analysis project Ga0207421, IMG submission 187542) | Alkaline sediment microbial communities from Lake Tanatar, Kulunda Steppe, Russia - 8KL_010_SED (SPAdes) (version 2) | ecosystem: Environmental > Aquatic > Non-marine Saline and... | reverse complement strand
TGGGTGAGGTTCTTGATTAGTTCGATCTATTCAACTCCGTTCCCCATTGATATTCAGAAAGTATATTCATAGTATCAGTACTTTTCTTAAACAGAGCGAAGTGCAATAATAAAACGATGATTGTAACGGGAAGCACGGAGTAAAGGACTTCGCGCGTCTTTTCTAATAGATCACTCATCCAGAAGCCACCCTGTTCATTATTATCGTTGAACGCTCAACTGTATGAAGGTTTCCCTGAGAGCAAGCATTACCTGTCGATATTCAGTATGTCGACCCTTAGGTGACAGGATAACACCACTCACCAGAAGACTTCATAAGCGACTACAGATCATGACCATACGGGCTTATATATAATACCATAAAGTCAGGCTCAGTGTACATTGCTTTGAAAAGGGAGGTGGTGTAAAATCGTCTTGGAAAATATAAAAAGGAGCAATCCTCAACATTGGATTGCTCCTATAAAATTGCTAAACTATTAATTTTTAACTGAACTCAGTGAGAAAATAGTGACTTCGAAACTCAATACCCTTTAGGTAGGCTCTGCATATCAATAGTTCCCATTAACGGTGATACGCCTCGCCGTACATGATCTTCATCGCCCTGTAGAGCTGCTCTAAAAGCAACACCCGGCTCAAGCGATGGGGAAACGTCATTTGAGAAAAGGACATGACAAGATCCGAGCGTTTGCGAACCTCCCTAGAAAGCCCGTTGGGACCTCCGATCAAGAACACGACCTTTCCGCCTTCTAGGTCCTTGATATCCCTCAGCTTCTCGGAAAACGCCTCGCTCGAAAATTGTTTGCCTTTCTGGTCGAGCGCTATGATCACACCGTCCCCGGCCTTTTCCAGCAAGGCTTCGCCCTCCTTTTCTTTCTGACGCTCTATCTCTTTGTCGCCGGCGTTCTTGGGGGGATTCTGCGTGGCCACCTCGATGATTGTCAGGTCCATATAGCCCTGAAGCCACTGGGCGTATGGCTTCTGCAGTTCAGCGAGAGGGCTGTTCTTTACATTCCCTACAGCGACAATCCTGCACTTCATTTCTTCTTCGCCCTCGGATGCGCTTCATTATAGCGTTTCTTCAGATCCTCACTGGATATCTGCGTATAGATCTGGGTCGTGGATATGTTTTCATGGCCGAGCATCTCCTGCACGCTCCTCAGATCGGCGCCCCTCTCAAGAAGATGCGAGGCAAAGGTGTGCCGGAGCGTATGCGGGGTCATGCGGTGATAATGCCCCGCCTGCCTCAGTATTTCATTCAGTATATAGGACACCCCTCTCTGACTCAGCGGATTACCGTGCATATTGACGAAGATGAATGCGTGGTCCTTTTTTTTCATGAGAGTCTTGCGAGCCGTGAGCATATAGGTCTTGAGCGTCTCGAGCGCTCTCTCGCCAATTGGGACGAGGCGCTCCTTGCTGCCTTTGCCGCGGACGAAGAGCGTCCGCTTGTCAAAATCGAGGGCATTGAGTTTCAGGTTGACGCACTCGCTGACCCTGATGCCACTCGAATACAATGTCTCGACCAAAGCCAGGTCGCGCTTTCCTTTGTCCTTGCTGGTATCGATGGCATCGAAAAGCGTCTCTATGTCTTCGGGGTAGACGAACTTAGGGAGCCGTCTTTTCTTTTTCGGACGCTTGATCTCCAGGAAGGGATGCGTTCTGATCAGGTCTTCGTCTTCAAGATAATGATAGAATGTCCTGAGCGTCGAGATCTTCCTAGAGACGCTCTCGTCCTCATAGCGTTCGGAAAGTGTCGCCGCATAGAATTTGGCTACGCGCGGCGAGACATCCGTGTACGTCCCGAACCCTTCATTGTCGAGGAATCTTTTGAAATCGGCGATGTCATGGGCGTAGGCCTGCACGGTATCGTCGGAATACCTTCGCACGCCCCTGAGATAACCGAGGAACCTCTGCAGTATTTCATCCATCGATCTCACCTCTGAAACGCTTCATGGCATCGAGTGCCCGCTCTGCATACGCCTCTTTGCGCTTGCGCTTGGGAAGACGCGCTTCAAGGGCGGGAAGAAGACCGAAGTTGGCATTCATCGGCTGAAAGCGTCCGGACTCGGCGTGGGCGATATAATCGGCCTGTGCGCCCATCACAGTCTCTTTGGGGAAGACGAGCGGGGAGGCCCCTTCCACATGCCGCGCCATGTTCAATGCGGCCACAATGCCGCTTGCGGCGCTTTCGACATACCCTTCGACGCCGGTGATCTGCCCGGCGAAGAACACGCGCGGTTCATGCGCGCTCTGATAGGTGCTCTTCAGATGCTTAGGCGCGTTCAGGAAGGCGTTCTTGTGCATGACGCCATAGCGCATGATCTCCGCCTTCTCGAGGCCGGGGATGCTCCGGATGAGATCCTTCTGCGCTTTAAAGGTGAGATGGGTCTGAAAACCGACGAGATTATAGAGCGTCTCACGCGCATCGTCCTTTCTCAGCTGCACCACGGCGTAGGGTCGGTGATTCTCATCCCTCTCAAGCCCTACGGGCTTCAAGGGCCCAAAGCGCAAGGTGTCCCTGCCGCGTTTTGCCATGGTCTCTATCGGCATGCATCCCTCGAACACATTGTCTTCAAAGTCCCGGATTTCAACCGTCTCAGCGTTGATCAATCGCTCATAGAATGCCTCATAGGCTTCCTTGTCCATGGGACAGTTGATGTAATCCCCGGTCCCTTCCTCGTAGCGGTTCTTCTTATAACAGACGGAGAAGTCTATGGAATCCTTCGTGATGATGGGGGCGACGGCATCGAAGAACGACAGCGCATCATCATCCGTGTGCGCCTTGATAGCCTCCGCGAGAGGACCTTCCGTGAGCGGGCCGCTGGCGATGATCAGCGGGACGTCTCGTGGCAGGGTCTTGACCTCCTCGCGGACGATGGTGATATTCGGATGCTCCTCGAGGCGCTTTGTCACCTCGCGGGCGAACGCGGTCCTGTCGACCGCGAGCGCCCCGCCGGCCTCGACACGATTCGCATCCGCGGCCTGCATGATTAGGGAGCCCAAAAGACGCATCTCCTCCTTGAGCACGCCGACAGCGTTCTTGAGTTGATTGCTTCTCAGGGAGTTCGAACAGACGAGCTCTGCGAACAATCCCGTCTCGTGCGCAGGGGTCTTTCTATGCGGTCGCATCTCATAAAGGGTCACGGAAACACCCCTCTCGGCGAGCTGATAAGCGGCCTCGCTGCCGGCAAGGCCGGCACCGATGACATGTACGTTCATAAGCATCACTCCATCTTTATTCTACCACACCATCATCACCCAAGAAAAAGCACCGGTCCCCCGGTGCTCATCCGACGATGATATCCATCTCAGGATAAGTGACATACCCTTTCTTCTGCCTTTCCGGCTTGAACATAAGCAGGAAGGCAAGGATGCCCACACGACCGATGAACATCGTGAAAATCAGCAGTATCTTCGATACAGAATGAAGCTCCGGGGTCGCACCGAGCGAAAGCCCGGTCGTACCGAAGGCGCTCGTCGCCTCAAACAGCAACATCTTGAAATCCATCGATTCAACCACCGAGAGCACGAATACATTGAAGGCAATGAGCGTAATCGCTCCGAAGAGGACGATAAAGGATTTGAACACCGTCTCGTGAGGAATAGTCCGTCCATGATAGACGACCTGATTCCTACCGAGGGCGAATGAGCGGGAACCGAGGAATGTCGTCAACAGTGTCGTCGTCCTGATTCCGCCGCCGGCACTGTTCGGAGACGACCCCAAGAACATGAGCCCAACGAAGAACACATGCACCGCGGTGGTGAACTGCGCCACATCCATAGTGCTGAACCCGGCATTCCGGGTTGTAAGCGACATGAAAAGACTATAATAAAGCGTCTCGAAGAGACCTTTACCGGAAAAGAATGCTCCCTGTTCCACCAGTAAAAGCAGGAGTGCACTGACAATCCATATACTGAGATGAAGGGCGACAAGGAGCTTGACGAAAACGGAGAAATGAAAATGCTGCCTATTGAGCTTCGCATGAATGAATTCCTTGATTTCGGCGAGCACCCAGAACCCGGCGGCACCGATGAACATCAACGTCATAGCCAATGTCTGCATGAAATAATCCTGCGAAAACATCGCGAAGCTGTCCGCATCAGGTGCGATATCGAAACCGGCGTTGGTGAAAAGCGAAATCGTGAGGAAGAAGGCTTGAAAGAGTGCGTCGGATAAAGGAAAATGCCCACTAAGGTACAGATAGGCACTCATGATGACAAACGCGATGGCCTCGATGGTGAATATGACGATCAGCACATTGCGCACGAACCTCACAATGCCGTGTCTCGACAACTGATTCTGGTCGGTCATCATGATGCCGCGCTCTCTGAACCCTATTTTCTTCCTGATAGCCAGCCAGAATATCGAGATCATCATGATGATGCCGATACCTCCGAACTGGATAATGAGCGCAAGCACTACTTGTCCGAATATGGTAAAGGTCTCCCTAGGGACGACAGGGGTCAGTCCGGTGGTGCTGAGGCCGCTAGCAGAGACGAAAAACGCATCCACCCAGTCCAAGGACACCTCGGCCTGTACGCTGAGGGGCAATTTCAAAAGCAGTGCACCGACCACCATGAACAGCAGATAGCTAAAGACGAAGATACGGGCGTATGTACCGAAAAGAAGGTGTTTCAATGTCCGCAGTTTTTTCATCACACCCACCTCGATTCAGGGATTTAACTCACTATACACCCTCAGAGATAAATAATCAAGCCCAGGATACCGGAGATGACGATGATCAGGATCGGATGCACCCTGAACTTGATCAAAAGCACGGAGAACACGATGAAAAGAATGACGCCGTAGATATCATGAATCGCATCTTGAAAGAGCGAATACGCACTCGCGAAGATGAGCCCGAACAGTGCGGGCCTCAGGCCGTAGAGAACCCCTTGGACCGCCTTGGACTGCTTGAAACGCTCCTGATAATGACTGACCAGAGTAATCAGGATGACGGGGACGAAGACGACACCCGTCGTCGCGAAAAAGGCCCCGACGACACCCTGAATCTCAAAGCCGATGAACGTCGCGCTGTTGATAGCGACCGGCCCCGGGGTCACCTGCGAAAGGGCGATCATGTCGAGGAAGAGGCTACGGTCCAGCCATCCCTGTCCCTCTACAATCATCCTTTCAAACAGCGGCAACATCGCATAGCCCCCCCCGAAGGTCACGGCCCCGATGAGCAGGAACGTGAAGAAGAGGCTAATCGACATCATCATGCGACACCTCCTTCACTCTCGAAAAGAGGAAACCGGCGGCGCCCATGCCGATGATGACGAAGAAGGGATGGACGAAAAATAGCCCTACGAGCAGGAAGGAAAGAACGCCTATGAGAATGCCGAAAGGATGACGGTTGCGCACCAGGATACGGAACCCCGCGGTGAAGATCAGCGCGATGACCGCGACGCGCACTCCCATGAAAATCGCCTCGACGTAAGGATTCTCGATGAATCGGAAGAAAAACGTCGCGATTACCATAATCAAAATGAAGGAAGGGAGCGCCACGCCGACACCGGACACCAAAGCGCCCACACCACCACGTAGCTTGAGGCCTATATAGACAGCGAAATTGATCGCGATAACACCCGGCAGTGATTGACAGATGACCAAAGCGTCAGTGAATTCATCCTCGCTCAAGTATCCGTAATCATGCACAAAGAAACGCTCGAAGAGCGGAATCATGGCATAGCCACCGCCGAATGTTAACGCACCGATCTTTAGAAACGAGAAAAAAAGTCTTGGAAGTCCGATCATCCTATCAAGTCCTATTCCCTGCAAATCAACCCTATCATAACAGACTCATCGATACTTGCACAATATTTTTCCTTGCGCCCCACGCATTGCCGCACGCTATAAAAAAGCGCCTGAATCGCTATGGAGACAGGCGCTTGGGCACAAATGGATTACACGACATTGGTCTCGTAGGCCTCGAGGTCCTGACCTTCGAAACGTTCGAGCGCGAGCTCTTCGAGCGGCATCGACGGCTCGAGGCCGAGAAGCATCTCGCTCATAAGTTTCCCGGTCACCGGCCCCATCATGAAGCCATGTCCGGAGAAACCGCAGGCCATGTAGAACCCATTGACATCACAGCCGCTGATGATCGGCTGACGATCGGGGGACATATTGTATAAACCGCCCCACTGACGGATCACACGAAGCTCGCCGATGGGCGGCAGGAGACCCGCCGCAGTCTTCGCCATCTCGTCGAGGAACTTCCAGGTGGAGTGGACGCTGTAGCCCGCGTCCCTGTCATCCCCGCGTCCCATGATGAAACTTCCGTGCGGGGTCTGCTGGCAGTAGATGTTCTTGGAGAAGGAGATCACCATCGGACCCTGGATCTTCTCGATGGGCTCCGTCACGAGGATCTCGCGGTTCTGGCTGAACACAGGGATATCGACATCGACCATCTCGCCGATCTTCTGAGCGTGTCCGCCCGCGGCGTTGATCACATACTCGCATTCGATAGTGCCCTTGTCGGTCTTTACAGCCTTGATCGCACCGTTCTCCGTGACGATGTCCTCGACATGCGTATAAGTATAGAAGGTGACGCCTCTTTTCTTCGCCGCCTTATAGAAGGCATCCGTCATCAGGAAGGGATTGAGATGGCCGTCCGTTCCGCAAAACGTCGCGCTATGAACGATATCCGTATTGAGATGAGGAATCTTCTCCTTCGCCTCTTCAGCCGTGAGCATCTCGGCGGGGATGCCGAGGGACCGCTGGAGTCTGACATTCTTTTCAGACAGGGCGGCCTCCTCATCGTTACTGTTGACGATGAGATAGCCTTCCTGCTTGAATTCCACGTCCCCGTCGTATTCGAGGATCTCTTCGGCCTTCTCAAAGAAATCGATGCTCATCTTCGCCATTCTGCAGTTGCTCTCCGTTCCCCACTGCTGACGTACGCCGGCGCCGCAGCGACCGGTCGCGCCGCTTGCGAGATAGCCGCTCTCGAGCAGGACGATGTCATTTTCACCGGCATCGGCGAGGTGATAGGCGATGCTCGTCCCCGAGATGCCGCCGCCGATGATGACATATTTAGCTTTCTTCTTCATCTTCCGCAGCCTCCTTGATGGCACTGAGCTTCACGCCCATGGTGAGGGGGCGCATGCGGTGAAATTCGACGTCCTCTATAGGACGGTTGAAATACCGTGCGATCTCCTTGCGCACAATTTTTCCACACGTGTTCGCCTGACAGGGCCCCATCCCCACGCGGGCGATGCGTTTGACCTCATCAAAAGTCTCATACCCTTCCTTGAACAGATCATGAAGGTCCTGAAGCGTCACATCGGAACAGCGACATATGATAACCTTATTAGGATCCATAGGACACCTCGATACTGATTGCGTCATAGAGATATTTTTCATCCACCGCGAAATGCACCAATGCGGTCCTGTCCTGTTTGGCGCTTTTCGAGACATTCAAGACACGGCCCTCGGTGATCACGTCACCCCTGCGGTCCACAACGTTGACAATCTCACCCTTTTCAGGGAGCGGTGTGAACTCATAAGGGACCTTCATCTCGGCTTCCCCGTTTTTCAGCCTCGCGACCATGATCGCGAGTCCGGGACAGCTGTAGACGCAGATCCCGCATCCCGTACAGGCATCGAAATCGATTTGCGGGCGGGCGTTGATGTCCTCGCCGACGGTGATGGCGTCGAAAGGACAGCTCGTCTCGCAGGGATTGCAGGGGATCTCTTTATAGCATTCGATGACCGCTTTGGGGCGGCTGAGCTCCTCCGGAGTAGGGAATTCAGCCTTCACTTGTGCTTTGCTGGGAATCCCGGTCTTTTCAATCACGTCAATCCCTCCATTTTTTTGAGTCCCCGCCGCACGTTGTCTCCGGGCGGGCCGCTCCTCAGATCGACAAGCTCGTCATCAAGGGCCTTCAGCCGCATCTCGGCGTTCTCTACCGTGTAATCGAGCGCCTGAGCGGCACGGATGCCGGCGATACGCCCTTCGACCATGGCGCTGCTCGCCTCCTCTATATTGGCAAGGTCGCCACAGGCGTAGACGCCCTCGATTGTGGTCTCATAATCCTTGAGGACAGGGACGTTGCCGCCTAGCTCACTGATGTATTCAACCTCCGCACCGGCCTGTTCTAAAAGCTCCGTGAGCGGAGAAAGCCCGACAGCGATGCAGATGGTATCGACATCGTAGCGCTCTTCGCTGCCCTCGATGCCCTGCCAGTCCTCATCGAGACGCCACGCCTCGGCCGCTTCGACATGCGCCTCGCCTATGGCGGACTTGATGCTCATGTTCGTCCTGATCTCGACGCCCAGCCTCCTGAGTTTCGAGGCATGCACCAAATACCCGCCGATGCGCTCAGACGCCTCGAGAACAGCCGCGACATCCACGCCGGCCTGCATGAGCTGATAGCTCACAATCAAGCCGATATTGCCGCTGCCGACCATCAGCACACGCTGGCCCGGCTTGATGCCGTACTCATTCATCAATGTCTGCACGGCACCGGCCGCATAGACACCGGGAAGGTCGTTGTTCTCAAAGGGAATGGACTGTTCGCTCGCGCCTGTTGCGAATATGACGCTGTCGGCCTGAAGCTTGAAATACCTATCGTCCTTGAGGCACGTCAGCACCTTGTCGTGATAGAAGCCGACCACGGTCGTCTCGCTCAAGAGATGGAACCGTTCATAGGGAATGAGGTTCTCCGTCAGACGTTCGAGGATGTCGATGCCGCGGTGGGCCGCATACTGTTTCTCCGAACCGAAGAACTTGTGGGTCTGCTTGATGAGCTGACCTCCGAGGCTCGCATTCCTGTCGATCAAAGTGACCTCGGCGCCCGCCTTCAACAATTCATGCGCCGCTGTAAGTCCCGCAGGACCGGCGCCGACGACGACCACTTCACTCTTTTGCATGCAGACGCCCCCTTCCTTTCTGTCTGTAGACCCGCATGTCCTTTTTCAGAGGGGTGATGCAGGTGCGGACGTTCGGCTCCCCGTCCACGACCATGTTGCAGGAGGCACAGTTGCCGATCGCACAATAAAAGCCACGGGGTCTCTCAAGATGAAGACTCGAGGTGAGCGCCTTGACATTGTTGGCCACTAGAGCGCTCGCAATCGTATCGCCTTCAACCCCGTAGTAGAGCTTATCGTTAAAATAGAAGGGGATGGTCTCCCTTCCATCGAACGATAGAATCGGATGATTTTTGATTCGCATAAGTCACCTCGCATGCCAGGATGCTTTCATTATATCATACAGAAACGGCTACACAACGCTGCCTTGAAAAAAAGCGTCCGAAAGGACGCTTGAAATTTTTTCATTATTTTGATGTAAAAGTGAACGAACCATCATCAACATCGACTTCGACAGTGCTTTCAGGCTGCACGTCCCCTTTGATCAATGCGCGTCCGAGACTTGTCTCTATATGTTTCTGGATGAAACGCTTCATTGGGCGGGCGCCGTATTGGGGGGAGTAAGCCTTCTCAAGCACATGCGCCTTCGCATTGTCTGTGAAGGTCAGGGTGATCTCCTCTTCGGAAAGTTTGCGGTTAAGCGCCTCGACCTGCAGATCGATAATCTGCATGAGTTCATCCTGGGTGAGGGGCTTGAAGAGAATGATATCGTCGATGCGGTTCAGGAATTCTGGTTTGAAATGCGCATGCATCCTGTCGAAGACTTCGCGTTCAACATCATCCTTGATGTCACCTTTGTCATCGACACCTTCTAAAAGCAGTTCACTGCCGATGTTGGACGTCATGATGACGACGGTGTTCTTGAAGTTCACTTCCCTGCCTTTCGCATCCGTCAGACGACCGTCATCGAGAAGCTGAAGCAAGGTGTTGAAGACCTCGGGATGCGCCTTCTCTATCTCATCGAAAAGAATGACGCTATATGGCTTCCGCCGGATGCGTTCGGTAAGCTGACCGCCTTCTTCGTATCCGACATATCCCGGGGGCGCTCCGATCAGTCTCGCGACGGTGTGCCTTTCCTGATATTCGCTCATATCGATGCGGACCATCTGGTCCTCTGAATCAAAGAGCGCCTCAGCGAGCGTCTTGGCGAGTTCTGTCTTGCCGACGCCCGTCGGTCCTAAGAAAATGAAGGAACCGATGGGCCTGTCAGGATCCTTGAGGAACGCCCTGGCCCTGAGCACTGCGTCGCTCACACTCCGGACGGCGTTCTCTTGCCCGACGACGCGCTGGTGGAGATGATCATCGAGATTGAGCAGTTTCTCGCGCTCGCTCTCGACGAGTTTCTTGACGGGAATGCCGGTCCATTTGGAGACTATTTCCGCAATCTCGTCCTCAGTCACTTCCTCCTTGATAATGGAACTCTCCTCTTTTTCAGCTTTCTGAGCCTCCTCAAGAGCCTTCTCGGCTTCAGGCAGCTCACCGTATTTGAGCTTTGACAGCTTCTCAAGGTCATAATTCCGACTCGCTTCATCGATCTCGCGATGGATCTCCTCAATGCGCTGTTTCAAGCGTTTGACATCGGTGAGGCCTTCGCGTTCCTTCTCCCATTTGAGCTTAAGGGCGTCGTAGCGCTCTCTGATTTCCTCAATCTCCTTGTTCAGACTTTCAAGCCGCTTTTTGGACTGGGCATCGTCTTCCTTCTCAAGCGAGGTCTTCTCGATTTCAAGCTGCAGAAGACGGCGCTCGAGTTCGTCGAGTTCATCGGGCATCGAATCGATCTCCGTGCGGATGAGGGCGGCCGCTTCATCCATGAGGTCGATCGCCTTGTCCGGCAGAAAGCGGTCGCTCACGTATTTATGCGAGAGCTTCGCGCAGGCGACGAGCGCATGATCGCTGATGCGCACCCCGTGATGTATTTCGTACTTGTCCTTGATGCCTCGAAGGATGGAGATGGTGTCCTCGACACTTGGCTGATCGATCATCACGGGCTGGAAACGCCTCTCAAGCGCCGCATCCTTTTCAACATGCTTTCGGTATTCATCGAGGGTCGTCGCCCCTATGCAGTGGAGCTCTCCTCTTGCAAGCATCGGTTTGAGGATGTTGCCGGCATCCATGGCGCCTTCAGTCTTGCCGGTACCGACGATGAGGTGCAATTCATCGATAAACAGCAGGATCTGTCCATCGGAGTCGCCGACTTCCTTGAGGACGGCTTTCAAGCGCTCCTCGAATTCGCCACGGTATTTCGCACCGGCCACAAGCGCACCCATGTCGAGGGCGAAGATGGTCTTGTCTTTAAGACCGTCAGGCACATCTCCCTTGACAATGCGCATGGCGAGACCTTCGGCGATGGCCGTCTTGCCGACACCGGGTTCGCCGATGAGGACGGGGTTGTTTTTCGTCCGCCTCGAGAGGATGCGTATGACGCGACGGATCTCATTATCCCTGCCGACAATGGGGTCGAGCTTGCCGTCCTTTGCAAGCTGCACGAGGTCGCGGCCGTATTTCTCTAGCGCATTATAGCTCTCCTCGGGATTGTCCGAGGTGACGCTCCGGTCCTTGCGGACCTCCTCGAGCTGATTTTTGAAGGACTTCTCGTCTATTCCGAAACGCTCGAGAACCTTTTCAGTATTCTCGTCCTTCTCCCTGATAAGCGCCATATAGAAGTGTTCGACGCTCATGTAGCTGTCCTTCATCTTCTTCATGATGTCTTCCGCCTTGAGGAGCACCTGACTTGCCTTGCGCGTCATATAGAGCTCTCCGGCATTCTCGACTTCGGGGTAGGTCTCCACATTGCCCCTCACGGCGTCGCGATACGCGTCCAGATCCACATTCATCTTCTTGAGAAGTTCCGCAATCAGGGAATCTTCTATAGTGATGAGCGCGAGATGGAAATGGTCGGTGCTGATTTTCTGATGGTTGTATCTCAGGGCGATATTCTGCGCCTCCTGAAAAGCTTCGCGCATTTTCGCGGTCATTTGTTCTGGCTTCATCATCAGCCTCCTTTCATTGAAAGAACATTATAGAAAAAGCTTCAGGGCCAAAGCCCTGAAGCTGTGGTAGGATCATTCGACTTCTACAACATAGCCCTGGTCCTTGACTTCAGTCTTCTCGGCTTTGACGTTCAGGACACCGTCTTCAAGCTTCGCTTTCAGTTTGCCGGGGTCTACGTCGGGCAGATGGATTGCTCGACGCATGGACGCATAGCGGCGTTCACGATGGATATAGTTCCTCTCTTCTGTCTCTTCTTGGTCTTTCTCCTCATCCTTCGTGACTTCGATGTTGAGGATCTGATCATCGTAGGAGACCTTCACTTCATCTTTCTTGATGCCGGGAAGGTCAGCCTTGATGTAGTAGGCGTCCTCTTTCTCCTCGACGTCGATCCTGAACGTATCCTGACGAAGTCCACGGAAAGGTGTGTTGAAGAAATCCTCCACGATGTCGGCGAAATCCATGATATCATCTTTCCTGCGCGGTGTGCGAGCGGTGAACGGTGTGAGTTTGAACATGGTGACCCCTCCTTGTTCTTAATTTTTTGTTAGCAGATTAATCAACTGAGTGCTAATTCCACTTATATTATATCCGCATGCGGGGTGGTTGTCAAGGGGGCGGCATAAAAAAGGCGGCCAATTTCAGGCCGCCTCCGGATGATGGTGTGATTAGAAACCCGCGGGCAGTATGATGAGGCTGAAAGCCATGATTGCCATGCCGGCGAGCAGACCGTAGATGACAAGGTGATGACGTCCGTATTTCTCCGCCGTAGGCAGCAGTTCATCAAAAGCTATGTAGACCATGATGCCGCCGACGGCCGCGAAGACAATGCCGAATGTCATGTCCGTGACGAACGTGGCGATGATGAAGAAGCCGATCAATGCGCCGACGGGCTGGGCGAGTCCCGAGAGGAACGAATAGACAAAGGCCTTGACCTTCGAGCCCGTTGCATAATAGACAGGAACGCTCACGGATATCCCCTCGGGGATGTTGTGGATGGCGATCGCTATGGCGATGCTGATGCCGAGCGCCGGGTTTTCAAGGGCCGCCATGAATGTCGCCAGTCCTTCAGGGAAATTGTGCAGGGCGATGGCCAGGGCGACAAAAAGCCCGGCCCGCATGAGATTATCCGTCTTTTCCTTCTCTGCCCGGTCCTCGAGGGAGAGCTCCTCGACATCGCGGTATTCATGAGGATTGATACGCTCGGGGATGATACGGTCTATGAGCGCGGTGATGGCGATGCCCGCGAAAAAAGCGAGCGTGCCGATCAAGTAGGCGTTGTTACTTCCTTCTTCCAAGGATTCAATGGCTTCGGGAAAGATCTCCACGAAGGAGAGATAGACCATGACACCGGCGGAAAAACCGAGCGCGACACTCAGGAATTTCTCATTCGTGCGTCTGGCGAAAAAGGCGATGGCACTTCCAATACCGGTGGAGAGCCCTGCAAAAAGTGTAAGCAGAAACGCGAACAGAATTTCATTGAAAGAATAATCCATGCAGTATCCTCCTTAATTGATGTTGGTGTATGAATATCACGACATAATACTTAATATATTGCGGCATTGCAAGGAAGACACATTGTTAGTTGGATGCCTTGAGCCACTGGATGAAATCCTCCATGGGCATCCCTTTCGCATAGTAGAATCCTTGGGCATAATCGCAGCCCATGGCGCTCAAGGCGTCGACAATCTGTTTATCCTCAACCCCTTCGGCAATGACATCCAGCTTCATTTCATGCGCCAGTTCTATAATCTTCCTTACCATCAACGCAAGCGTCTCGTCCTTTTTGATGTTCAATGTGAACTCCCTGTCGATTTTCACCGCATCGACAGGCAGGTCCCTCAGGCACGCAAGGGAAGAGTATCCCGTGCCGAAATCATCGAGGACGGTCTTGACATTCGATTGCTTGATGACATCGAGAAAGGACTTTGTATCCGCACTATCCTTCATCATCGTCGACTCCGTCATCTCGATATAGAGCCAGCGATGTTCGAGATTGATCGAGTCGATTGTCTCCTTCATCCAGCGGATCAAACTGTCATTATAGAGATTCTTGAGGGAGATGTTGAACGCGACATGGATACGGTCGTTGATCGGCTCGAGTTGTTTCATGTCCCGGACGACCTGTGAAAGCACCCAACGCGTGATATCGTCTATGATTCTCGTCTCTTCCGCTAGAGGGATGAACTCATCCGGATAAAGAACCTCGTCTCCATGGCGCCACCTTAGAAGCGCCTCCAGACTGACGACCTTTCCGCTCTCGAGGTCGAAGACAGGCTGGTATTCGAGGAAGAACTCATTGTTCTCGATTGCTTTGGGAAGCGCGCCAAGACGCTGAACCAACACCTTGTCGTATTCATACGATTCATGATAGACGACATACTTCAAGCCGCTCCGCTCAGCGTGCATCGCGGCCACATCGCTCTCCTTGAACCGCTGGTGCATCTTTTTGTCTGAAGCGGGGAGGCTCAGGCCGATCGAATAATCCACATACAGGGGGATGTTGTCGATGTTGAAGCCCTTTTCATCCAAAGAAGCCGGGAAATGGTCCCGCACGCGTTCAAAGCTGTCCATGGAAAGTTCGACCCAGAGCCGCTGTACATCGACCTGGAATACCCATGCATTCCCGGGCAGAAGCCGCTTCACAGTGTTGTAGAAATCACGGAACATCTCGAAATAATCATCACGCCCCAGAAGCACTATGAGGGAGCTGTAGTTGTTGATCTGGATGGACAGGGTGACATTGTCATACCTTTTCGCATCAAGGCTTCTATGTCTGATGTAATAGTTATAGTTGATCAACCCGGTATCGACATTATGGCTATGCAATGTCAATATACGCCGCATGTACTGTTTAAGATTATCAGCGGAGATACCGGCAATCATGCCGAGGAGTACAATGAACAGCAGACGGTAGAACCAGTTATAGAAATCCTGCATGATTCCGGCGGCGGTATCGAAAGGCATCAACGGTCCGACGAGAATGCCGCCGGCAATACCCACGACAAGACCGCCTTTCCATCCATATAGCAAGGCGGAGAAGAGCACAGGGATGTAGACGATGTGCAAATAGGCGTACTGCGTTCCCCCGGTGAAGTAGACGATAACGTAGACGAGGGGGAACAATGCAATCGTCACCCCCGTGAGAATCACACGATGCCGTTTCGAATAATCCAGTGCCATGACTGAAAACAACCGTCTGCGTTTTTTCATCATCCAAACTCCTTCGGCGAGAATTTATATCCGTCTTTCATTCGTTACTGTCGATGAGTTGCGCCCGATTGTTAAAGAATGTCTTGTAACCGAGCTGTAAAAAGAGGTAGGTCGTCAGGGAGACACCGCCGAGAATACCGAGCATGACGCCAATCTGATACAGAATAGCCAGCGTCGGCAAAACGCCGGATAGGATCTGCCCGGTCATCATTCCCGGCAGGAAGATGATGCCCATGCCCAGCATATTGTTGATCGTAGGCATGATGGACTGGTCGAACGATTCGTTGATGATGGGGTGGGCCGCCGCCTTCGGGGTCGCCCCGAGATGAAGGGCCTCCATGACGGCCTCCTTCTGATCGGTGAACCGGTTCACCATCGTGTTGATGCCAAGCGTGATGCCGGTCATGCTGTTGCCGATGATCATGCCGGCAATCGGGATGAAATACTGCGGATCATAGAATGGCTCTATCTGGATGACCACGAAGAGAAAATACGCCAAAACCACCAGGCTTCCGCTGGGAAGGGAAATCATGACGACACGCTTCAAAGAGGGCGTCAGTGTATCCTTGAACTTCCTGAAGACCGTGAATATGGCGAACCCTTCCATGAGCGCAAGCACACCGAGCGTAAAGAACGGATGCGGGTTTTCGATGATGTAGGTGAGAACAAAGCCAACGAGAACAAGCTGAACCGTCATTCGCAATGTGGCGATGATTACGACTTTCTCACGCTTGATGGCACGTTTTTTCAATATGAAAAGCACAAGGAGGACAAACACATAACCGAGCAGAACCTGCCATATGGAGAGTTCCAGGACTTCACCGTTCATGCTGGACCTCCTCTACTCGGCCGTCTTTAATGGTATATACTATATCGGCGTAATGTTCCGCGTAGAATCTGGAATGAGTGACCATGACCAGTGTCTTATTGTTTCTTCTCGTATAATCCACAATCGTCTCCACCAGGAAACGTTCGGATTCATCATCCAATGCACTGGACGGTTCATCCATAAGATACACATCGCCATCCAGAAGCAGCACTCTGGCCAGCGCCAGACGTTGGACCTCACCACCGCTCAACTGGCGAGCAGGGGCGGCAAGCTGCTTTCTAAGTCCGACATATGACAACATGTCCGATAGAACATCCTTCGAAACGCGGGGCTTATTGTGAAAATCGAGACCTTTCTGCAGGTTCTCCTCGACCGTGCCTTCGAAAAGATGCGGGCGCTGATTCAAATAGATGACGTTTCTCCTGTGTGCGACACTGTCGAGGAGGTCCATATCCCGCCCCTTGTACAAAATACGCCCTTCATCGGGAGAAAGCGCCTTGTTCAGAAGCTTGAGCACTGTGCTCTTACCACCGCCGCTTGCACCGATGAGGGCTGTGATTTTCCCTTCTTCCACATGCATCGAATGAATATCGAGGATATCTTTATAGCTTACAGATTCAAGCGTGAACATAAGGACCCTCCAAAAGGCAGCGGCTCTTTAAAAATATGAGCGCCGACGCTTTTTTTACAGGCGGCTGCGCACAATTAATTCATAACGGTCGGTATTCACATACGCATTGGTGTATTCAAGCACACGGCCGTCCTTCAGAAAAGACATCAGTTCGATATGGAGCACCGGTGCGCCATCGCCCATATCGAGATGCTTCTGCAATAATTTATCGGTGAACGTCGAACGGAATCTCTGTTCTGTGGATGCAATATCCAGACCAAGGGTGCTTTCTACATGCTCATATATGGAATCAGAGGCTATCTCTTCATCCAGCGTGATGACGGACGAGGGAAAAAAGGCCCGTTCAAGCATAATCGGCACATCATTTTTCTTCCTGAGGCGTACAACCTTATAGACGGGCGCCCCCTTTTTAATATCCAGACGACTCGAGACATCTGAATCCGCTGGATGCAGAGCGAACTCCACTAGATGGCTCGAAGGCTCTCCCTTCGCATCGCGCACAATACTGGAGAACCCATCGACATCCCCCACATCCTTATAGAGCTTCTCATCCGCTATGAACGTCCCCTTGTTCTTGAATCTATAGAGCTTGTTACGCTGTACAAGATAATCAATCGCCTTGCGCACCGTCATCCGGGACATGCCATAGCGTTGCGCGAGTTCACGCTCGGAGGGAATCATCGTGTGCTGTCCCGACTGTGCAATCATCCTATCGAGCGCATCGACCATCTGAAGGTATTTCGGCTTCATCATATCCCCTCCCCTACTCTAAAAGATGAGCGGCCTCCCTGTCGATGACCACGGTCACATTATCATGCAACTGCAAGACGCTTGCAGGCACATCCTCCTGTAAAGGACCCTTAAGCATTGCCCGCACAGCTTCGGCCTTTTTTGAACCGCTCGCAGCGACGATGATCTCCTCCGACTGCATGATCGTATCGATACCCATCGTCACTGCCCGACAAGGCACCGCGTCGATGGAGTTGAAAAATCGTTTATTGGCTTCCCTTGTCGCTTCTGTCAAATGAATGAGATGCGTCTTAGTGTCGAATGAAGTCCCCGGCTCATTAAAAGCGATATGTCCGTTCGTGCCGATGCCGAGAAGCTGGATATCTATACCGCCTTTAGAAGCGATCAGCTCATCATAAGCTGCGTAATCCGCATGCTCGTCAATAGGGGGGAAATGCGTATTCGCCCGGGAGATATCGATATGAGAGAAAAGGTGGCGGTCCATGAAATTCTGAAAGGTCTCGGGATGGTCTGAAGATATGTCCATATACTCATCAAGATTGAATGTCTGAACATGACAGAAGGACACGCGCCCCGCTTCATAAGCCCTGACCAGTTCAGCATAGACATCTATATATGTCGAGCCGGTCGCAAGACCGAGATTAAGATGTGGATTGGCTTCTAGTCGCTTGATCAACTCTTCCGCGACATATTGTGTCATCCCGCTTTTGTTTTCAACTATTTTCAGTCGCACCGTGCTCACCTCCATACTTTCGGTATATACCATATTATAAAGGATACAATCTTATACGTCAAAACAAAGGAGGCTGGTTTCCTGCGTGGACATCCAAAAAACAATCAGCCATAGATAGCTGAAAACCATGAAAATATCCAGGCTTAGCACCGGAGCCGATACGCTTATAAAAAAACCCACAGAGCATGCGCTTGTCACAGACACTGCCATAGAGGGCATTCATTCAACACATTGTCCAGATACGGTATGGCTTCTCTCATATGCCACTTAAAAGAAGGTGAGCAACGATGTATAGATCAAAAGCACGGCAATGCCGAGCACTTGATAGATAAGAAGCGCCTGTGCATCCTTGTCCTTTTCCGAAAGATACTCAAGCAGACATCCGAAAATACCGAGAATGAACAAGCCATACGTGACATACAATAACCAAGCGATTGCGGCATGATAAGTGGAGGTCTCGATAAAAAGCGCTAGCGCGTAAGCGAAAACAGTTGCTAAAAACAGGAAGCGGTTAAAAAGAAAGAACAGTCGGTTCAGAAGCGAGAGCCATTTCATGACGTTTTCACGTTTCTTTCGGACTCCATGATATAAAACAGCCCTGGATAGATGAAAAAGCCCATATAGGCGACAAGGAAGTAGCGCACAAACCCAAGAAAGTTATGAATCCATGTCATCTCCTTGACATTGAATATCGGATACCAGTCCATATCGTTAACGATGAGGTATAAAAGCAGGCTGTCCTCCGCCCCAAAGAGAGAGAAAAGAAACCCGATGACCTCCATCGTCGCAAACACTACCAAAAAGCCTAGAAGCACCCGCTTGAACTTGACTTTCACGGGAACATCCACACTAAAATCGACATGCCTTTTCTCCTGTGATATGGCAATCATTGCACCGACCATCAGACCATAGGAGATGAAGAAATCACGGGTCTGTTCAAAAATGCCACCGCCGAAGAGAAAAAGACCCGGGAGAAAGACCAAGGCGAGCGTCGAATAATAAGAGAGAAGACTCTGCGGCCGCCTAGAGAACACACGGAACAAGAATGCATGGGAAAAAGCGACCCCCATGCCAAGCAATCCGCCCGCAAGAACATCCTCGATGAAATGCACTCCGAGATAGAGCCTGGAGAAACCCACGAGAACCGTCAGGGCCGCCGCAAGCACAAACCATTTCACACGCTTGAAACGGAGCGCCAGTGCAAATAGAATCGAGGCCGCTCCTTGAGTGTGTCCGCTTGGAAAGGCGGTCCCGCTTGCAGAAGCGAAGGGTTTCTGTTCGATCGCAGTGGACACTTCGAAAGGTCGCGGTGCGCCCACGAAAGCCTTTATGACATTGTTGAGGACCAGCGACAGACTCAGTGTGACTGCAAGCACTTCACCAAAACGCTTGTGGATGGCCCAGTAGATGACACCGAGTACTATAATGTAGAAATACTCACTCCCAAGCTGGGTCACGATGACAAAAAAATAATCAAGAACCACATTGCCAATTGATTGGAACCATTCTATGAATTCAAGACCCGCTTGCATACTATCGCCTTCTTTCCTCTACCATTGTAAGGAACTCATCCGCCTTTGGCAATCAATTTTCAGTCAAATCCTGGAAAAAGAGTGTAGATATACAATACATGTGAGACCTTCGCTTGAATAAATAAAAGGTGGTCCGTATCCTATGAGTGTAACGACCAAACCACACTAAGGGAGGATACG
>Ga0207421_10003179_pt1 | contig 19741 bp, 16 predicted proteins | sample SodLakKL_010_SED_4_FD_187542 | JGI IMG/M metagenome (GOLD analysis project Ga0207421, IMG submission 187542) | Alkaline sediment microbial communities from Lake Tanatar, Kulunda Steppe, Russia - 8KL_010_SED (SPAdes) (version 2) | ecosystem: Environmental > Aquatic > Non-marine Saline and... | reverse complement strand
GGGCGCAGCCCTGTCGGGGGGTGTCGACAGCAGGGATGCTGTCGTCAAGCCTACAGGGACGTATTTACGGCGTCCCCCCGACAGGGCTGCGCCCTCCGCTGGGATCCACCCCAACCCGACAGGGCTGCGCCCTCCACTGGGATCCACCGCGACCCGACAGGGCTGCGCCCTCCGCTGGGATCCACATTAACTTGGCGATCGGGGCAGCCACCCGGCGTTGAGGGGGCCAAGATGGGTGCGGGGCTATGGTGGGGGGTGGGTCAGCGGGCGGGCTTGCGGGGGGTGGCGGCGGTGTGGAGCAGGGTGCCGCGTTTCTTGCGGCCGTGCGCCTTTTCCCATTCGAAGCGGGGGAGGTCGACGAAGGCCTGCTTGATGTTGTGGTCCCAGGCGTGGGTGAGGGCGTGCAGGTACTCGTTGTCGCCTTCCAGGCACAGGTAATGCTGGAAGGCGAAGGAATTGGCCTCGTAGACGAAGACCTCGAGCGGCGGACCCACCGTCAGGTTCGAGCGGATGGTCGAGTCGATCGAAACCAGCGCGCAGCGGGCGGCGTCGGCCAGCGGGGTTGCGGGGACCAGGATGCGGTCGAGGATGGGCTTGCCGTACTTGCTCTCGCCAATCTGCAGAAAGGGCGTCTGCGGACTGGTAGTGATGTAATTGCCCTGCGGGTACACGCGGTAGATCTCCGGGGCCTCGCCCTTGATCTGACCGCCGACGATCAACGTGGCCTCGGCGACGATGCCGGACTTCGACAGGGCCTCGGCGTGCTTGGCCTGTTCCTCGCGGTTGACCCGGCCCAGGTACTCGGCGGCCTCGGACATGTGTGCGGCATCCGTGAAGCCGCCCTCCAGGCCCTCCTCCATCTCGCGTTTGATGCGGTTCACCACCGCCTGGGTGGTCGCGAGGTTGCCGGCCGTGAGCACGACGAACAGGCGTTCGCCCTCGGCCTCGAAGGTGTGCATCTTGCTGTAGCTGCTGACCTGATCCACCCCCGCATTGGTTCGCGAGTCGGAGGCGAAGACAAGGCCTTCGTCGAGTTGGATCGCAACACAATAGGTCATCGGTGGGGAATCCCGGGGGCATGCGGATCCGGAATACTAGGACCGGGGTCCGCCAGCGTCAACGCAAGCGTTCCGAGTCGATGGGGTTGTCCGGACGGAATCCGGGGCCGGGAGCCGCCGGACCAGGTTTTTCGGGCGCACGAGGGCCCGCTGCGTTGATGGGTCCAGGCCTCGAGAGTCACGGTTTGATCACGGTGAGCCCGAGCAGGTGCCACAGTTGCATGCCCCCTCGATACCACTTCAGGCGGTCCGCAGGGTAGCCGAGATGGACCAGGGTGCGCATGTTGGTCGGGGATTGTCCGCACCAGGGGCCGTTGCAGAACAGCACCAGGGTCTTGGCCTGGCTGAAGTCGTAAAAGTCGCCGTCGAAGATCACGCCGGCCTCGGCCAGGAAGTCCTGCACCCCCGCAGGGGCGGCACCTGAACCGAAGTGCAGATGATCCCAGGGTACGTTGATCGCGCCCGGGATGGTCCCGCGGGCGTATTCGGCCGGTGTGCGTGAGTCGATCACGACGACGGACTCGTCGCGGCCGACGCGTTGCAGGTACTCCAGGAATTCCAGTTCGCCCAGGGTCTCCAGGCCGGGGCCGGCGTGCATCGGCTGAATGCAATAGGGCGGACAGGGCCGCGAGGTCATACTGAAATCGGGGGTGACGGTGTCGAAGGTGTCCTGCGTTCGCTGGATGACGATCGGCTCACCCCGATGCAGGACCTCGACCCGATCCCGTTCGGCGGTGATCCCCACCTCCAGGGCGCCGGCCTGGAGGAGTGCCGGAGCCATGAGCGGCAGGAGCAGCCACACCGCGAGGACGTGCTGGATTCGTGGCATTGCTAATAACATGGCAAACTCCTGATGGTGTGTAGGCCGCGGTTCGCCCTGGACCCGTCCCCTCGCTGCCGCAGATCGCCGGTCCTCTGCGGCAGCGAGGGGGAGCGGAGAGGCTGGAACCTCAGGCCTTGCCCTGGAGCTGCGCGACCACGCCTTCGTTCTCCAAGGTCGAGATGTCGGAGGTGATCTCCTCGCCCTTGGCGATCGAGCGCAGAAGCCGGCGCATGATCTTGCCCGAGCGGGTCTTCGGCAGCCCGTCGGCGAAGCGGATGTCGTCGGGCTTCGCGATCGGGCCGATGTGGTCGCTGACCCAGTTGCGCAGCGTCTTGACCATCTCGTCGGCCTCGGCACCGGACGGGCGCTCGCCCTTCAGGATCACGAAGGCGACGATCGCCTCGCCCTTCACGTCGTGCGGACGTCCGACCACGGCCGCCTCGGCCACCAGCTCGTTGGCGACCAGGGCGGACTCGATTTCCATCGTGCCCAGGCGGTGCCCGGAGACGTTCAACACGTCGTCGATCCGGCCCATGATCCAGAAGTTGCCCTCGGCGTCACGCCGCGCGGAGTCGCCGGCCAGGTAATACTTGCCGTCGAACTTCGGCCAGTAGGTGTTCTTGTAGCGCTTGTCGTCCTGCCACACCGTGCGCAGCATCGACGGCCAGGGCTTCTTGATCACCAGCAGCCCGCCCTGATCGGCGGCCAGGCTTTCGCCTTCCTCGTTGACCACATCGGCGACGATCCCCGGCAGCGGGCGGGTGCAGGAACCGGGCACCGTGGTGGTCACACCCGGCAGCGGCGCGATCATGTTGGCCCCGGTTTCGGTCTGCCACCAGGTGTCGACGATCGGGCAACGCGACGCGCCGATGGTGGTGTGATACCACATCCAGGCCTCGGGGTTGATCGGTTCGCCCACCGTGCCGAGCAGGCGCAGCTTGGACAGATCGTACTGGCCCGGCAGGTCCTCGCCGGCCTTCATCAGCGCGCGGATCGCGGTGGGTGCGGTGTAGAACACCGACACGCCGTGATCCTGGCACATCTTCCACCAGCGTCCGGCGTCGGGCACCGTCGGCACGCCTTCGTAAACGATCTGGGTCGCGCCCACCGACAACGGGCCGTAGGTGACATAGGTGTGCCCGGTGATCCAGCCAACATCGGCGGTGCACCAGAAGACGTCGTCGTCGCGCAGGTCGAAGACCCACTCGCAGGTGAGGATGGCGTTCAGCAGGTAGCCGGCGCTCGCGTGCTGGATGCCCTTGGGCTTGCCGGTCGAGCCCGAGGTGTACAGCAGGAACAGCGGGTGCTCGGCATCGACCCATTCGGGTTCGCAGTCGTTGGAGGCGCCGGCGACGGCATCGTGCCACCAGATGTCGCGGCCTTCCTTCATGTCGATGTCGTTGCCGGCACGCTGGCACACGATCACCTTGCGCACCCCGCCGGCACTGATCTCGAGCGCCTTGTCGACGTTCTTCTTCAGCGACACCACGCGTCCGCCGCGGGTGCCGCCATCGGAGGTGATCATCACCTCGGCGCCGGAGTTATCGAGACGGTCGCGCAAGGCGTCGGCGGAAAAGCCGCCGAAGACCACCGAGTGGACCGCGCCGATGCGCGCGCAGGCCTGCATCGCGATCACCGCCTCGGCGATCATCGGCATGTAGATGACGACCCGGTCGCCCTTGCCCACACCGAGACCGCGCAGTGTATTACCCAACTGGCCGACCGCGTTGTACAGGTCGCGGTAGGTCAGCGTGCGGGTGTCGCCGGCTTCGCCTTCGAAAATCAACGCGGGCTTGTCGCCGCGGGTCTCGAGGTGGCGATCGATGCAGTTGTAGGAGACGTTCATCACGCCGTCGGTGAACCAGGTGAAATGCGGCGCGCGGCTGGCGTCGAGCCCGACGCTGAAGTCCTTCTTCCAGCTGATCTTCTCCCGGGCGAGGTCCGACCAGAAACCCTCATAATCCGCATCGGCCTTCTGATACAGGGCCTCGGCATCGGCCGGCTTGATGCGCGCCTTCGCCACGAACTCGGCGGGTGGCGGGAAATGGCGCTCTTCGTGCAGTGCGGATTCGATGTTATCGCTCATGCTTGCCTCCAGTGGGTTCGGATCTTGGTTTTTTTAAGGACTGCCGATGCGGTCCTGGTGATCGTTGTCCTGCCCGGCCGTCCGGCTCGGTACCTGCCACCGGCGACCCTCCGAGCATAGCATGCAGCCACGTTGGCGCCGGCAGATTCCTCGGACGGCCCCGGGATTCCCACGGGCCGGTACGCGCGTCCGTTTTGATCCGGGCCGCTGCGCGTCGTGAACCGGGTTCACCAGAGGGCGCCCGGGCGCTGCAGCACCTGCTGCAGCGCTAACGGACCCCGATCCTCGCGGTGGGTGATCTGGGCGGCGAACAGCTCGGCGGCGGCCAGCGCGTCGTTCAAGGCATCGTGGCCCCGGTAGCGGGGCAGGTTGTAGCGGGCGCGCAGCGCGTTCAGGCGCAGGCTGTCGGAGCGCATCACCTCCTGGTGCAGTTGCCGTTGCGCGAGCTGCAGCGTATCGACCACGGCGATCAGGCAGGGTTGCCCGTACTGTTCGCGGCAGGCCTGGGTCAGAAAACCGACCTCCACCGCGGCGTGATGGGCCAGCATCACCCGACCGGTCATGGCCGTGAACAGGTGCGCGAGCGCGGTGTCGAGGCGCCCGCCCCGGGCCGCCTGATCGTCGGTAATCTGGTGGATCACCGCGCTGGATTCGGGAATCGCCCGGGTCGGACGCACCCAGTGCTGTTCGGCGCTGGCGAGGCGGATCTCCAGCCCCTCCATCGCGACCCAGCCAATACTGAGGATCTGATCGTGGCTCGGGTCCAGCCCGGTCGTCTCCAGGTCCACCGCCAGGAACGGTGTCACGCGGCAGTCAGTGCCGGGATCCGGGAACGGCTGGCTCAGATACTCGCGCAGGGGTCCCGGCGGCAGGCGCGCCGCCAGCCGCGCGCGCCGCCGGGCGAAGCGCCAGGCCCCGATCCGGATCACAGCGTGCCCTTGCCGGCCAGACGGACCCGCAGGTTCTTCTGCATCGTCGCAATCACGCTGAAGGCATCCTTCAGGTGGCTGCGCTCCAGCGCCGACAGTACCTTCGGGGGAATGGCGTTGTCCGGGGCGCGCCCGTCCTTGATCTGGGCGGCCTGATGCCGCGCCCGCAGCGTCGCCAGGGTGTCGTAGGCATCGCACAGGTTGGCACCGGCGTCGTGGCTGATGATGTCAGCCTGGACCGCGCCGCGCAGCCGATCCAGGGTGTGCATGCCAGGCACTGCGCCCTGCAGCGCGTAGACCTGCGCCAACGCCGAGATCAGCAGCAGCCCCTGTTTCTTCACATCAAGGGTGTCGGCTTCGGCGCCGCCTCGCACCAGGACCAATTGGCGGAAGAAGCCCAACGGCGGACTGAGCTTCAGCGCATTTTCGGCCATGCGCGCCAGGAATTGTGTCTGGCCGGCGGCGGTGGCGAGCGCCTGTGCGCGTAGCGGCTCGAATAGCGACGCCGTGCCGTGGACGACTCGCAGATCGAAGTAATGCGCGGCCAGCATCGCCGACTTGCGGTCGGCGGTTTCGACCGCGCGCGCGAATTCGCGGCGCCAGCCATGGACGCTCTGGCGCCAGATGCCGGCCACCGGGCTCACGCCGCCCGGGCAGTGGGGGAGCCCGCAGTGGTCCAGGCCGTTGGTGACGAATTCGGCCAGCGCGGCGAAGTAGGCATCCACCCCGTCGAGTGCGGAATCGGCATGGATTAGCGCATTGTCCTGATCGGTGTGCACCGTCTGTTCGCGCCGGCCCTGAGAGCCGCAGGCGAGCCAGGCATAGGGCACCGGCGGCGGACCGAGTTCGGCCTCGGCCAGCTGCAACAGCCGGCGCGTCAACGCATCGATCACCGCGGTGATCGCCTGACCGAGGTGGAAGGCCGTGGCGCCGGATTGGACCAGCTGGATCTGCAGCTCGGGCAACGCGCGGGCGACCCGGCCGAGGGCCTCGACCGAGTCTCCGCGGCGGATGTCGCGCACCAGATAGACGGCACTGGTGCCCTGGTGGCGGATCAGATCCTCGGTCGAGATCAATCCGATCGGCTGCCCCCGATCGAGCACCGGCAGGTGGTGGATATCGCCCCGGGACATCAGCAGCAGCGCCTCGAAGGCCGGGGTCTCGCGCAGGACCGTCTGCAGCTGGCGACTCATGATGTTGCCGATGGGCTCCTGGCGCGAGCGGCCGGCGGCCAGGCAGCGCTTGCGCAGGTCGTGATCGGTAACGATGCCGACCAGGCGGGTGTCGGACAGGACCAGCAGCGCCGAGACGCTCTGTTCGCTCATGTGCCGGGCGGCCGCCTCGATGGTGGCCTCGGGGGCGATGGTCACCGGAGGCCGGGCCACCAGCTCGCCGACCGAGACGGTGAGCACATGATCGCCTGCGCCGCTGCCGCTCTCGAGCGCCGCGAGGGCCTGTTGCACCGGCCGACGACTGGCGCGATCGAAGCGCTCCGCGAACGCGGCGTGCTGGCGCCGCCATTCGCCGGCCGCCGGCGCCGGAAGCACATAGAACAGCGCGTCCTCGACCACCCGGCCATGGATGGTCGCGACCCACTCGCCGGGTTCGGGTGCGGTGTACACGTCGCCTTCGCCGAGCTTGTCGAGGAGCTCGTCGTGGCCATCGCGCAGGTCCACCGCGCCGGCCCGCACCAGCCAGAGATCGCCGGCCTCGCTGGTCGCCGGGGGGAAGGGGCTGCCGCGACGCAGGTAGCGCACGATCAGCTGCCGAGGCAGGCGCTCCAGGGCCGCCTCGGGCAGCACGGCGAAGTCCGGGCTCGTCGCCAGGAAATCCCGTATCTCCTGCAGCTCTGCGTCCATGTTGCTCTCTCGTGCTGTGGCTGCCCCGATGTGGATGCAGCCGCCCGATCGTACCGCCAGATGGAACCGCAAGCACAGCCGATGGCTGCACTTGCGGTTCGGTCCGGAAAAAACAGACCCGCCCGAGGGCGGGCCTGCTGGCCGAATGGCCTCAAACCACGCGATCGGATCCCCGCATTACGAGGTGCCGACGCGCGGGACGCGCACCTCCTCGACGAGCCGCTGGATGTGCTCCGGCGGGGCCTTGGTGACGCTGGATACTGCATACGCCACGATGAAGTTCAGGATCGCGCCGATCACGCCAAAGCCGGTCGGGTTGATGCCGAACAGCCAGTACTCGGCGGTATCCGGGAACACGTTGGTGCCCGGGAAGAAGAACCACCCCTTGAACAGGAAGATGTACAGCAGCGTGCTGGCGAGGCCCACGAGCATGCCGGCGATCGCGCCCTCCCGATTAACCCGCTTGAAGAAGATCCCCATCATCAGGGTCGGGAACAGACTGGCCGCCGCCAGGCCGAAGGCCAGGGCGACCACCTCGGCGGCAAAGCCCGGTGGATTGAGCCCGAGATACCCCGCGAGCAGGATCGCCCCTGCCATCGCGATGCGCCCCGCCAACAACTCCCGTTTCTCCGAGATCCTCGGCATGAAGACCCCCTTCAACAGGTCATGCGAGATCGACGAGGAGATCGCGAGCAACAGACCGGCCGCGGTCGAGAGTGCCGCGGCGATACCCCCCGCCGCGACCAGCGCGATCACCCAGTTCGGCAGTCCGGCGATCTGCGGATTCGCGAGCACCATGATGTCTCGATCGATGCGCGTGAACTCGTTGCCTTCCCAGCCGAATTCCTCCTCGGCCATCGCTGCGAACTCCGGATTACGGTCGTTGTAGTACTGCAGGCGACCGTCTTCGTTCTTGTCCTCGAAGCCGAGCAGCCCGGTACGCTCCCAGCGCAGCATCCAGTCCGGACGGTCCTCGATCACCAGATTGCCCTGCGGATCACCGACCTCGCCCGGTTGCACGGTATTGATGAAGTTGTACATCGCCATCGCCCCCACGGCCGGGGCGGTGGTGTACAGGATGCCGATGAACAGCAGCGCGAAGCCGGCGGACTTGCGCGCATCGCGCACCCGCGGGACGGTGAAGAAGCGGATGATCACGTGCGGCAGACCGGCGGTGCCGATCATCAGTGCGAGCGTCAGCAGGAACATGTTGAGCATGGTCATGCCGGACACCGTCGTATAAGCGGCGAAGCCCAGGTCCATCAGGGTCCGATCGAGGGCCGCCAGTAGGTAGGTGTCCTCGCCGGCCAGCGTTCCGCCCAGACCGATTTGCGGAATCGGATTGCCGGTCAGCTGGATCGCGATGAACACCGCCGGCACCGTGTAGGCGAAGATCATGATCACGTACTGGGCGATCTGGGTGTAGGTGATGCCCTTCATGCCCCCGAACACCGCGTAGATGAACACCACCGCCATGCCGGAATACAGACCGGTCGCGAGTTCCACCTCGAGGATGTTCGAGAAGGCGATGCCGACCCCGCGCATCTGCCCGATCACGTAGGTGATCGAGATCACCAGCAGGCTGATGACCGCGACGATGCGCGCCGTTCTCGAATAGAACCGGTCGCCGATGAATTCGGGCACCGTGAACTTGCCGAACTTGCGCAGGTACGGCGCGAGCAGCAGCGCCATCAGCACGTAGCCGCCGGTCCAGCCCATCAGGTAGGCGCCGCCGGTGAAGCCGAGGAAGGCGATCAGGCCGGCCATCGAGATGAAGCTTGCGGCCGACATCCAGTCGGCCGCGGTGGCCATCCCGTTGAGCACGGGATTGATCCCCTTGCCGGCGACGTAGAACTCGGAGGTGGAGCCGGCCCTGGCCCAGATCGCGATGCCGATGTAGATCGCGAAGGTCGCGCCGACCACGATGAAACTTAGTGTTTTGAGATCCATTTTTGTTATTCCTCGTGCACGTCGAACTTACGGTCCAGCACGTTCATGCGCCAGGTGTAGAAGAAGATCAGCACGATGAAGGTGTAGATCGAGCCCTGTTGCGCGAACCAGAAGCCGAGCGGGTATCCGCCGATGCTGAAGGCGTTCAGCGGCTGCGACAGCAGGATGCCGAGCCCGAAGGACACGACGAACCAGATTGCGAGCAGAATGCCCAGTAGCCGCAGATTGGCGCGCCAGTAGGCGGCCCTGCTTTCCTCTTGTGTCATGGAGTGTTCTCCTTTGGGTTTTTTGGGGTCTTGGGGTACACGGTCTCCTCCGACACAAGGTCAGAGCTGGTACTGCACCGCCAGCTGCCCTTGCAGCTTGCGGGCCTGCCGGAAGGCCTCCTTGAGCACCCGGCGCTCGAGGGTGCCGAGTTCTTCCGGTCGGATTCGATTGCCGTTTTCGTGTCCAGCGTCGATCGCCTGTTGCTGGCTGCGCAGGCGCAGCATCTGCAGATAGCGCAGCGCGGCGTGGTAGTCGCGCGCATCGTCCTCACGCAGCACGTCGCTGGCGACGGCCTGATCGAGGCGTTCGTGGCTGCGGGTGGCGGGCAATTCGGCGGCGAGCGCCATCACCCGGGCACCGTCGACGAAGGGGGTCAGACCGCTCAGCTTGATGTCGATGCCCTGCGCGCCGCTGCGGATTTCGCCGAACAGCCCCAGCGGGGGGCGCATCCGCAACTGATTGGCGGCCATCTGCCGTCGGAACCGGCTGTTGAACGCGGTCTTGCGCAGCATCTGCGAGCGCAGGGTCTCCACCGGCCCGATGTCGCCGTCGATGCCGCGCAGATCGAAGAAGATCGAGCTCTTCAGCAGGTGTTCGGGGGTGCCTTGGTCGATCCAGCGGCCAAAGCGCTGCTCCCACTCCGCGCCGCTCAGGCAGCATTCGGGATTGCCGGCCATGATGTTGCCGGGGCACAGGTCGAAGCCGCAGGCGTCGAGCGCCTGATTCACCGCCTGGGCGAAGGGCAGCAGGCGGGCGCGGGTTGCATCTTCCTGACCGGGTTCGCACTGAAACAAAATGCCGTTGTCCTGATCGGTGCGCAGCGCCTGTTCCTCGCGCGCCTGGGAGCCGAAGGCCAGCCAGGTGAATTCAATCGCCTCGAGGGCATGCTCGCGCCGCAGCAGCGCCAGCACGCGGCGGGTCGCATGGTCGTTGATGCGGGTGATCAGGCGCAGGATCTGATCGGCCTCGGCGCCCTGGCTGATCACCGCCCCGATCAGGCGTGGAACCTCGCGCAGGTGACCGGCGATGGTGGCTACATTCTCGGCGCGCAGGATGCCCCGCACCAGGCGGTCGAGAGTCAGCGGATTGGTGGTCAGCAGGTCGCGTTCCCCGAGTACGCCGACCAGTCGGCCGTTGGCGACCACGCAGATGTGCTTCATGCCGTACTCGGCCATGGTCTCGATGCCCTCGAAACCCAGCGCGGAATCCGAGAGCGCAATCGGGTTCGGGGTCATCACCTGGCGCAAGGGCGCCTCCAGCGAGACGCCTTCGAGCGCGACTCGGCCGAGCAGGTCGGTCATCGTGAAGATGCCGATCGGACGTTCGTCGGCATCCACCGCGACGATGGAACCCACGCGTTCGTCGCGCATCCGGGTCAGGGCCATGCGCAGGGGCACGTCGGCGGCACAGGTCACCGGAGGCCGGGTGATGCGCGCGCCCAGCGGCGTGTTCAGCTGTCCGACCCCGGCGGTATCGCCAAGCTGCTGGCTGAGCAGCCCCTGGTGGACTCGGTGCAACAGGCTGACCAGACGCCGGGAGCAGAAGTCGTTGAAGACCTGCGAGCGCGTCCGCAGGCGATCGAAGTCCTCCAGCGACAGTTCCAGACACAGCGTGTCTTCGAGCGCGCGATGCACGGTGTGCACCGGCCGGCGTCCGAGCAGGGCGCCGATGGGAAAACATTCGCCGGGCACCAGTTCCCAGGCCTTGCCGGAGATCTGCTCGTCCTCGCTCGGGGTCTCGCCGCGAATGCGCCCCTGACGGATGATATGAAAGCGCTGCGCCGGACCGTTCTCCGGATGGGTGATGCTCTGACCGCTGGAATAGAACCGGCTCTCCAGGCGCGGCAACAGGAACTCGAGCGCATCCGGCTCGAGCTGGTCGAAGGGCGCATGGGCGCTCAGAAATTCCCGGAGGGTGTCGAGCGGATCAGGCATGGTGGGTGGATCCCGCAGCGCGTGTGCGAAACCACAAAGCAAGACCCACGCCAGCATGGACGCCTCGATCGAACAGAGGCTTAGGTCATCGGCCTACCGTTCTACCGCACCGACGCTACGAACCGTAACACCGCAGTGTTACCATTCGTAACCCAAAACCCCGCACGGCTCGGGCACGGCCATGGTGGGCCCGCTGCGCTTGGCCCACCCTACGGTTCGGATCAGGGTCTGGGCAGGTGCTCGCGCAGGCGTCGCTCCCACAGGGTCTTGCGGCTGATGCCGAGCGCGCGGGCGAGTTCGGTCTCGTTCATGCGGGCCTGGTTCTCCAGCACGAAGCGCCGGAAGTAGTCCGTGAGGCTGGCCCCCTGGTCATGGGCACCCCGGCCATTGGTCGCGGACGCATTGTGCTTCATGTCACTGCCACCCGGATCACGGCCCCTTGCGTCATTGACACCCTCAGGAATACCGGAAGTCTGGGGGAGTCCCAGGTGCTCCGGGCCGATGCAGCGGTCTTCGGACAGCACCACCGCGCGTTCGAGTGCGTTGCGCAGTTCCCGGACGTTGCCCGGCCAGTGGTAGTGCTGCATCCGGTGGCGCGCCGCTTCGTTCAGGGACAGGTTGGATCGCTGGAAACGCTGTTCCAGTTCGTGCAGAAAACGCGCGGCCAGCAGGTCGAGGTCCGGCCGGCGCTCGCGCAGCGGCGGGATCTGAATTTCCAGAACCCGTAGCCGGTAGTACAGGTCGGCGCGGAAGGTGCCGGCCTCGATCATCGCCTCCAGATCCCGATGCGTCGCGGCGATCAGGCGGATATCCACGCACCGGGTCTGGGTGCTGCCGACCGGGCGGATCTCGCCCTCCTGCAATACCCGCAGCAGCCGGGCCTGGGCGGCCGGGGCCAGTTCGCCGATCTCGTCCAGAAACAGCACGCCGCCATGGGCCGCCTCGATCAGTCCGGTGCGTGCCTTGACCGCGCCGGTGTAGGCGCCCTGGGCGTGGCCGAACAGCTCGGCCTCGACCAGCCCTTCGGGAATCGACGCGCAGTTCACCGGGATGAAGGGCTGCGCGGCGCGAGGGCTGAGGGTGTGGATCGCGCGGGCCGCCAACTCCTTGCCGGTGCCCGATTCGCCCCGGATCAGCACGGTGGAGTGCGTGGCGGCGATGCGGCGCAGTTGCTGGCGCAGGGTCTCGAGGGCCGGGCTGGTGCCGATCAGCCCGCAATCGTCGCCTGAATCGGAGGTGGCCGACGCGGGGTGCTGGCTGCGCGCGGAGCGCAGCGCCGCGCGCAGGGTCAGTAGCAGGGCATCGTGATCGAAGGGCTTGGCGATGTAGTCGATGGCTCCGGACTTCATCGCCTCGACCGCCGAGGGGACCGAGGCGTAGCTGGTCATGATCACGGTGGGCAGCTGGGGGTATTCCCCGATCAGCGCGGTGCCCTCGCCGTCGGGCAGGCGCAGGTCGGCGAGCAACAGGTCGAAAGCGTCGGCGTCGGCGTGTTCGCGGGCGCTGGCGAGATCCACCGCGAGCGTCACCATGAAGCCCTGGTGTTCCAGAAACCGACGCACGCCGCGCCGGATGGAGGCCTCGTCGTCGACCAGCAGAATGCGTGTCATGCGGATTTTTCCAGGGGAAAGGTCAGGATGAATTGCGCGCCGCCCTCCGGTGCGTTGGCGGCCATCAGACTACCACCGTGGTCCTGCACGATGCTGTAGGCCACCGGAAGCCCGAGTCCGGTGCCCTGTCCGGCGGGCTTGGTGGTGAAGAAGGGCTCGAACAACCGCCCGAGCAGCGCCTCCGCAATGCCCGGACCCTGATCCCGGATATCCACCCGGAGCCAGGTTCCGGTGCGCTGGCCGCGGATGTGAATGGTGGCCCCGGGAGGGGAGGCTTGTTCGGCATTGGTCAGCAGGTTGATGAACACCTGCAACAGTTTGGCATGGGCTCCCTGGATGTGCAGACCCGCAAGCCCGTCGAGGGTGTAGTGGAGATCCTTGCGCCCGGCCAGGCGCGTCAGGCGCATGGCCTCGGCGACCAGGGCATCGAGCGCCACCGGCTCGAAGCCGCGGCGCGCCGGCGTATCCGAATGGGCGAAGGCCACCAGCGACTGCACGATGGCATTGATGCGCCGGGTCTGCTCGACGATGTCCTCGGCGATGTCTCGGATCTCGTTCGGGTCGTCCTCCAGCGGCAGCGTCTGCGCCAGCGACGCGATCCCCGCGAGCGGATTGCCGATCTCGTGGGCGACGCCGGCGGCGAAGCGTCCGATCGACGCCAGTCGATCGCTGTGGGCGACCTCGTTTTCCAGTTGCACGCGTGCGGTCACGTCCTCGATCAGAATCACATGGCCTTCCCGGCGCCCAGCCACCACCTCCACCGGCGACTGGTGCAGGTTCAGGCGCCGCGGGCCGTGTTCCGTCTCCAGGTTCAATTTGTAGATGCGACGGTCGTCGCTGTCCAGGAAGGCGCGCAGAAGGCCGCCCCAGGGCCGCTCCAGGCGCTCGATCACCTGGCCGACGGCGACACCAGTGGAAATGCCGGTCAGCCGGGTCAGGGCAAGGTTCCAGCCGGTGATCTCGCCATCCGCGGTGACGCTGCAAACCCCCAGCGGCATCTCCTGCAGGATCTGGCGATGGAAGCGACGCAGGGTGTCCAGTTCGGCGGCCAGGCCCGTCAGCGGCAGTCGGGCATCCTCGAGTTGCTGCTCGATGCGCCGCAGGCTCTCGCTGAGGCTGGAGCGGCCGGCGGCATCCAGGCGCAGGTGCTGATCGACGATCATCCGGGCCAGCACCGGACCCAACAGGCCAGACAGATTGCGCTCGATGCGTTCGCGCAGGCGCTGCAGGTCCCGCCGCGAACGGGTATGACGCGGCAGGCCGAGATCGTCCAGGGCCCGTTGCAGTTCATGCCGGGCCGGGATGGTGCCGAGGGTCGCTGTCAGCTCCGCCTCCATCTCGGGGACGTCCCGAGCCAGCGGCAGACCGCGGCTCGCCGGCAGCGAATCCCGCGGGCAGCAGGCCTCGGCCGCCTCGACCTCCTGTTGGTTCGGGCGCGACAGCAGCGAGCCGAGCACGAACAGCAGGCCGTTGGCGCCCAGGCTCAGCGTCAGCGCAAAGGTCCAGACGTCGAGCTGCTCGGCGCCGAGCAGAGGCTGGAGCATGGGGGCCGAGGTCCAGATGCCGGCGTTGGCCAGCAGGGGAGCGACCAGACTGAGGAACCAGCCGACGATCCCGGCCATCAGGCCGAGCAGGAAGCCGATCCGGGTCGCTCGCGGCCACAGCAGTAGCCCGATCAGGCCGGGCAGGAACTGCGTCACGGCGGCGAAGGAAATCAGGCCCAGTTGGGCGAGGCCCTCGACCACCTGCAGCAGGCCGTAGAAGCCATAGCCGAGTGCGATGATCAGCACGATCCACAGCCGCCGACCCCAGAGCAGGTTGCGGTACAGGTTGGCCGGCAACGACTGGCGTTCGCGCAGACGTGCCGGCAGCGACAGGTAGTTCATGCCCATGTTCGCGAGCGCCAGCGTGGTCACGATCATCATCGCACTGGCGGCGGACAGACCGCCGATGAAGATCAACAGGGCCAGGGTCGGCGATTCGAGCCAGCCGGCGAGGCCGAGTGCGTAGTAGTTCGGATCCTGCGTGAGCCCGGCGGCCTGACCGGCCCAGTACAGCACCGGCATCGGCAGGTTCAGCAGCAGCAGGAACAGCGGAAAGGCCCAGGCTGCACGGTTCAGCGCCTGCGGATCGATGTTCTCGGTAAACAGCATGTGGAACTGCCGCGGCAGCAGGAAGGCGGCTGCGAAGGCGAGCACCATCAGGCTGAACCAGCCGCCTTCCAACACCGGCTGGTACAGGGCGGTGACCGCCTCCGGGTGTTCGACCAGCCAGGCATCGAGTCCCGACAGGCCGCCGAAGACCGCCACCAGCGCGATGCCGCCGATGGTCAGCAGCGCCACCAGCTTGACCACGGATTCGAACGCGATCGCCACCACCAGGCCGGCGTGTTTTTCCCGTGGCGAGATGTGTCGGGCGCCGAACAGGATCGCGAACAGCGCGATGGTCGCGCTGAAGGTCAGCGCGAGCAGATGCGGCGGGGTGTCCGCGGTCAGGACCGCCGCCGATTCCGCGACGGCCTTGATCTGCAGGGCGATGTAGGGAAGCACACCGGTGAGCATGAACAAGGCGACCACCGGCCCGGTCAGGCTGCTGCGGTAGCGAAAGGCGAACAGGTCCGCGAGCGAGGTCAATTGCTGTTCGCGGGCGAGCTTCAGGATCGGGCGCAACAGCCAGGGCGTCGCTGCGAAGGCCAGGGTCACGCCCAGGTAGATGGTCAGGTAGCGATAGCCGTCGCTCTCCAGAAAGCCCAGGTTGCCGTAGAAGGTCCAGGAGGTCGCGTACACCCCGAGCGACAGCGTGTAGACCCAGGCGTTGCCGGCCAGACGGCCGAGGGCACGGGTGCGCTCGGCCGCGAATGCGATCCCGAACAGCAGGGCCAGGTAGATGACCCCGACGGTGTAGAGCAGGCCGAGACTAAGGGTCACTGCGGCTGGCCATGCCCAGAGCGATCACTGCGATGAAGGCGGCCCAGGCGGCGAAAGGCCACCACCAGGCGGGCGCCACCGCCGCGACCCAGGGGACGACCGGCGACAGGAACAGCAGCACACCGAGCGCCAGAGCCAGTACGCCGATGGCCGGATTCATTGGCGGGTGCCCGGCCGGCCGGCCGGCTCGGTGCGCGCACCGGGGTTCGGTGGGCTCTGATGCGTAGGGACCCCGGCACGCAGGGCGGTATCCGCAATGGGGCTCTGCGGGAGCCGTTCCGGCTGCCAATGCTGGCGAGCATGATCCAGCAGTGCGTGCGTGGCCGCGGCCCCGGTAGCCCGGAAGTCCGGCTCGATGTCCGGTACGCCCACGGCGCTCAGGACCCGGGCCAGGATGCAGCCGGCGCCCCGCGGCAGGGGGGCGGCGGCGGACGACTTGGCGAGCTTCTCACCGGTGTCGGTGACGACCAGCGGATGGTGCAGATAGCGCGGGGCGGGTTGCTCGAGGGCCTGGTGCAGCTGCAGTTGCCGGGGTACCGATCCCAGCAGGTCGATACCACGCACTACATCGGTGACGCCGAGGGCGAGGTCATCGACCACGGTCGCCAGCTGATAGGCAAACAGGCCGTCGGCGCGCCGAACCACGAAGTCCCCGCCCAACCGGACCAGATCGAAGCCCACCGGACCCAGGCCGCGATCGAGCACGTTCCAGTGGCGTTTGGTGATGCGCAGCCGCAGCGTGCGCCCGTGTTGTCCGGGCGGCAGGCCCTCCCGGCAGGTGCCCGGATAGATCGGCCCCTCCCAGCCCGGGAGGCCGGCGGCGGCGATGGCCTGCCGGGAGCAGGCGCAGGGGAAGAGGTGGCCGGCGGCCTGCAGCTGGTCCAGTGCCGCGCGATAGGCCGGCTCCTGATCGCGCTGCCAAAGCACCGGCCCGTCCCAGCCGAGGCCAAAGCCGTCGAGATCGCGCAGGATGGAGTCGATCGCGCCAGGGACCACGCGCGGGCGGTCGATATCGTCGATGCGCAGGTGCCAGCGCCCCCCCTGGTGACGCGCATCGAGCCAGGAGATCACCGCCGCGGTCAGCGAACCCAGATGCAACGGGCCTGACGGTGTGGGTGCAAAACGCCCTACATAGGGTCCGACAGGAGCGTTCACCACCGTAGCTTCACCTTCGGCATCCGAGCCTCACAGGGGGCCTGGTACGTAGGCGGCCACGTGGCCTGGCACGGGGGCGGTCGACCCCCACTCCCGGACGGCCATCAGACAGCCCGTGTGAGGAGGATGCATGCCGTGCGCATCGGGGATCATGAGGCCATCTGTTTTTCCTTGATTTCGGCTAGCGTCTTGCAGTCGATGCACAGCGTCGCGGTCGGCCGGGCCTCGAGCCGGCGGATGCCGATGTCGACGCCGCAGGCCTCGCAATAGCCGTAATTGCCCAGGTCGATGTTGCGCAGCGACTCATCGATCTTCTTGCACAGCTTGCGTTCCCGATCGCGTGCGCGCAGTTCGAGCCCGAATTCCTCTTCTTGGGTCGCGCGGTCGGACGGATCTGCAAAGTTGGCCGCATCCTGCTTCATGTGGCCCACGGTACGACCGACTTCCTCCATCAGTTCCTGCTTCCAGGCCAGCAGCAATGCCCGGAAATGCGCCAGCTGAGCCTTGCTCATGTATTCTTCGCCCGTCTCGGGCTGATAGGCGGCAATGCCGCTCGCTACCATGTGCTTGGAGGACGGCTGGGCGGTCTTCGGGTCTTGGGCCATTATCGCGGGTCTCCGGGAGGAATGGGCGGGACTAAATAGCAGAGTCCGCTCACCGAGGCAAGCCTTGCCCCCGTTTCGGTTTTCGCGGTGTGCCGTTTCTTGCGGACCCGGACACCGCGTCCTGCGCTGCGGTCGGGCCGGCGCGGGCCACCGGGCGGGTCTTGGCGCAGGTGTACCCAGTCTGCTTGCCTTGGGCTGATCGGTTTTGGCCGCTACGGAATACGAGGGGACGATGACGGGACTCACTGCACTGATCTTCGATGTCGATGGCACGCTGGCCGATACCGAGCGGGATGGCCATCGGATTGCCTTTAACCGGGCCTTTGCCGAGGCCGGCCTGGACTGGCACTGGGATGTGGCCCGGTATGGCACTCTGCTGCGGGTGACCGGCGGCAAGGAGCGCATCCGCCAGTATCTCGAGGAGGATCGGCCCGAGGTCTTGCAGAGGCCCGGGATCGAGGGCCGGATCCGCACCCTGCACGCGGCCAAGACCCGCCACTACGTGGCCCTGCTCGAAACCGGCGCGATTCCATTAAGGCCCGGGGTCAGGCGCCTGTTGCAGCAGGCCCGGGCCGTGGGGCTGCGCCTGGCGATCGCGACCACCACCACGCCGGAGAACGTGACCGCGCTGCTGCGGGCCACGTTGGGGGCGGCCAGCATCGACTGGTTCGAGGTGATCGCGGCCGGCGATGTGGTGCCGGCCAAGAAGCCGGCCCCCGATATCTACCGGTATGCGCTGGAAGCCCTGGGGCTTCCGGCGTCGGCCTGCCTGGCCTTCGAGGACTCCGACAACGGGCTGCGGGCGGCCCGCGGCGCCGAGCTCCCGGTGGTGGTCACCCCCAATGACTACACCCGGGAACAGGATTTTTCCGACGCGCTGACGGTATTGGATGGCTTCGGCGAGCCGGAATCGCCGGTGGTGGTCCTGGCCGGCCGGGCACCGCTGGGCGAGATCGTCGACGTCGCCAGTCTCGTCGCATGGCACCGGGATGCGGTGGCTCAGTCGTTGCGCAGCGCGGATTGAGGGGGGTGGACCTCCAGGACCTGGAGGTCGAGTTCACCGTGGGCGAGGCGGGCATGCAGTTGCGTGCCCTGGAGTTCAGGGGTGACGGTGCGCACCACCTGACCCTGGTCGGTCCGCAGGATGCTGTAGCCGCGGTGCAGCACCGCCTCGGGGTCGAGCGCCTGCAGGCGGCCGCGGACGGCCTGCAGGCGCGTGATCTCGCGCTGTTGCCGATGGTGGATCGCCCGCAGCAGGTCCTCGCGGAGGGCCTTCAAGCGGCGATGTTCGGTCGCCAGCTGCCGGACCGGGCGCGCCTGAATCAGCCGGTGGTGCAATTGTTGCAGTCGCGCCTGTAGGGCCTGCAGGCGATGTCCGGGCTGATGCACGCGCAGGCGCAGGGCGAGTTGCCGCAGGCGGGCCCCGCGCTCCTCCTGCTGGCGCCGGAGGCCCCGATCGAGCCGGTGGCGTAATTCATCGACGCGCTGCAGGTGCTGTTCGATGCGCCGCCCCGGCTGCAGCCGGGGCAGACGCGCCTGCATCTGGGCGAGATGCAGGCGCCGCTGGCGCAGTTGCTGGCCGACGACCTGCAGCAGCCGCAGACGGGCCTCGACCAGCCGTTGGCGCAACGCGGCGCCGTCCGGACTGACCGCCTCCGCCGCCGCGGTGGGTGTGGAGGCGCGCAGATCGGCGACATAATCCGCGATGGTGGTGTCGGTTTCATGCCCGATGCCGGTGACCACCGGGATCGGGCAGGCGGCGATCGCCCGGGCGACCGTTTCCTCGTTAAAGGCCCACAGATCCTCCAGCGAGCCGCCGCCGCGGGCCAGGATCAGCACGTCGACGGTGGCCTCCAGCGCGGCCTGTTCCAACGCGCGGACGATCTGCGGGGCGGCCGCGGCCCCCTGGACCGCCACCGGGTACAGCGTGAAGGGCAGCAGCAGCGGAAAGCGCCGGGCAAGGGTTCGGGCGATGTCGTGCCGGACATCGCCCTGCGGCGAGGTGATCACCCCCAGATGATGCACGTTGCGCGGCAGCGGGTGCTTGCAACCGGGATCGAACAGGCCCTCGGCCAACAAGCGTGCCTTCAACTGCTGAAAGGCCACCAGCAGTCGGCCTTCCCCCGCGCTCTCGAGTCGCTCCACCACCAACTGAAATTGGCCCCGAGCGGTGTAGACCCCGACTCGGCCCAGAGCCTGGACCCGATCGCCATCGGCAAACGCGGCGGCATGGCGGGCCTGACCGCGAAACAGCGTGCAATTGATGCTCGCCTGCGCGTCCTTCAGCGAAAAATACTGGTGCCCGGACCCATACCGCCGCAGATTCGAGACCTCGCCCTCGACCCACACCCGCCCCAGACTGCTGCGCAACAGATCATCCGCCTGCTGATTCAGCTCGCTGACCGAAAGCACACTCCGTTCGTCCACCATCCCTTCTCCAATCCAAAAAGCCCTTCTCCAATCCAAAAAGCTGATTCCAGAGGAGGCCGCGGCCCTGTCAGCGGGTGTCGACAGCAGGGATGCTGTCGTCAAGCCTAC
>Ga0207421_10003178_pt1 | contig 19743 bp, 18 predicted proteins | sample SodLakKL_010_SED_4_FD_187542 | JGI IMG/M metagenome (GOLD analysis project Ga0207421, IMG submission 187542) | Alkaline sediment microbial communities from Lake Tanatar, Kulunda Steppe, Russia - 8KL_010_SED (SPAdes) (version 2) | ecosystem: Environmental > Aquatic > Non-marine Saline and... | reverse complement strand
CCGGCTCGCCCCTGGCCACGTACTCCGTGACCACCGCCCGCAGGATCGCGAGCTTGCGGGTGTCGAGGTCGTCGGACGCCGACGCGTCGAGCGCCCCCGGGCCCTCTCCCGTCCGGGCGACTGCCGTGGCTTCGGCCGACACCTCCACCTGGACGCGCACGGCCTCGTCGGCGTCACCGATCAGTTGCTTCACGTCGGGCAGCCGCGAGGGATGGGACCCGGGGGGACGGTGGGACGGTTCGTCGGACATGGGCACCTCCTCGGGGCGGGTCGAACGGTCGTGGACTCGCGTCGTGGGCTCGTGCGGCACACGCGGTAGAGGAACGGAGGGTACCGCCCTGGCACTCGTGGACCCCGGGTGCCAGGGCGTGGCACGCCCACGAACAGCTCACGGCGCCGTCGGGACGCTCCGGATGCATCGTGGAGCCAGTCCAACTGGGTGGTGGCCGGGGACATCGGTCCCCCGTGATGGCCACGCCACGGCGCCCGGTGCGGCCACGCTCCGCCAGCCGGGACGACGTCCGTATCCGGCCCGGTATCGGACCGCTCGTTCCGACCATCCGACCGACCATCGGACCGTCCATCCGAACGGATGCCCGAAGGGCCGTGCCCTCGCGTTGCGATGGATGTGGGAGGGCCCGTTCGACCGTGCGTGGCCGGGCGAACGACCAAGCCGCACCCTAGGTTGTCGATCGAACGCCTGCGGGCCGGCGTGCAGATGCCTGTTGCGGATGCCCGCGGGTCGTCCCCGATCACCCCCGAGACATCCGAGCCAGACCAACTCCACGACAGACCAACTACGGACCAGGAGACGAAGACGTGGCGAGGCCAGCAGCAGAAGCCGACGTCGGTCCCGGCGAGGCCGGGGTCTTCGACGACCGACCGACCTCCGAGGTCGTGGCCTCGCTGGTCACCAACCTCCAGGGGTTGGTCAAGACCGAGGTGGAGCTCGCGAAGCTCGAGATCACCGACATCGTCAAGGACAAGGCGATCGGTATCGGCCTGGCGGTGGCCGGCGCACTGTTCGGTCTGTACGTCTTGGCGTTCATCGGCGTGACCGGTGCCAATGCCTTCATGCTCATCGTCTCGCCCTGGTTGGCGTGGTTGATCATCACCGGCATCTACCTGCTGATCGCCATCGTGCTGCTGCTGGTCGCGAAGCGACTGCTCAGCAAGCCGGTGGTGCCGCAGGCGACCAAGAACGAACTCGACGTGACCAAGGACTGGGCGAAGGATCAGGTGCAGCCATGAGCGACCAGACGAGCGGATCGAGTCAACGAACCCGGGCTGCCGGCGACGGTTCCGGCCCCATGGCCGACTTCAAGGCCGAGGTGGAACGCGTCAAGCACACCGCGGACGACGTCAAGGCCGAGGTGAAGGCCGCGACCGATGACCGTCGCGGTGGGCCGGCCACGTCGGTGGACGACGCGACCAAGAAGGCCGCCACACTCCGCGCCGGCATCGAGCGTGACGTCGCCGCGCTGCGCACCCGTGTTCCCGAGGGTGACGCCGCCAAGCAGCAGGCCGTCGCCAAGGCACGCACGTTCGGCCCCCCCGTCGGTGGCGGGATCCTCGCGCTGACCGTGATCATCGCGCTGTTCAAACGCCGGGGGAAACGCAAGCGACACGACGCCGAGGTACAGGGCCAGGCGTTGGCATTGGCACGGGCGATGGCGCGCATCGAACGCGAAGGCCTCGAGACCGAGGACGCCGAGGGAGGCGGGCGGCTGAAGTGGCTGTTGCTCGGCTCGGCCGCGGCCGGCGCCGGCTACTACGCCTATCGCTCACGCGAATCGATCGATGTCGACGACGTGTTCGGTGCACCACAGGATGACCCGCTGCGCCCCTCGGATGTCGTCTCCTGAACCACTGCGACCGAAACGGCGTCGGTCAGTCGAGGCCGCTCGCGTCCCCGCCCAACCCGCCGACGATGCTGCGGGCGTTGAGGCGCATCATCTCGAGGTAGGAGTGTTCCGGCTCGCCGGGCTCGCCGGGGAGCACGTCGTCGGAGAGGTCGCCCACGTAGGTCGCGTCGGTCTCCTCGGCGATGGTCTCCAGCACCGGGGTCGGGAACACCTCGCTGCCGAACACCGTCGGGACCTCCAGCTCACGGATCTGATCGATCAGGGCCCGGAGTTCACCTGCCGACGGTTCCGAGAAATCCGCCGGCTGGATCGCGGTGGCGAACGTCAGGTCGTAGTCGCGGGCGAAGTAGCTCCACGCGTCGTGGTAGGTCACCAGCACCCGGTTGGCGTCGGGGATGGTTGCTGCGGCAGCCGTGATCCGGTCGTCGAGGTCGCCGAGTTGCCCGCGGTACGCGGCCGCATTGGCGGCGTAGTGCGCCGCTCCGTCGGGATCCAGCTCGCTGAGCTCCGCGGCGATGCCGTCGACCATCGCTGCCGCATTGCGCACGGAGGTCCACACGTGCGGATTCGGCCCGAGCTCGTCGCCGCCGTGCGAATGCCCCTGGTCCTCGCCGTCACCGTGCGAATGCCCCTGGTCCTCGCCGTCACCGTGCGAATGCCCCTGGTCCTCGCCGTCACCGTGCGAGTGATCGAACACCAGGTCCGGATCCGCCAGCATCTCTTCGCCCAGCAGCACGACGGGCGCGCCGTCGGGAAGGTTCTCGCGCGCGAGTCTGAGCGCACCCTCGTTCAGGGTGAGTCCGACACCGACGTAGGCATCAGCCTCGCTGAGCGAGACCACGTCCTGGGGGCGTGGTTCGTAGGTGTGGGCGTCGGCGCCCGGAGGCACCAGCGAGGTCACCGCGACCCGGTCGCCGCCGACGACCGCCACGAGATCCGCGATCGGCGCCACCGTCGCCACGACCGCCAGTTCCCTGACCTCCGAGGCGGGCCCGTCCGACGTCTCGAGGTCCTCGTCGACGTCCGGCGAGGCGGCCTCGTCGGCGGCGCCGTCACCAGGATCGTCGTCGCCACCATCGGCGACCCCTCCGCATGCGGCCAGCAGCAATGCCGCCACGGCCACCGCCATCGGTGTCAGGGATCGGGCCATATGCACGCCGTACCTCTTCGTCGCTGGAGCGCTCGGCGGGCTCCGGCCAGCCGCTTCCTGCCGATCCGCTGTCGCTCACCACGGGATCCCGTGGGTGGACCACCGTGCAACTGCGAACCGTTCGCACCAACGGTAGCGGTCGGATGATGCCGCGGTCACCGATGAGCGGCCGTCCGGCTCGCCGAGGACGGGACCGGGCCACCAGCGGACCCCGAGCCCCGACCGCCACGACGGCCGTCGTCGCCGGCATGTTCCCGTGTGACCCGGCGACGGCCGGCGTTCGCGGTCACCGCCGTGACCCCGAACACGACCACGAACAGCGCTGCGCCGGTCAACACGATGGTGGGACCGCTGGGCACGTCCACGTAGAAGGAGCCATAGAGCCCGACGATGCTGGACACGGTCCCGATGCCGGTCGCCAACCACAACGTGGTCCCGAAGGACCGCGTCACCAATCTGGCGATCGCGGCCGGGATCACCACCGCCGCGGCGATCAGGAGCACCCCGAGCACCCGGACCGAGGCGACCACGACCGCGGCGGTGATCAAGCTGAACAACAACTCGATGAGGTCGGTACGCACCCCGTGCACCCCGGCGACCTCGGGATCGAAGGTGGTGAACACCAACCGCTTGTAGAGCGTGAACAGCAACCCCAGGAACGCCACGCCGACACCGCCGGCGACCAACAGGTCGGTCCGGTCCACACCCAGGATGTTGCCGAACAGCAGCGCCTCGACGTTGATCCGCGTCGGCACCACCGACAGGGTGCCGACCCCGATGGCGAAGATGGCGGTCGTGACGATGCCGATGGCCGCGTCGGCGTGCAGGCCGCGCCGCCGACCGACCCGGTCGATGAGCACCGCCGAGACCACGGTCGCCGCGACCGCGCCGACGTACAGGTCCAGCCCGAACGCGACCCCGACCGCGACACCGCCGACGACCGAGTGCGCCAGTCCGTGCCCGATGTAGCTCATGCGTCGGAGGACGACGAACACCGACAGTGCTCCGCACATCGCCCCGATCAACACCCCGGCGATCATCGCGCGACCGAAGAACGCGTACTGGAACGGATCCAGCAGCCAGGCGCTCACGGCCAGAGTTCCCCGTCGGCACCGGAGGTCTCGACGGCAGGGGATCCGACCGGATGCATGGGCCGGACCGACCGGGGCGAGAGGTCCAGGTCGTCGGCGTCGACCACCACGGTCCGCCCCCGGTCGTGCAGGACCCGCATGGGGGCACCGTAGGTCCGCTCCAGCGACGCCGGGGTCAGCACCTCGTTGGGATCGCCGTCGGCCGTGATCCCGCCGTTCATGCAGACGATGCGCGGCAGGTGGGAGGCGACGAAGTTCAGGTCGTGGGTGGTGAGCACGATGGTCAGGCCGCGGGCGTTGAGCTCGCCCAGCGCGGCGAGCACCTCGCGCCGGGTCGCGAGGTCCACCCCGGAGGTCGGCTCGTCGAGCAGGAGCAGCTCGCACCGACGGTGCAGCGCGCGGGCGAGGAACATCCGCTGCCGCTGACCGCCGGACAGCTCGCGGATGCGCCGCCGGTGCAGGCCGCGGAGGCCGAGCTGATCGAGGAGTTCACGCGCTCGTGCCCGTTCACTCCGCGAGAACCACGGCACGACGCGGCTGGACGTCGCGTCGCCGAGCAGGACCACCTGTTCCACCGTCAGGGGGAAGTCCCAGTCGATGCCCTCCAGTTGCGGGACGTACCCGACACCGGCCGGCGCACGTCCGGACCGGGTGGCGCGACCCAGCACCTCGACGCGACCGTGGTAGCGGTCCGCACGCCCGGTCAACAGGCGGAGCAGGGTGGTCTTGCCCGCCCCGGACGGTCCCACGACCCCGAGCAGCTCACCGCGAGCGACCTCGAGGGACAACGAGGACAACACCGTCGTCGCGCCGTACCCCGCCGCGACGTCCTCGAGCAGCACGGCACCGCCGGCGTCTCGCCGCATCGGAGCGGCCGCGGGGTCCCCGGAGCGCCCGTGAGCGGGATCGGCCGACGACACCGCCACCTGACGGGCCACGGCCAAGGGCGTGAGCGGGTCGGGCGAAGCGGACACGGCGCGGACTCCGGTGGGCGAGCTCGCCGAGGTTGCTGCGAGCTGTTCGCAGCTTACGTTCCCCGGCGGGAGCCCGCCGGTCCACTCGACCGCCTCGACCCACGCCCGTGCCGGCGATGGGCCGGACCGACCTCGCCTCGGACCCGTGCCCCTAGCGTGCGGGCCCAGACACAGGAGTCCGCCATGCACGACGTCCCGGCTACCGCGCAACAGGTCCCCGCCGTGGTCGACGACACCCACCGCGCCCACGATCCGGCCTACGAACTCAACGCGGGCCGCGAGGTGCGACCCCGCCCCGAACGCCCGGCGCGGGTGGATGCCATCCACGACGCGCTCACGGCGGCCGGACATCCGCTGCTACCTGCCCGGCACTTCGACGACCGGGCGCTACTCGCCGTGCATCATCCCGGGATGGTGGCGTTCCTGCGGGACGGCTACGACGCCTGGCGTGCGGCCGGAGGACCCGAGGTCATGCTCCCCGACACCTTCGCCTCCCCCAGATGGGCCCGGGGCGGTCGGATCACCGCATCGCCGGTCGGCCAGCTCGGGTGGTGGTGCTTCGACACCGCGACCCCACTGGGCGCCGGCTCGTACGCCGCCGGGCGTGCCGCCGTCGACATCGCCCTGACGGGTGCCGAGCTGGTCGCCGCCGGTCGTCCGGTCGTCTACGGCCTGACCCGTCCGCCCGGCCACCACGCCGGGCCCGACTACTTCGGGGGGTTCTGCCTGTTCAACCATGCGGCGGTCGCGGCCCGGTCGCTGACCGCCGGAGGGCGGGTCGCGGTGCTCGACATCGACGTCCACCACGGCAACGGCACCCAGGACGTGTTCTGGGACGACGACCAGGTGCTGTACGTCTCGCTCCATGGCGATCCCGACCACCTGTTCCCGTTCTTCTCCGGGTTCTCGGACGAACGGGGCGGCTCCGCCGGCCGGGACACGACACGCAACCTGCCGCTCGGTCCCGGGACGGGCGACGTCGCCTACCTCGATGCCCTGAGGGTCGCGTGCGAGGTGATCGACGCGTTCGATCCCGCCACGGTCGTGGTCTCCCTGGGGCTGGACGCCTCCGAGCACGACCCGTTGGGCTCGCTCGCCGTGACCCGTGAGGGATACGCCGGTGCCGCGGCGATGATCACGGCGTTGGACCGACCGACCCTGCTGCTGCAGGAGGGCGGGTACGCGGTCGACCATCTCGGCCAGCTGGCCACCACCGTGCTCGGACCGTTCGCGGATCGCGTGACCCCCCGCAAGGGTGGCCGCTGAAGCCGCCGGCCCCGGGGCCGGCTCGGCGGAGCGGGGCTCGGCGGAGCGGGGCTCAGGCGCTCGTGGCCTTGCGGACCACGATGCCGGGCAGGATGCCGCGCTCGACGATCCGACCGACGATCGGTTCCATCGTGGCCTCGAGTTGGGCCGTCGCCTCGGCACCGAAGGCCACCCATGGCGGCGCGGCCAGCGCATCGGTCCGTGCTTCGATGTGGTCACGCAACCGCGTGCCGGCGTCGGTCAGCGCGCCCTCGGCGGTCAGCAGTCCGCGCTCGCTCATCCGGGCGACGGCCGCATCCCATTCCGGATCCGAGATCCCACGGACGGCGCTCATGATGGCCCGCAACTTGTCACTGTCCCCCCGGGCGATGAGGTGACATTGGACACCGTCGAGTTCCGCGTCGATCAGACACGCCAGGTGACCGTCGCCACGGGATTCCCGGACGACGGTCGCTCCCTGCCACAACCGCACGGCCGCATCCTCGTGCCACGGCACGCTGGACCAGGCAGCAGCCAGCGCGCGACCGACGATGGGGTGCAGCAGCGCGAGTTCCCGCATCAGCTCCGCCGCACGCGCGACCTCGTCCTCGACGTCGGCCAGGATGTCGCGCAGCAGCGCGCCCAGCGCATCGAGGCTCGTCTGGAGCACCGTGGTCGGCGAGGCGATCGACCAGGCGATCGGCAACGCCTGCGCGATCATCGCCGGCGAGAACCCGTAGAACAGCGCCGAGACCGGCTCCGGACCCACCGGACCCAGCGGTGCGCTACGCGACGCCGTGTAGGCCACCATGCGTTCCTCGAGTCCGATCGCGGCGTGAGCCGCCAGCACGCTCGGTGCGAAGTAGTGCAGGGTGTGGACCGCCTCGATACGCCCCCACATCCGCCGGGCGGTCGCCCGCGCCGCATCGTCGCTGCCGTGCGCATCCGTCGCTGTCACGTATCGCTCTCCCATCCGCATCCTCGGGCCCGAGACACGCGCCTCGACCCCGCACCGGGTGGACCACCGGCCGAGACACCGTAGACGAGACCCGTCCGTACCCTGCGGCCGGCGTCGACGCCGCGCCCGAGCCGCGGGCGGACCCATGACGAGGCGATGACGACGACCGGAGGACGAGGTGTCGGTGAGCAGGCCCCCAACTCGCGAGGAGGCGGCACGCGCCCTGGGCGTGGCCATCTCCGCCGACCACCAGGCGTGCAAGCGGGCCTACCGTCGTCTCGCGCGCGAGCACCACCCCGATGTCGGTGGTGACCCCGATCGGTTCCACGTGTTGCAACTCGCCTACGAACGCCTCGTCACCGAGACCGATGGCCCGCCACCGCCGCTCGTCTCGCGCGGGACCCCCTCACGTCCACCGGTGCCCTTCATCGACGAGACCGAGGTCGCCGACCTCGGCAGCATCGACTGGAGCACCACCCTCCCCGATGGCCGCGTGCGGCTCGATCGTGATCGGGTCGCCATCTGGCTGGCGGGAACCACGATCGCCGAGGCCAAGGCCGACGAGCCGCCGTGCCCCGACCGAGGCATGGTCAACACCTTGACCGCCACCAGTCGCGCCCCGCGGTCACGGCTGAACCGTGCGGCCCATCTGATGGCGGCGGAACTGACGTCCCGTATCCGGGTCGCCGACGCGTCCGACGATCGCGGACTGCCCCGCGTGGCCGTCGAGGTGGTCGCGGCCAACCGGCGTGCGCGGCGAGCCCTGGACCGCGTGCCGCTGGACGGCGGGTGGGTCCGCACCCGCCGCTCGAGCAGCACGCTGCTCCGCGCCACCCTCGCCCCCTCGCACGACGCACGCGCCACCGCGGTTCGCGCGACCGAACGACTGGCGGCGCTGCTCGAGGAACTGGCCTGGCCGTTGCCGGCATGGACGCTCGAACGCGGATGACGGCGAGTTCGTCCGACCGACCGGGACCGGCCGGGGCCACCGGACGGGTGGCCGGACACGTGAACCTTCGACGGGTGGCAGAACGGCGCCTAGGAGCCGCTGCGGGCCGGGCACCCGGACGTACCGTGGGGTGAGTCCTGCTACAGGCATAGTTCATCTCGTAGCCGGATCCCCCCTCTCTCGAAGGAGATCCCATGAAGAAGCACCTGCGCACATCCGTGGCCGCCTTTTCCGTCCTGGCCCTCGCGGCCGTCGGCTGCGAGGTCGATGACAACGACGTCGACCCGGTCGAGGACCCGGTCGAGGACCCGGCCGACGACCCGGCCGACGACCCGGCCGAGCCGGATGACGAGGAGACCCCGGACAACGACGTCGACGACGACAACGACCTCATGGACGACGACGAGGACGTCATGGACGACGACGGCCTCGACGACGACATGGACGACATGGACGACGAAGACGGCCTCGACGACAACGGCCTCGACGACGACGAGGAAGACCTGTAGGTCCGCATCACCCACGCCGCTTCGCGCGGAGCACGCCCCGGAGGGCCGACCCACGAGGTCGGCCCTCCGGCCGTACGGCGACCCCCGAGCTGTGCCGCTGCCGGGTCACGCGCGCCGGCGACCACCGTTCAGCAACCCGCGGGGGCCTCGAGTTCGGCCTCGTCCAGACGCTCCAGCAACGTGGCGACCGGGACGGCCAACCCCGTGCCGCGTTCGGTCTCCAGGGCGAAGACCACCCCGACGACACGACCGTCGTCGTCCAGCAGCGGGCCTCCGGAGTTCCCCGGTCGGATCGTCGCGTCGATACGGATCACGTCGGCCGGCTCGCCGAGCAACGAGCCGTCCACCACGCCGAGCACCATGCCGCTCGAGATCGTGACCGGGCCACCGTCGGGGTAGCCGATCGCGTGGATCGTCTCCCCCGCTTCGATGGGCGCGGACCGCAACTCCGCCACCTCCAGGCCCTCCGACGACTCCAGGCGGAGGATCGCGAGGTCCGAGTCGATCGCGACACCTGACACGTCGGCCGCCAGACTGCGTCCGTCCCAGCTGTTGACCGTGACCGTGAGTGGCTGGACCAACACGTGCCGGTTGGTCACCACCACCCCACCGGGCAGTACGAAACCCGATCCCAGACCCAGCTGGTCGCACCCGAGGGAACGGATCCTGACCGTCACCTCCTGCGCCCGACGGCGGAGCGATCCGGCGGCCAGATCCGGCGCCTCGAACGCCACGACCGAGGATGCTCCCGGGTCGTCCAACGGCTCGGTGGGTGCCTCGACACACGCTCCGAGCCCCGAGCTCACGAGCATGACCACGAGGCAGCGCCGGAGATGACCGCGGCGACGTCCGGTCACGGCGCGAGCAGGCGGTCGGCCGCCGCACCGGCGTTGGCGGCGGCGTTCCTCGCCTCGTTGCACGAGGCCGTCACCTGGGCGGCCGTGGCGTTCAGCGGTGCGACATCGACCGGCTCGCCCGCGGTCGAACGATTGAACGCGTCGACCGATGCCGTCTGCAGCTCGAAGAGACGCTCGACACAGCTGTCGAGGGCATCGGTCGCCGCCACGATCCGTCCGGTCACCTCGGAGAACACGTCGCGTTCGACCTGCACGGTGGTGGCCGTGTCCTCGGCCTGGGCCTTCTCGTCGGCCAGCGCCCGCAGGCGATCCTCGAGACCCACGACGTCGTCCTCGGAGCGTCGCACGAGTCTCGTCAACTGCTCACGTTGGTCGATCAGGAGGCGTTCGCGTTCGATCCCGGCGTCCCGCTGCGCCTGCAACGTCTCCGACCGCTCACGCCATTCGGCGGCGACCCCGCGCTGTTCGTAGGCCACCGCACCGCCTGCGAGTGCCAGAGCCACGGCGATCAGGCCCGCCAACACCCAGGGCCACCGACGGACGTGCCGCACCTCGGAACCCCTGGGTTCGAAGGCGCCGGGCGTGGATCCGGGCCCCTCCGGGTCGTTCATGCGTCGCCCTCCCACCCCGGATCGTCGCCGGGAACCAACCCGCCGACATCGCCACGACCGCCGCGACCGAGCGGAAGGATGCCAGCTCGCATCGGATGACGCTCGCCGAAGTCCGGTCTCGGCGCTCGACGCGAGGATCCTCTGACGCCCCGTCGTCGCGACGTTCCCGTCCGGGATGCTCGCCCGCGTCGCACCCATGCGCGAAGCTGTGCTCGACACCACCGACCACGAGGTCCCCGTGCCCCACGACGAGGCGTTCCGTTCGCCGGACGCGCTGCTGCGTCATGCCGCCGCCGCCGATGCGGCCCATGCGGTGGCCATGCTGGCGCACGTCAGCGCGACCCGTCTCCTCGATCTGGTGGTGACGCAGGCGGAACTCGCCGTGGATGAGGATCGGATGCGGCCCGCCGGGATCGATGCCGTGGGCGACCTCGCCCGCGCGGCGATCGAGGTGATGGATCTCCCCCAGGGCTCCGAGTCCGACCTCGAGGACGATGACGACCCGGAGGCCCCGCCCACGGTGACCGGTTGGGAGCTGATCACCGTGGAGCCGGACGAGCTCGCCGCCGCGACCCTGGCACTTCCGGTGAGTCCGTGGCTCCTGGCTCTCGTGGCGTTCCGCGACGAACCCGATGGCCACGGGTCACGACTACGTCACGTGGTGGGGGCCGCTGCGGACGGCCGCGTCGCCGCGGCGCGGCTCCGGATGGTCGAGCCCCACCGCGACGATGCGGACGCCGATGTGCTCGCCGCGACCGTCACCCGCGACACCGACGACCTCGGCGCCGATGCGCCACTGGCCGAAGCGCTGGTCGCGGCGCTGCGATCGGCTGCGCGGGGCGCATGACGCCCGCGCTCGAAGTGCTCGCCCGATGCGCGGTGTGGTCGCCCGATGCGCGGTCCGGGCAGTCGGTTCGCCGTTCGGGAGCCGGGGTGAGACACTCCCTCTCCCACCTTCCCACTCCCGAACACGAGTCGAACGCTTGCCCACGCGCGCCCGCTTCCGCCCCCACCCGCGAGGCTTCGGTTTCGCCACTCCCGTCGACACCGACGGCCACACCGAGATCGAGGCCCTCGTCACCGGAGGTGACGGCGCCTCGGCGACGGTCGACGGCATCTTCGTGCCTCCACCGACCTGCAAGGGCTTCCTCGCCGACGATCTGGTCGACGTCGAGGTCGCCATCGACGACAAGGGGGCGTCGGCCGCCTCGATGACCCTGGTCTCGAGATCCCGCCGCATGCTGGTCGGCACCGTCCAGCAGGGGCCCGGCCGGCTCGTGATCGAACCCGACCCGTCACTCGGTAGCGGCTGGATCCGTCTCGAGCCGGGTGTGGCGAGCAAGCTCGTGCTCGCTACGGGTCGCCAGGTGGTGGTGCTGGTCGGCGATGCCGACGACGGAGCCGCGCTCGGACGGGCGCTGGTCGCCGGTCCCCATGTGGTCGGCTCACCGCAGGCGATCCGTGCCGCGTCGGTGGTCGTGGCCCTCGGGCGCGCGGCGCCCGCACTGGTTCCCGGGGGTCCCGCTGCGGCCGGGCTCGACCCGGCCGAGGCGGAGACCACCCACACCCGCGTGGTCGGACTGCTCGCCGGCGGAGGTCGCGGCGGCGCGGCCGGCCTCGACCCGACCGGCCCCGTCCCCGGCGTCGACGCGCCGTGGAGCGAACGGCGCGACGAACCGTGCGTGACCGTCGACAGCGCCAGTACCCGGGACCTCGACGACGCCGTGGCCGCCACCTGGGACGGCGATCCCGATCATCCGGTCGGGGTGGCCGTGCACATCGCCGACGTGGCACGCGCCATCGGGGTCGGCTCGGACGCCGACCGCTACGCACGCATCGTCGCCTCGACCGCCTACCTCGCGGTCGGTGCGAACGCGCCCATGCTCGACCCGGCCCTGTCGGAGGGCTCGCTGTCGCTGCTCCCCGACGAGGACCGGTGGGCCATCTCCGCCAGGTTCTCGGTCAGCCCGACCGGCCAGATCGGCGAGGTGTCCATCGAGGCCGCCGCGGTCCGATCGGTCGCGAAGCTGTCCTACGAGGCCCTCGAGCCGTGGCTCGAAGGCGACACCGATGCCATCCATCAGGAGGCCGGCGCTCAAGCTCCCGTGGCGGATGCCGTGCTGACGGCGGCGTGCGAAGCCGGACGACGTCTGGGCGCGGAGCGCGACGCCCGCGTGACCTTCGAGGAGCTGTTCAGCGACGCCGAGGTGGAGCCCGCGCTCGTGGACGGCAAGCTCAGCACGGTCGATGCCACGCCGCACGCCGATGCCTACCGTCTGATCGAGCGGCTGATGGTGGCCGCCAACGAGGCGGTGGCCAGCTGGCTCATCGCCCGTGAGGTGCCGGCGCTCTACCGCGCGCACGCCGGATTGGATCCGGAGCGCACCGAACGTCTGCGCGCGGCGGTGGAGCTCGCCAGCGCCAAGGTGCCGGCGCTCGAGGACCCGGGGGCGGAAGCCGACGAGGTCGTCGGTCAGATCATCGCCGAGATCGATCGGGCCGACGAGGAGGGCCGCGAGGCCGACCGCGATCTGCTGGTCTCGGTCGCCGCGTCCTCGACCGCGCGCGCGTCCTACGAACCCGACCCGTCCGCCCACACCGGGTTGGCCTCCTCGGCCTACACCCACTTCACCTCACCGATCCGGCGGTACGCCGACCTGGTGGTCCACCGTCAGATCCGGGCCGCCCTGGGCGACGAGACACCCCCCCACGGGGTCGAGGACCTCGGCCCCATGGCGATCTGGCTCGATGCCCGCTCCGGGGCGGTGAGCTACCTGCAGGCCCGCGAACGGGGCGACCTGTGGTCGCGGCTGTTCGACCGCGGGTTCCTCGACGGCCCGGAGCCGGCGACCGTCACGGGGATCACCACCAACGGTCTGCGTATCCGGCTCCCCCGCCTGGGGGTCTCGGGGTTCGTCACCGCGGAACGGGCGCTCGATCTCCCGGCCAAGCAGCGGGGATCGCTGGTCGTCGACGAGCACGGGCTGACGACCACATCGGGGCCCTGGCGCGTCGGTAGTCGCATCATGGTCCGGTTCGCGGGACTGGATGCGACCAACCGGGCGAACTGGCGCCTCGCGTCCGCCTGATCGGTGACGCGAGCCGGGTGGTCGATCGACCACCCGGCCGGCGGTCATCGGCGGGCGACCCGGAGCGCGTTCCGCCCGTCAGCCGTCGACGGGACGACGGGCGTTGGCGAGTCCCACGCCGTAGCACTCACGCGTTCGTGACCTGACGCAGGCGCACGGTGCGCGCCCCACCGATCGCATCGAAACGGGTCCCCACGCAGGTCAGCACGACCACCTGCGGGCCCCGGACCCGACCGAGCACCGCCCCCAGGCGCTCGAGACGGGCCGCGTCGGTGTAGCCGAGCGTGTCGTCGAGCACCAGGGGGACCCCGTCGTCGCCGGCCAGATCGGCCGCGGCGAGTGCGGTGAGGATCGCCAGCTGCTCCCGGGCTCCGGCGGACAGGCGATCGAACGTCAGCGTGATGCCGCCCAGGGTGCGACTGACCACGGACAGGTCCTCGTCGAGTTCGACGTCGAGGTCGTCACCGAACACCAGACGACCCGCCTGCACGATGCGTTGCCTCAGCGGCTCGCGATACGCGGCGTAGGCGGCCTCACGTGCGGCCTCGAAGGCCTCCTTCAGGGCCCTGGCGGCCGCGGCGCGGGCGCGCAGGCTGCGGCGGGCCTCCCGACGCCGGTCACGTTCGGCCTCGGCCGCCTGGAGCGCCTCACCCACCCCCTGACCACCACGGACCTCGATCAGCGCGCGGACCTCCGCGGCCTGTTCCCTGATCTCTTCCAGGTCGGCGCTGAGGCGGGCCTGACGCTGTTGGGCGTTGTCGGCCAGCAGTTCGACCTCCTCGGGTTGCAGGACGTCGAGTTCGGCCTGGACGGCCTGCACGTGTGCCTCCGCCTGCTGCCGCTCGACCCGTGCCCCATCGACGGCCTGATGCAGGGTCTCGTCGGCGACGGCGGTGCGTGCGTCGTCGAGTTTCGCGATCGCGGCAGCGAGCTCGTCGGCATCGTGGGACGCGGCCGCGGCGGCCCGCGTGGCGATGTCGCGGAGCCGGGCGACCTCCGTGGTCAGCGCCTGGTACTCCGACCTGGCGGTCAGGGCGAGGGTCCTGGCCTCGCCCTCTGCGGCCTCGAGGTCCGGGATGTGCTCGGCGGCCCCTGCGGTCACCAGGGCCGGCTGTGTCTCATCCCCCGCGAGCCGCTGCTCGAGGTCCTCGACCTGGGCCCCGAGCACCCGGATCCGGTCGGCGAGTTGGTCGCGGGTGAGGCCGTCGAGCTCACGGTCGATGATGGCATCCCGTTGGGCGAGCGTGCGCAGATGGGCCTGACGGGTGCGTTCGAGCTCCTCGGCCTCAGCGCGGCCCTCGACCCCCACGAGCGCGCAGGCGTGGGCGAGCGTGCGTCTCGCGTGGTCCCGGTCCGCCTGGCGGTCCGCCAGCGAGGCACCGGCCCGGATCGCCACCTCGAACGCGCCGTCGAGGGCGACCACCAGCTGCTCGGGAACCTGACGATCGAGCGTTTCGCCTTCGTCGAGGGTGAGCGGGTGTTCATCCACGAGCAGTTCGGTGGTGCGCCGGGCGCTGATACGGACGGTGGGCGCGGCGTCACCGAGCCGCGCCTCGACGATCCGCAACTCGTCGGACGCTTCCCGGATCGCCGTCAACTGGGCTTCCGTGAGCGGATGGTCGGCCAGGAACGCATCGGCCGCACCGGCATCCGCCAGCGCGGCTTCGATCCGGTGGTGGCGTTCCCGCGCCCCGTGGAGCTCGTCGCGTCGCTGTCCGAGCTCTGCGGCCGCTCGGGCGTCCTGCAGCGAGGCGCGTGCGTCGGCCTCCCCGGCCTCGGCCGCCCGGAGCGTGTCGGCGAGGGTCTCGAGACGCGCCTGTTGCTGTTGCCAAGCGGCCTCGGCGGTCGCGGCGACGGCCTCGCGCTGCTCCAACCGTTCCCGGATGGAGGCGATGGCCACCACCTGACCGTCGCGGGCAGCGACCGCAGCCACGGCGGCATCGTGTTCGGAGCTGGCGGCGCGAAGCTGCGAACGTGCCGTGTCGATCGCGGCGCGCAGCCCGGTCACCCGCTGCAGCTGCTCACGATGGGCCTCGAGCTGCGGACCGAGGGTGGCGAGCGCATCCTGCAGGCGCGCCCGCTCCCGGGCCAGATCCGTCGCGCGGGTGCCGGCCGACTCGAGTTCGGCCGCCGTCGCCGCGAGCTCCGCCACCTGCTGCTCGGCTTCCGCCAGAGCGGCGTCGGCTTCCTTGAGCTGCTTGCCGTCCTGTCCGGTCGGGGTGAAGTACCGCTCGAAGGTGCTCACGACGCGTTCGTAGAGCGCATCGTCGCCCGTGTCACCCGATCCACCGGCGCTGGCATCCAGCCGGCGGGCGAGGTGTTCGCTGTCGGCGAGGGCAAGGCTGTCGAGCGCCCGGCCCTGGCGGAACCTCAGCGCCTCGAACAGCGCCATGTCCGTGCCGTCATCGAGGATCCGGCGCAGCTCGTCGTGGGCTTCGTTGCCGGTCAGCTGCCGCGGGGCCGGCGTGTGCACGATCAGTTCGGTCGAGCGGTCCTTGTTGAAGCGCTTACGGACGGTGAGATGGGTGCCGGCGACGGTGAGCTCGGCCTCGACCAGGCTGCCCACATCCCGACCGGAGGGTTGCAGGTCCTTCACCGACTGCTTCTTGGTGTTGTGCTTCTCCTTGAGCAGCAGATCGAAGGCGTCGAACAGGGAGGTCTTCCCCGACTCGTTGGGTGCCTCCACCACGGTCACCCCGTCCACGGCGAAGTCGACCTCCGCGGCCGGCAGCCCCCGGACGTGCTCGACCCGGATGCGGTGCAACCTCATGCCCCGCTCCGATCCCCGGCGAGGCGGAGCAACAGCCCCAGCGCGTCGGTCGCCACCTCGGCATCCCGCTCGGCGCCCGAGGCCCGTTCGAGCAGCACATCACGCGCATCGGCCGCGTAACCGGTGAGCGGCAGCTCGGCGAGATCGTCGTCGCTGGCCCGGACGGCCACGTCGCGATGACGGGCGGGGTGTTCGAGCGCACCGAACCGCAGGGCACGGTCCTCGAGCAGGGCATCGAGCCGCGCGACCTGACGGAGATCCAAGGTCCCTTCGAGCTTCAGTTTCACGATCGCGCGTGCGGGTTCCGTGATCGCGTCGAGCCGTGCCTCCAAGGTGTCGAGGTCCTGTTCCGAGTCGACCGGTTGGAGCAGTTCGTGGAACGCCCAGGTCCCGACCTCGCAACGCTCGACGGTGGGCGGTTGGCCCCCCAGATCGACCACCAGCGCGGTCCCGGCGTCCTCCTCGACGTAACTGGTCGGCTCCGGCGCGCCGGAGAACCACACCCGGCCGGACGCACCCACCCGGGTACAGGAGTGGCGGTCGCCCAACGCCACGTAGCTGACGCCGCCGCGTTCGAGCGCCGCCTCGACCCGGGACAGCTCCACGGTCCCCGCCGCGTCGAAGCTGCCGCTGACCTGCTCCACCCCACCGTGACCGACCACCACGCGCAACACCCCGTCGGCCTCCGCGGCGTCGCACACGTCGCCGACCAGATCGCGCAGCGGTTCCTTGTTCGGCCACGGCGCCCCGATGACCTCCACCCCCGGTACCGGGGTGTGTGGCGTCGCGTCGGCCAGCACCTGCACGTGCGGCGGACAGCGGTCGACGAAGGCGGGGTTGCGGTAGATCGACGATGGATCGTAGGGGTCGTGGTTGCCCGGCAGCAGGTAGACCGGGATCGTGAAGCGCCCGAGCCGTTCCAGCGTGCGGGTCACCGTGCGGGCATCGGGCTGGTTGGTCTCGAACACGTCGCCGGCCACCACCACGAAGGCGCAGTCGCGGTCCGTGGCGAGCTGCGCCAGCGTGCCGATCGCGTCCAACCGTGCCTCGCTGAAGCGTGCCTGGGCCTCGCCCGCCAGGAAGTGACGGGTCATGCCGAGCTGCCAGTCGCTGGTGTGCAGGAACCGCACCGTCGTGCCCTCTCCCCCACCCGACGTGGGTGACGCCTCGTCTGCTGGCCGCACCCTAACGAGCGCGTGTGACGCCGCTGCCAGGTCACCCGTCCCGCCTGTGGAACCCGGCCGTCCACGCCGCGGTTGCGACGGCCGGTTGCAGCGTACGAGGGGGCGACCAACGGCGCGGAGGGCGCCGGATCGCTACACCCGGTCCAGGAAGGCGACCGGCTCGCGGACCGCATAGCCACCCTCGGGTGGGTGGTAGTAGGCGATGGCATCCTCGTCGTCCCGCCAGCACAGCAGGACCTCGATCGGTTCACCGTCGCGGATCGCGCGCGCCGGGAAGTCGAGCAGCGCCGGCGTGAGGCTCTTGATCTGCACCCCGTGCTGCTCGAACCATGCGAAGGTCGCATCGACGGCGGACTCCAGCATCGCGGCCTGGTCCACCGTGCTGGCCGGCGCCGTCCCGGCGCGCAGTTGCATGAGGAGCCGTTGCAGGTCGGCCACGAGCGCGGCTGCCTCGGTGACCTTCGTCCGGGCCTGCGGCAGCAGCGCCTGGGCCTCCTCGAGCGTGTAGCGGTGCCCGCTCACCGGCCGCTCCCGTACACCGACCTGCCACACCCGGCCACCGGCAGCTCAATCACCACGGAACCGTTCCTCGCGCCACGGATCGCCCCGGTCGTGGTAGCCACGCTCCTCCCAGTACCCGCGCACGTCCCGGTCGAGCAGGCGTACCTCGGTGACCCATTTGACCGACTTCCAGCCGTAGAGGTGCGGCACGACCAGCCGCAGCGGGCCGCCGTGCTCACGGTCGAGCGGCGAGCCGTCGTGCGCCCACGCGAGCAGCACGTCGTCCCGGGTCAGGTCGTCGAGGTGGAGGCTCGTGCTGTAGGCGGGGGCCCCGGACACCACCGCGTGGGTCGCGCCGACGCGGATCCCGGCCAGCGCCAGCACGTCGCGCAGGCGCACCCCCGTCCAGGCGTTGTCGAGCCGGCTCCAGGTGGTCACACAGTGGAAGTCGCGGACCACCTCGGCGACCTCCAGCGCCTGCAGGTCGGCGAAGCTCAGCACCGTGCGCCGCTCGACCATGCCGGTGACCACCAGCCGCACGTCGTCACGGGTCCAGCTCGGCGCCCGCCCGACGTGCAGCACCGGCCAGCCGGGGGTCAGGTGCTGGCCGGCCGGGACCCGTGACGGGTCGTCGACCGTGGTCGGCGCCCGGGCCACGTCCGGTGAGCCGACCAGCATCGCGGCGATCTCCTCCCGGTCCAGGTCGGCGACGCGCCGGGCGATGCCACCGGCGAGCTCGAGGCGCAGGTGCTCGTCGTCGACCTCGTCCAGCAGCGAGCGCGCCTCGGCCAGCAGCTCGGCGAGCTGGCCGCGCACCACCTCGGCGTCGGTACGGATCGGGGCGGCCTTGCGGACCTCGTCGGCGCGGGTCAGCAGACGGGCGATGCGGGCGGTCGCACCGGCTCCCGCGTCGGTCGCGTCGGTCGCGTCGGTCGCGTCGGTCGCGTCGGTCGCTCGATCCACGTCGACTCCCTCGGACCAGCGTTGGCGGGCACGCGGCGTGGTGCACGCGGCGGCTGGCAGCGTGACGGTACGGCAGTCCGGGCGCCATCCGCGAGCCCGGCGGTGTTCACCGGTCGAACCGGTACCAGCCGGTGTCCTCCAGGGTGTCGAGGTCGTGGGTGGCGACACCGGCCTGCGACAGGGTCAGGAGCCGGTCGCCGCGGACCATCGACCGGGGGGTCGGGCAGTTGGTCGAGCCGCCGCGAGCGTGCAGACTCGCCCTCCACACATGCGACCCGGGAGAGCAACGTGCCGAGGATCCTCACCATCAACGGTCATACCCCGTCGATCCACCCCGAGGCGTTCATCGCCGACGACGTGACCATCGCCGGCAACGTGAGCATCGCCGCCGGCGCCTCGATCTGGTTCGGGTGCGTGCTGCGCTCCGAGCTCAGCCACATCGTCATCGGACGCGACACCAACGTGCAGGATCTGACCGTGATGCATACCGATCACGACCAGCCGACGATCCTGGGCGACCGCGTCACCGTCGGCCACCGGGCGCTGCTGCACGGCTGCGTGATCGAGGACGACGTGCTGGTCGGGATGAGCGCCGTGGTGCTCAACGGCGCCCACGTCGGCGCCGGTGCACTGATCGCCGCCGGGGCCGTGGTCCGGGAAGGCATGGAGATCCCGCCGATGTCGCTGGCCGTCGGTGTCCCGGCCAAGGTCCTCGACCGTCCGGTCCCCGAGGTGCCACGCGCCAACGTCGCGAACTACCTGGAGCTCGCCGCGATGTACCGCGACACCCAGTAGCGTCCCGGCGCCGACCCGCCGCATCAGGAGCCACGCCCGTGACACCCGAGGTCCACCGCCTGCTCGAGACCCTGGTGGGTTTCGATACGACCAGCCGCTCCTCGAACCTGCCCCTGATCGGCTTCGTGGAGTCGTTGCTCGACCAGCACGCCATCCCCCACCACCGTGATCCCGACCCCACCGGCACCAAGGCGAACCTGGTCGCACGGATCGGTCCCGACGTCGCCGGCGG
>Ga0207421_10003176_pt1 | contig 19746 bp, 15 predicted proteins | sample SodLakKL_010_SED_4_FD_187542 | JGI IMG/M metagenome (GOLD analysis project Ga0207421, IMG submission 187542) | Alkaline sediment microbial communities from Lake Tanatar, Kulunda Steppe, Russia - 8KL_010_SED (SPAdes) (version 2) | ecosystem: Environmental > Aquatic > Non-marine Saline and... | reverse complement strand
CGGGATATCATGTTTCATGGCGTACGTCGAATTCGAGCCGTTCCTCCGCGAACTTCGCAGTTTCATTCCGGAATCCCGGCTGATCTCCGATCCCCTGCGAACCCTGACCTATGGTACGGATGCCAGTCTGTACCGACTGACCCCAAAGCTGGTGGTCAAGGTTTCAAGCGAAACCGAGATGAGTCGCATCCTGCCCCTGGCGCGGGATCACAGTGTGCCGGTGACCTTTCGCGCCGCCGGCACCAGCCTGTCCGGCCAGGCCATCACCGATTCGGTACTGCTGCTGGTCGGTGACGAATGGCGGCGCTGGCGGATCGCTCCCGACGCCTCGCGGATCAGCCTGCAGCCGGGGATCATCGGCGCCCACGCCAACCGGTTGCTCGCGCCCCGGGGTCGCAAGATCGGGCCGGATCCCGCCTCGCTGAACGTGTGCCACGTCGGCGGCATCGCGGCCAACAACGCCAGCGGGATGTGCTGCGGTACGGCGCAGAACAGCTACCAGACCCTGGACAGCATGCGGGTGATTCTGGCCGACGGGACCCTGCTCGACACCGGGGACCCGGACAGCCGTGCGGCCTTTGCCGCCAGCCACGGCGCTTTGCTCTTGGCACTGGCGCAAATGGGCCAACGGACCCGCGACGACGCGACCCTGGCCGCTCGGATCCGCGAGAAGTTCCGGATCAAGAACACCTGCGGCTACAGCTTGAACGCCTTGATCGATTACGAGGACCCGATCGACATCCTGCAGCACCTGATGATCGGTTCCGAGGGCACGCTGGGTTTCATCGCCGAGATCACCTACCGCACCGTGGTCGACCCCAAGCACCGGGCAACCGCATTGATCCTGTTCCCGGACATGCGCAGCGCCTGCCGGGCGATCGAGATTCTGAAGCCCCTGCCGGTCGCCGCCGCCGAGTTGATGGACCGGTCCTCGTTGCGTTCGGTCGAGGACAAGCCCGGAGTGCCGGCCAGCCTGAAGACCCTCGGCCCCGAGGCCGCCGCACTGTTGATCGAGACGCGGGCCGAGGATCCGGCCGCCCTCGCCGAGCAGGTGGGTACGATCGGCACCGCGCTGGCCGCGGTCGAGACCCTGGGCGTGGCCACCTTCACCAGCGACCGGGCGGCAGGCGACCGGCTCTGGGCGATCCGCTCGGGCCTGTTCCCCTCGGTGGGCTCGATGCGCGAAAGCGGGACCACGGTGATCATCGAGGACATCGCGGTCGCGATTCCCCGACTCGCCGCGCTGACGCTCGATCTGCAGGAGCTGTTCGAACGCCACGGCTATGCCGGCTCGATCATCTTCGGACATGCACTCGAGGGCAACCTGCATTTCGTCATCACCCCGGATCTCGGTCAGCCCGAGGCGGTCGAACGCTACCGGGCCTTCATGGACGAACTCAGCCGGATGGTCGTCGAGCGCCACGACGGATCTCTGAAGGCCGAGCATGGGACCGGGCGCAACATGGCCCCCTTCGTCGAGCTGGAATGGGGCGCCCAGGCCTATGATCTGATGCGTGAGCTCAAGGCCCTGTTCGATCCGGGGAATCACCTGAACCCAGGGGTGCTGTTGAACGATGACCCCGACGTGCACACCCGCAACCTGAAGCCGATGCCGGCGGTCCATCCGCTGATCGACAAGTGCATCGAATGCGGTTTCTGCGAGCCGACCTGCCCGTCGCGGGCGGTGACCTTGACGCCGCGCCAGCGTATTGTCGCGTTGCGTGAGCTGCAATGTCTGGATGCGACCGGGGAAGACCCGGCGCGGGCCCGGGCGATCCGCAAGCAGTACCGCTATTCCGGCCTCGACACCTGCGCGGTGGACGGTCTTTGTGCGCTCGCCTGCCCGGTAGGGATCAACACCGGATCGATGGTGAAGGAACTGCGCGGCGCGGGTTGGGGTTCGTTCGCGCACCGGGTTTCCGGCTGGGTGGCCGGGCATTTCGGACCGATCACCGTCGCCACGCGCGCCTCGCTCGGCTCCGCCCATCTGATACACCGGATCCTCGGCACCCGCGTGATGGGCGCGCTGACCGGCGGCAGCCGGCGCCTGAGCGGGAACCGCATCCCGCTGTGGAATCCCTACATGCCGCGCGCCGCCGGGCGGGCCCCTGCCGCGCGGGCGGCCAGCCCGTGGGCGCCGCGCGTGGTGTATTTTCCCAGTTGCGCCAGTCGCACGATGGGGCCGGCGCGCGGCGATCCGGAAACCGATTCGCTGAGCGTGAAGACCGAGGCCCTGTTGCGCAAGGCCGGCTTCGAGGTGGTCTATCCGGAAGCCGATGCGGCCTTGTGCTGCGGCCAGCCCTTCGAGAGCAAGGGCTTTGTCGCGGATGCCGACGCCAAGCTGCGCGAACTCGAGGCCTCGCTGCGCCGTGCCAGCCGCGACGGCCAGGATCCCATCGTCTTCGATACCAGCCCTTGCGCCTTCCGCGCCCGCCTGGGCGTCGAGGCCGGGCTGAAGATCCAGGATATCGCCGAATTCCTGCACGACGTGGTGCTGGACCGACTGGTGATCTCGAAGCTGCCGGAGACGGTCGCGCTGCATCCGACCTGCAGCACCACCAAGATGGGCCTGCAGCCGAAGCTGCTGGCCATTGCCGAGGCCTGCGCCGAAGCGGTGATCGTGCCGGCCCAGGTGCATTGTTGCGGCTGGTCGGGCGATCGGGGCTTCACCTATCCGGAGTTGAATGCCAGCGCGCTGAAGGACCTGCGGGCCGCTCTGCCCGAGGCCTGCACCGAGGGGTATTCCTCCAGCCGCACCTGCGAGATCGGCCTGTCCCTGCACAGCGGCCGCCATTACCGCTCCATCGTGTACCTGCTGGACCGATGCTCGCAGCCCCGCGACGACCTGCCGCGACCCGAAGCGCGCGACCGTGCCTAGCCGCTATCGGGCAGCGGGCCACACAGGCCGGTGGCCCGGGAAGGATGGCCCGGTGAGCATGGCCCGGTAGGATCGTGGAGGCGCTGCTCCCCGGCCGCGCCCTATTTCCTGCGCCGCGCTTCCAGCACCCGATCCTTCAGCAGGCGACCCGCCCCGGCCGCCTGGCGAAAGACCCGCTTCCAGTCCCGGGACCCGTGCTGCAACTGCAGCCGCTGGGCCCGCCCCCGTTGTGCCTCCGGATCCAGGGCCTCGAGGCGGGTCAGGATCCGGTCGACATTGTAAACCTGTTCCGGCGGAGCCAGCCGGGCCGGGATCACCTCGTGCGGGGCGACTCCGAGGACCTCGGCGAGCGCGGTCACGGCGGTCCGGACGATCGCGGCCTGGGGACGGCGGGGGTCCTCGAGGCTATACGGCGGCTCCCATTCGGCCTCCGGAAGCAGGCGGTCAATCTGGCTTGCGACCACGACGATCGGGAGCTGTGTGCGCCGGTTGTCGGCGGCAAAGCGATCCCGAACCGCCTGCAGTGCGGCGCGGTCGAGGGTGCGATCGCTGGCCGGGGCGGCCACCACCCAGATCAGCAAATCGCTGTTCCAGGCGCGCTCGGCCAGCCGTTCGAGGTCGGCCTTTGCAGCGACCCCCGGGGTGTCCAGCAACAGACCCTCGGACAGCCCCTCGCGCTGCAATGGGTAGCTACTGACCCGTGTGGTCAGGCGGGAGGGTGCGACACCGGCGGCGAATTGGTCGAGCAGGGCGTTGGCCAGGCTGGATTTGCCGGCATTGACCTGCCCGGCGATCAGCAGGCGCAACGGGCCGGGGAGGGTAGAGGCGGCTACGTCGGACCCTGCGCCCTCGCGTGCCGCATGGTCACGCAGCCGCTCGGTATCCACCCGCAATCGGCCCGAGTACAGTTCGATCGCCGCCCGTCCCACCTCCTCGACCCAGATTCGCGCACCTTGCGTGCGCAGATAGGCCCCGGCCTCGTTGAGCGTGACGCCGACGATATGCTGGCGCGCCTCCGCCAGCAGGGCCGCCATCGGGTTGGTCAGCCGCGTGACCCGCCATGCGGTGTGCAGGTGCCGAAACACCCGCAGCCCGGTGTTGGCCATGGGTTTGTATTCCCAGATCCGCAGCAGATGCCCGGCCTCGATCAAGTGCACGCCCGGCACGTGATCGAGCAGCACCAGACGCAGCCGGGTGCTGACGCGCTCGGTCAACAGCAGCAATTCCGGGACCGTGAAGCTCCAGACCGGGTCGCGGTCCTCCGGATGGTAGTGCTGGGCCACCCGTTCGATGGTCTGGCGTGCGGCTGCTAGCAGCCGATCCTGGTCGCGGACGATGTCCTTGTCGATTGCGCCAGCCACCGTCTGGACCGCATTCCAGGCCTCCAGGTCGCGCGGAGACCAGTCCGCGTCGGGCTTCGAAACCGGGGCTTCGGGTGTGGCGGCTGAATTCGAAGCGCGCTTTCGGAGTTGGCGTTGCCAGCGAAGGGCCGGGAGGTAGCCGAGCAGCGCGATCAGCGCCGCCCCGAGCAGCCACCACAGGAACCAGCCGTGTTGCCACAACCACACCAGGCCGAGCGGTAACAGAAATAGAAAAGGGAAGGCCAGTAGCGATAGGCCCCAGAATAACGGCCAGCGGGCGGCCAGAAGCAGGGTGAGTCTTCGGGTTTGGGGCTTCAACGCGGCCTCAGCCGGCGAAGACGATGATCAGCTTGAACAACAGGGCCGCCATCAGCGCGGTCGCCGGTACGGTGATGATCCACGCGGCGACGATGCGCAGGACCATGGACCGCTTGACCAGCTGATTCTTGTAGGCCTTTTTCATCGCCTTGCGTTCCTTCTTGGCGAACAGCGATGCCTCCGGCGCCTGCTGGGCCCGCTCCTTCAGTTCGGCCAGCATTTCCCGCTTCTGCGGGACGGGTGCCGCCTCGAAGCGACGCAGATAGGCTTCGACCTTCGGCCGTTCCTCGCCCTGGTGCGCGGCGATGATCGTGTCTTCCATCTTCGCGTAGTTCATCTTCAGGTATTCCCGCAGGAATCCCACCCCGAACAGCGCCCCGATGGTGACATGGGTGGTCGATACCGGCATTCCCAAATGAGCGGCGACGATCACCGTGATCGCCGCAGCGATCGCAATGGAAAAGGCGCGCATGCGGTCGATCTCGGTGATTTCCCGGCCCACCGTGCGAATCAGCTTCGAGCCGTAGAGCGCCAGCCCCACCGACAGCCCCAGCGCACCGAGCACCAGGATCCACAGGGGTGTGGGTGCGCGGGTGGCGATCGCCCCGGTCTGCACGGCCTCATAGATCGCGGCCAGCGGGCCGATCGCGTTGGCGACGTCATTCGCGCCATGGGCAAAACTCAGCAGCGCGGCCGCGAAGATCAGGGGTATGGTGAACAGCTGGTTGACCCCTTCCTTGCTGTTCTCCAGGCCGTGCGCACGGCGTTCGATGGGTCTACGGACCAGCAAATACATCAGCACGGCCACGCCGGCACCGACCAGCGCCGCCTGTTCGACCGGGAGCCGGAAGATCGCGCCCAGCCCCTTGATCAGCATGAAGGTGGTGAAGGCCCACGCCATCACGGCGACCAGCATCGGCACCACGATCCCGGCCGACAGGTGCATCTGTAGGCGATAGGTGATGGTGCGCTTGATCACGTACAGGAAAACCGCGGCGATCAGGCCGCCCAGTAATGGCGAGATCACCCAGCTGGCGACGATCTGGCCGATGGTCGCCCAATTCACCAGGCCCCAGCCGCCGGCGGCGATTCCGGCGCCCATCACCGCCCCGATGATCGAATGCGTGGTGGACACCGGTGCCCCCAGCGCGGTGGCCAGATTCAGCCAGACCGCTCCGGCGAGCAGCGCCGAGAACATCAGCCAGGCGAAGTGTGCGACGTTTTCGACCCCGGCGGGGTCGATGATCCCCCCCTTGATCGTGCCGACGACATCGCCTCCGGCCACGATCGCGCCGAGGGCCTCGAACACCACCGCGATGGCGATGGCCCCGCCGAGGGTGATCGCCTGTGAACCGACCGCCGGCCCCAGGTTGTTCGCGACGTCGTTGGCGCCGATGTTCATCGCCATGTAGGCGCCGACGATCGCCGAGGCAACCAGCAGCAACAGGCCTTGGGGACCAAGCGTCGGGATGCCCCGCGTTTGCAGGAGGGCATAGACGAACACCCCGATCATGAAGACCAGGCCTGCGGTCAGGCGCAGGTATTCCGGACTCCAGACCATCGGTCCGGGATTGCTGCTGGGGCTTCCGCTGCCTAAGGCCACGCGTGATCCTGTTGCCAGTCTGAGTGGGCGAATCCTATCCCGTATCGACGGGTTTTGTCAGGGGCCGGTAATTGTCGCACCCGGCGGTGATCCCCGACCCCTGCTTCCTGCCCCGTGCGACCTAGTCCGGAACCATGCGGATATAGCCGGTAGGGCACTCGGTGGCGCAGATTCCGCAGCCCTTGCAGTAGTCGTAGTCGAACACATAGTGGCTGCCGTCGTCGGCGATCGCCCGGGTCTTCAGCACCGACTGATCGGGGCATAGCGTCCAGCAATTGTCGCAGGCCAGGCAGTTGCCGCAGGCCAGGCAGCGATGCGCCTCGTGCCGAACCGCCCTGGCATCCAGGCCGCCCTCGATCTCCTCATTGCCCAGGCGCTGTTCCGGCGGCAGGACCGGCTCTCTTGCCGCTGGCGCGGGATCGAAGTAATGCACGTTCAGCTCGTCGTAGCCGATGCCTTCGGGCGCCGAACTGGGTTCCAGCGTCTGCCCTTGATGTTGCCGGAGCATGGCCAGGGCAGCGCGGCGGCCATCGCCGACGGCCTCGCTGACGGTACCGTGATCGCCGCGGGCATCGCCGCCACTGAAGATCCCTGGATGGCCCTGCAGCGATCCCCACCAGGGCGCGACCTTCAGGCGGCCCCTTTCCACCAGGGCCTCGAAGCCCAGGGGGTCGACCTGCTGGCCGATCGCCGGGATCACCTGATCGACATGCAAAACGGTTTCGGTGCCGTCGAAGGCGACCCGGCGTAGCCGGCCATCGGCCCCGGGCAGCTTCTTCATGTGCACCAGTTCCAGGCCGACCACGCGTTCGCCGCGCAGGATCAGCCGGCGTACGCCACGGTGTTCGTGGATGATCACGCCTTCCTCCACCGCCTGCGAGACGTCACGATAGGTGGCGCGCATCGCATCGTCGGCGGGCACGTCGGGTGCCGGGATACGTTGGTGGGTGATCAGGTGCACCTGGGCCACACCCTGGCGGCGCAGCACGCGCGCGAGGTCGACCGCGGTGTTGCCGCCGCCGGCAATCGCGACCGAACGCGCCTCATGCGGAATGGTGCCCTCGGCCACCCAGGTCTCGAGCAGTTGCAGGCCAGTTTGAAGATCGCCGGGCACTGCGAAGTCCGCACCCCATTCGCGGCCCTTGCGCTGACCGGGGCCGAGGAACAGGCCCTCGAAGTCCGATTGCAGTTCACCCAACGACACATCCCGACCGAGCCGGGTTTGCGGCTGGAATGCGATGCCGGGTAGGGCCAGCAGGCGATCCAATTCCTGATCCAGCACATCCGGTGGCAGCCGGTAGTGCGGGATCGCGGTGCGCATGGTCCCCCCGGCGACGGCCAGGGCCTCGATCAGGGTGACGTGGCAGCCGCCGCGCAGCAGGTGATACGCCGCGGCCAGTCCGGCCGGGCCGGCGCCGACCACTGCCATGCGCGGCGCATCCGAAGCGGGTGCGGCGACCGGATAGCGCCAATCCTTGCGGATGGCTTCGTCGCCGAGAAAGCGCTCGACGCCGTGGATGGTGATCTCTTCGTCGTAGTGGCGCCGGTTGCAGGCCGATTCACACGGGTGATGGCAGACCCGCCCGGTGATCGCCGGCAGCGGATTCGCCGCAACGATGGTTTCCCAGGCTCCGCGCAGATCGCCGAGTTCCACCAGGGCCAGGTAGGCCTGGGCGTCTTCGCCGGCCGGGCAGACCGCATGGCAGGGCGCGGCGCGGTGCTGGTGCACGGGGCGTTCGACCCGCCAGCTACCGGTCTTGAATTCCAGGGAGGTACCGGGTCGGGCGTAGGCGCCGGGTGGGATCTCGATCATGTTCGGCTCACTTGCGTCAGTGGACGGGGCAGGAAGCGGTGGGGGTGCGTGCAGGGTTGCAGGGGCGCTGTGGCAGGATCAGGCCCAGCGATCGCCCCCGCGGTGCACGGTATCGGCGCCCTCGGTATCGTATTTCTCGGGGCCGACGCCGCGCAGGTCGTAGCGGTCGATATTGCGGTTGGCCAGGGCCTGCAGGTGTTCGAGCTCATCGCGGGCGCGATGGTCCGCACCGAACAGGTGCCGAAACCGGTTCTGCAATTTCAGGTACTCGGACACCGGCTTCGCCGTGCGTATGGGCAGGGTGCCGATCAGTTCGCCGCGTTCCATCTCGATCACCGGGAACAGGCCGGTCTGCACCGCCAGCCGGGCGACCTCGATCGTGCGGGCGCCGTCATGGCCCCAGCCGAGCGGGCACGGCGAGTGGATTTGCAGGAAGCTCGGGCCTTCGGTCGCCATCGCCCGGCGCACCTTCTTGCGCAGGTCGGAGGGATAGGCGACCGAGGCGGTGGCGGCGTAGGGAATGTGATGGGCTGCGATGATCGACAGGATGTCCTTCTTCATGTGGCGCTTGCCCATGCGCGCCTTGCCCGGCGGCGAAGTCGTGGTCATCGCCGCATGCGGGGTCGAGCCCGAACGCTGCACGCCGGTGTTCATGTACGCCTCGTTGTCGTAGCAGACGAAGAGCACGTCGTGGCCGCGTTCCATCATGCCGGACAAGGCCTGAAAGCCGATGTCGAAAGTGCCGCCGTCGCCGGCGAAGGCCAGCACCTTGGTCGAGCGGCCCTGCTGCTTTTGCGCCGCCTCCATGCCGGCGGCCAGCGCCGCGACGTTGCCGAAGACCGAGTGGATCCAGGGCAGGCGCCAGGCCGATTGCGGCCACGGCGTGGTGAAGACCTCCAGGCAACCAGTGGCGTTCGCGATCATCACGTCCGGACCGGCGGCCTCGGTGGTCAGGCGCGCGGCAAGCGCCTCGCCGCAGCCCTGACAGGCGCGATGGCCGGACTCGAGCCCACGAAAGCGGGGCTGACGGGCGCGCAGAGCTTCGAGCGAGTGCAGGGGCTGTTCATTCATGGCCGTTCCTCGGGCAGCGCGGACCTCAACGGTCCGCCTCCGGTAGCAGGGTGGTGTCGACGTCGATGATGCTGAAGGGCTGGGACGAGGCCGCCTGAGTCACCGTGGTCACCAGGCGCTCGTACAGATCCAGCGAGAGATCGCGCCCGCCGAGACCGGCTGCGAAATTGTGCACCCGCGGCGGGTTCTCCAGGTTCGCCAGGGCCATCTGGACCTCCGGCCCGACGATGCCGCCGCCACCGGGGGAGATGGCCCGTTCCAGCACGATCAGGACGTCGAGGCCGGCGCAGGCCTCGCGCAGCGCCTCGGTCGGAAAGGGCCGGAAGCTGCGCAGCTTGATGAAGCGGGCGCGCGGCAGATCGGGATTCATGTCCATCGCGTCTTCGAGCGTGCCCAGCACCGAACCCAGCGTCAGGATACCCAGGCGCGCGTCGGGATCGCCGCGCACCTCGAGCAGTCCGCCGCAGTGGCGGCCGACGACCGCGGCCCAGTCCGCATCGGCCTGTTCGATCTCGGTCATCGAGCGCAACAGCGCCTGGTGGTGGGCGTGGCGCACCTCGCTGAAGTGTTCCGGTGCGACCAGGGTGCCGAGGCTGCGTGGATCGGAGGGGTTCAGGCCGTGGCGGAAGACGTAGGCGGGCAGGAAGCCGTCCACCTCGTCGGCACTCGGCAGTTCCAGGGGTTCCAGGGTGTGGGTGAGGGTGAAGCCGTCGACGCAGACCATCACCGGCAGCTCGCAGCGCTCGGCGATGCGAAAGGCCTGCACAGTCGTGTCGATGGCCTCCTGGTTGGTTGCGCAGTAGAGCTGGATCCAGCCGGCATCGCGCACCGCCATCGAGTCCTGCTGATCGTTCCAGATGTTCAGCGGTCCGGACAGCGCCCGGTTGGCGCAGGTCATCACCAGCGGGACCCGCAGGCCGGCGATGTCGAAGAGCACCTCGGCCATCAGCAGGATGCCCTGGGAGGCGCTCGCGGTGTAGGCCCGGGAACCCGCGACGGCCGCACCGAGGGCGACCGACGCCGCCGAGTGCTCGCTTTCGACACTGACCATCTCGCAGTTCAGCTGGCCATCGGCCACCAGTTTCGCGATGCCCTCGACGATGTGCGTCTGGGGCGTGATCGGATACGCCGCGACCACCTGCGGCCGGCACAAAGCGATGGTTCGGGCCAGGGCGAGCGAACCTTCAAGCGCCAGCGCCATGGGCCACCTCCTGCCAGCGTCCGGCCTCGACGGTCGCGGCCGCCGCCTCGACCAGGCGCTGGTTGTTCTCGAGCACCGGGCCTTTGAAACGTTCGGCGAGGGCATCGAGCAGCGCCGACAGCGGCATCAGTTGCGTCAGGGTGATGAACGCCGCGAGCAGCGCCGTGTTCGGCACCGGGCGTCCGATGTGTTCCATGGCCAACTGGGTGGCCGGCATGGTGATCACTTCATTGTCTCCCGAGTCGTTGGTCGAAGCGACCGCGCCATCGACCAGGATCGTTCCCTGCGGCTGCAGGCCGCTGAGCGTTCCCGGCACCGCCATCAGCGCGGGATCCTGAACGATCAGGAACGCCGGTTCGCGGACCTGGCAGCGACGGCGAATGGGTTGGGCGTCGATGCGCACGAAGGCTGCGACCGGAGCCCCCCGGCGTTCGGCACCGAAGGAGGGGAAGGCCTGGGCATAGCGCCCGCCGTCGATGGCGGCCGCCGCGAGCAGGTAGGCGGCGACGACATTCCCCTGTCCGCCGCGGCCGTGAATTCTGATTTCGAGCATCGTGGTGTGCATTCCCGTGCCGGTCGAGGATCTTGAGCCGCGAGGCCCCCGAACAGCCGCAGACGGTGCGGTCTCGGGAGTCGCTCACGGCGCCTGTGTTGCAGCGCGGCTTGCAAGCGAAGGCGCCTGCAAGGCCGGTGTGCGCCGTCACTGAGACTAGCAGAGCGGCGTTGGCTTTTCGTTGTTTTAGATCATAGTGCGTCCCAATCGACGCAGGGTGGTACGTCCGGGCCGGTGCAGCCGGGGCATTCGGTCGGGGTAGCTCTTCGGGGCAGCCGGGCGCCCTCGCCTCAATTCGACCGGGTCGAACCCTGCGTCGGGTATCTCGGCAATCTATAGGATAAAAACGAATAGATTGCCGATTACTGACGGAGCCGACTACCATGTTGCCATGGTTGAAAAAAAGATCTTCACCGGCGCGATGATCAATGCCTCCGCCACCGAGTATTGTGCCTCTCAGGGAACCCGGTTGAGCGACTACGAACTCCGGGGCGTGTTCATGAAGGGCGGCTATAGCGGCAGCACCATCTTCGAGAGCTTTCGCCGGGATGTACCCTTCGAAGCCGAGGCCGTGACCGATGTCCGCTACCTGGGTACGGTGACCGGCGAAAGCTTCTTCTATGCCGCGCGCCGGCTGGAGGTGATGATCGGTACCGCCCTGATTCCCCGGAAGAATCCGGTCAAGTCCGCTGAACCGGGTGTTGCCGATGCACCGGAGGTTCCCGCCGAATCGGTGGCACAAAAAGCGCCGAACGCGGAGCAATAGCTCGTCCCGATCTCGGGTTGGGTTGCGGCAGGGGGGAACGGAGTCGTCGGTGGTCGTCCGGAGCGGGGGTTCCGTCGTGCGTGTTGCCGGAGGGTCGAGACGCGGTTTCCTGGCGTCGTTGAGCGCCGGTTTGCAGCGGTTCACCCCGAGGGTTGAGCGAAGGGTTGGACCTGGAGGTTGGACGGGTGTCCACGATAAGTGCCGACGTGCGCACGATGCTCGACCGGCTGGTCGGTTTCGACACGGTATCGCGCAACTCCAACCTGGAGTTGATCGAATTCGTTGGCGATTATCTCGCGCGCCATGGCGTGGCCTCGACACGGGTCGTGAGCGACGATCGTTCCAAGGCCAACCTGTTCGCCACGGTTGGGCCACAGGTTCCGCACGGCGTGGTGCTGTCCGGCCATACCGATGTGGTTCCCGTCGACGGGCAGCCCTGGACCCACGATCCCTTCCGGGTCGTCGAGCGACAGGGCCGTCTGCATGGCCGCGGCACCAGCGACATGAAGACCTTTCTCGCTATCGCGCTGGCCCTGGTCCCCCAGATGCGCAACCTGCGCCGTCCGATCCATCTGGCCCTGAGTTATGACGAGGAGGTCGGTTGCCAAGGCGCGCCCCGGTTGATCGAGGCGATGCTGCAGGACGTGCCGACCCCGGTCGCGGTGATTGTCGGCGAGCCCACCCAGATGCAGGTGGTCAGCGCCCACAAGGGCATTGCCGTGCTGCGCACAATCGTGCTCGGCCACGAGGCGCATTCCAGCCAGACCCATCGCGGCGTCAGTGCGGTCACCACCGCGGCTCGGCTGATCGCCCATATCGACGGTCTGGCGCGTGCCCGTGCCGCCCGGGGTCCCTTTGCGGAGGGCTTCGATCCGCCGTACACGACCCTGCATGTCGGGCGGGTGCGCGGGGGTACGGCAGTGAACATCATCTCCCGCGAGTGCCAATTCGACTGGGATATCCGGCCGATTCCCGGCGAGGCGCCGGACACGATCCTGGCACAGTTTCAGGCGCATTGCCGGCTGCAGGTCGAGCCCGACATGCAGGCCATTGCCGCAGAAAGTGGAATTACCACCGAGTTGCTGGTTCAGGCACCGCCGTTGGCGGAGGAGCAGGGCAATTCCGCAATCGCGTTGGCCTGCACACTGGCCGGCGTGGACCGAACGATCAAGGTGCCCTTTGCGGCTGAGGCCGGCCTGTTTCAGCGTGCCGGTTGGGCTACCGTGATTTGCGGTCCGGGTTCGATCGATCAGGCGCACCAACCCGACGAATACATTACGCTGGACCAGGTTCAGGCCGGGATCGCGTTCCAGCGCCGGCTGATCGAGACCCTGAGCTGATCTCTGGACCGGACACCGGGTCTGACCCAAGAACTCCGGCCGGTCTTGCGCCTGTTATTGAACCGAATCGCGGGCCCGAGCGCGGGTCGGAACCCGAACCAGATCGCGGGCCTGATTTGCGGTATGGTGCCGGAAACGGGCGACGCGCCCTGGCTCACCGGCCGCGCTGCGGTGTCGGGCTGCCGGTCCCCATGCCAATGATCCTTGCCGGGATGCGCCGGCATCCCCAGTACAGGTGCCATTGCCGATGTCAGACGAAGCCCAGGGAGATTCCTCCCAATTCAGCCGCCGTATTCCCGAGGGTGACGACCGCCAACGTCTGGTCTGTGATAGCTGCGGCTTCGTTCAGTATGAGAATCCCCAGATTGTGGTGGGCAGCGTCGCCTCCTGGGGCGACCAGATCCTGTTGTGCCGCCGGGCGATCCCGCCCCGAAAGGGTTACTGGACCCTGCCCGCGGGCTACCTGGAACTGGGTGAGAGTGCCGAGGCCGGTGCGTTGCGGGAGGCTTGGGAGGAGGCCCGCGCCGAGTTGGAGATCGACCAGCTGTTGGCGATCTACTCGCTCACGCGGATCAGCCAGGTGCAGTTGATCTACCGTGCGCGCCTGCGCCATCCGAGGGTCGCGGCCGGCCCGGAGTCCCTGGAAGTCGCGCTGTTTCGGTTCGACGATATACCGACCGAAGAGATCGCCTTCCCGTCGGTGCACTGGGCCCTGCAGCACTACCGGGAGACCATGGACCAAGTGGTCATCGCTCCGCGCAGTAACCCGAGCGAGTCGGGTCTGCTCGATTCGAGGCTCCCGGCGACCGCGTCCGGCCCCGTGGTGCCCCCGGATCCCGAGGATACCGAGGGCAACTGAGGGGCAAAGGATCCGGCCCCAGGCCGCCTGATCCCGGCCTGGGGCCGGTTACAGACCCGCACACCGCCGTACGATCGATAGGCCACTGTGCACTGGTAGGAGTCACGCCAGAACGCCATTCGCCCCGCCGTCAGATTCGTGCACCTAACCATCGCCGCCCTGAGCGCAGCACGGCGGATTCAGGGCTCGAGCGCAACCCCTTTGATGCCCTTTTCCCGATGCCATCCTTCCGACGTTACCCGCGGGCCGCCTCGGGGAAACGTCGGCGTTTCGGCGTCTGGCCACGGAGCAATCGGGCGAATCGGTACTGGTACCTAGGCGCTGCAACGCCTTAACCGTGGGTATAGATTTGCCTACGATGCACGGTAAAGGAATTAATAAACGCGGCAGGGAGATCGCGGTACCTACACATACTGTCGCAAGAGGTGGTGAAAAATGGCAACTTATGATGACGACTGCATCTGGGTACGCACGGATGTCTTGCTCGATGTAGGCGATGGCACGCCCATTCCGGTCCAAACCCGTACATTATGCCGCAATGGTGCATTCGTCGAATACACCGGGCCGCTGCACGGCGCCTCGGTCGAAGTGGTCTTTCCGGAACCGGGCACGAGTGAGGACGGATACCATGTCCAGGGTCTGGTTTCCAAGCGTTGGCCCGACGGCATTTGGATCCAGTTCAGTCGCAGGCTGCGTTCTTCTAGCGAGATGTTGATGCGCAACGGCCTGTCCCAGGTTTCGCACACGCTGTAGCGAAGCCGTTTCAGCGGTAACAATCAGGAAATCAATGGGATATAAGGCTCGATGGGCTTGAAGGCCCGATGGGTTAAAATCAACGGGCTCGATCGTTTTTCCCGGGGCAGAAGCTCCGGTTTTTTAGAATCGGAGGTGGCTTGGCCACCCCCGTCCCCGTAATCTTTGTCCCTCCCCTGTGTTCCCCTATTCCTGACGTCATGTTCCACCTGAGCCCGACCGGCTCCGGGCGATGCCGGTGTCGTACGCGATGCCGCCTTCCCCGGGGCATTTTTCGAGGGTTGTCTGAACGCGGTGTTGTTGATCCGGGTGTTGTTTTTGAGCCCGGTGTTGTCGTTTTTGGATGTTGCAGTTTAACATTATGTATAGATCCTGCAACGCCGTGTTGGTGGTATAGCCACTGGCCATAGACCTTTTTTGCCACGCGTCGTCTGCTCCATGCCGCAGCTCAATACAAAAGGAGGTCCAGGCCACGGGTCGCCAGCGCGCGCCCGACCTGAAGGCCTCGGCCCGGCACGGAGGCCTCAGAATGTGAGCGGAAAACCACACACCAGGATCCCCGGCAGGCAGGCACTCCGGGTGGAACGCTGTTCATAGGTGCCTGGGTCCATCAGCCGTTCGCGCTCCCGCGTCAATCCGAGCAGACCCGCGCCCAGCAGGTGGTAGAGGCTGACATCGAAACGCATGGGTTCCACCGGGGCCTGGACCTGCCCGTTCTCGACCCAGAGGCAGGCATACCGGGTCATGCCGGTGATTCCGCACCGACCCGGATCGGAGCGATTCGCGTACCAGAGGTCCGAGATCAGCAGGCCTTCGCCTACCTGCAGCGCGGCGTCGTCCTGGGCGAGTGCCCCGGGTTCCATCTCCAGGCCTTGCGGCCATTCCTGGGCGGCATTCACCGGGACCGCGTATTCGCGGCCGGAACGGGCGTCGGCCAGACAGGTGCTGAAGCGTCCGGCATCGATCAGAGTGACCCGCGGGGGCAGCCACAGCCCCTGGGCCGTGAAGCGCGGCGCGTGAGCGCCGGCCGTGTGTTCGCTCAGAGTGACCTGCGGATGCAGCCGGGTCGTGCCGTCGGCCAGGTGCAACAGGGACGTCTGGCGCGTGCGGTGGGCGCGCAAGCCAAAGCCGTTGTCGAGAATCACGCCCAGGATCTCGGCCAGCGCGGCGGGGGCCAGAAAGGCTCGAAAGTGCCCCGGCCTCAGCGTTCGCGCAGGACGTGCGAGGATCGCCAACTGCTCCCGCGTGGCGTGGATGCGGGCCGCGAAGGCTTCCGCCGACCAGTGGCGGCCGGCATGGCGGCCCTTCACGGCCGGACCACAGGCGTGGTGCAGGCTCCAGTCGAAATGGAAGCGGTCGGTTTCGAACCAGTGCGCCTGGCCGGTGGAGCCGACCGTCCCGCGGTACAGGCGGCCGGCCGCCCAGTGACCGACCAGGTCGAGCCCCTCGGCGGCCGCGGCCAGAATCTCCAGCACCTGGGCGGGTTCCGGGAGTGCACCCGGGTGCAGGTCTGCGCTGGTCGTTCCCTCGAGGACGCGGGGAAGGTAGGGATCCTCGGGCACCAGGGGCAGGGTCTCGCGCAACTGCGGGACCAGCGCGCGCAGACGGCCGCGATCGATGGCTGGATCCCCGGCGAGGGACAGGGTGGCCTCGACGTGACGGTCCTCGCGAATCCAATCGATGTGAAGTCGCGCCTGCGTGACCTGCCCGGCCTGGCGGACCCGGTTGCCGCTCAGGCGCAGAAAATCGGAATCCTCGGCCGCGAGCGACGCAGTGAAGGTCTCGCCCGGCTCCAGCAGGGCATCGAGTTCCGTGGCCAGGTCCGCGAAGGCCTGGCGCATCAGTCGGCACCGCCGCCGAAGACCGTGATGCCACGAAACAGGCAGGGCGGGCTGGCATGCCCGACGGCGATCAGTTGGTTCGGTTCCCCCTTGCCGCAGGTGCCGACGCCCATCACCCGCGAGGCCTCGCGATCGCCGACGCCGATGAGACGATGCCAGAAGTCCGACGAAATGCCCCGGTAGCTCGGGTTGCGCACCAGGCCTCGGAGGGTGCCGTCCTCGATGCGCCAGCCGATCTCGCAGCCGAACTGGAACTTGTTCCGGGAATCGTCGATGGACCAGGAGCGGTTGCTGTCCATCAGCACGCCGTGCCGGACCTGACCGATCAGGTCCTCGAGTCGGCTGGTGCCCGGCTCGAGGTTCAGGTTTGCCATGCGATCGATCGGGGGGCGGTTCCAGGAACTGGCCCGCGCACACGCCGCGCCCGGAAGGCCGGAGCGGGCCTGCGAGGTGCCCCCACCCAGCCCGCGCAGCAGGATGCCGTTGCGAATCAGATCGACGCGCTCGGCCCTTTGTCCCTCATCGTCATAGGCGTAGCTCGCGAGCTCGCCGGGCACGGTCGGATCGAAGCTGACATTCAGCAGCTCGGAGCCATAGGCATGATGCCCGAACATCGCGGGGGTGACGAAACTGCCGCCCGCGTAGTTGCGTTCGTCGCCCAGGATACGATCGAGCTCCAGCGGATGCCCGATGCTCTCGTGGATCTGCAGGATCATCTGGCCGGGCATCAGCAGCAGATCCATCGGGCCGCTGGGGCATTGGGGTGCATCGAGCAGGGCCAGGGCCTCGGTGGCGACGCGCTCGGGTTGCTGGTCGAACTGCAACCGATCGAGCCGTTCGAGGCCGCCCTGGCCGGCCAGGTCCAGGCCGAAGCTGCGCACTTGCGTCTCGCCGCCGCGGTTGGCCACCGCCCGCAGCCAGGGGGTCAGGGCCTGATGGTCCTGCAGGATCTCGCCACCGGCCGCCGAGGCCAACACGCTCGTGCACTGGCGCCAGGCGAACCCCGCCGACCAGTCGACGATCTCGTCATGTATCTTCAGGCGTTCACACAGGGCCCGCAGCCGCTCCAGCTTGGCCGCCGGTCCGCGCTGCTCCCACGGCTGTTCAACGTTGGCGTGGTGGTGGGCGCGGTCATGGATCGACGGGCACTGTGCCGGATCGAACAGGCGGTAGCCGGCGGTGCGCAGCGCCCAGTCGCGCGCGCGCCCCGCCGCCGCGTGCAGCCCGGCGGGGGAGAGATCGCCGGTGGCCGCATAGCCCATGCCGCCGCCGGCCACCACGGTGATCATCGCCCCGATGTCCTGTTCGAACTGCAGCGGTTGGACGATGTTGCGGCGCACCGAGAGGCCCTGCCGCGACTCCTCGACCAGCCGCAGCGACCAGTCCTGTGCGGCGGGGGCCACCCGACGAAAACGTCGAACGATGGCCAGGAGCTCTTCATGCACGTTCGGGCCGGATCGGTTTGGGCCGGCGCGATCGAGGGCGGCTGGATCCATGCGCGATGGATTCTTGTCGGTTGGGTTAAACACGGTGCGGTTTATCCGGAAGGCTCGCGGTCATGCACGCCCAGTGCACCGGGGTCGGCAGCGCCCTGGGGGTTCTTGTGCAGGCGAATCGCCTCGTGCGGACGGGGACCGGGAATCAGTTGCGGGCCCTCCTGCACCGGGGGCAACGACCGTCGGCGGAGGTCCTGGCGTGCCCGCAGCAGATAGCCGGCGACAGCGCCCCCGGAGGAACTGACCAGCAGCACCCCCAGCGACAAGAAGGAGGTCAGCAGCAACAGGGTGCCGAGGCCGGCAATCCCGGCCATCGCGGTGTACAGCTTGATATTCGAGCGGGTCTTGACCCGCGAGTTTTCACGCTGCACCTGCTTGCGTGCGTGCTCGGCGGCCTTGACGCGTTCCTTCTCGGTCAGTCGACGGTGGCGCTCCCGTTCTCGGGCCAGATGGCCCTCGGCACGGATCAGAGCTTCCTTGTCGTGGCCTCGCCCCACCGAGGCGAGCCAGAGGGCCGCAAACAGCGCAGCGACCAGACCCAGCCCGGCAAAGGTCAGGGTCACGTCGGTGGAACCCGTTCGCCACCAGGCATAGACCAGCAGGATGGTCACGCCCTGGACCAGCGCGATGCCCAGGAAATACTTCAACGTTAATGGTATGCGCAACCAGTTCCGCAATGCCCTTCTCCTCGTGTGCTGCCGAGTGGACGCCCAATCATCGGGTGCCGCCCCATACACTCTGGGACGGGTTCCGGCGCCTTGCGTTCACCGCCGGGATCGTCTTGGCCGCCCGCGTAGCCGGCGATCCCGGTTGGGACCTTCGGACCACCGTCTCCGAGTCTAGCAGCCTGTCGAGACTGGTCCCCGTTTCGGTCGTGGAGTCGGGACGCGCGCGGGGCCTGTGTCAGAATAGGCGTATCCGCACCCACGGCAGCGCGGGCTCAGCATGATGGACGAAGATGATGGACGAAAAGGTCTTCAGGAACATCTACAGCGGCTATGATCCGCAACCCTGCCATTTCAACAAGGCGATCCAGTTGGGGTGCGCCCACTGCAGCCATTCGCAGCAGGTGCTGATCGCCGAGCGGGAGGCCCTCAGTTGCCTGTCCCGGGCCGGATACGCGCGTTGCGGGATGCTGCTGGACCTGTTGCGCGAGAAGGCCGCGTTCGCACTGGGCATGCCCCAGGCCGGATCCGGGCTGCCGCACGGCAAGGAGATGAAGGTCGAGTGTGGGGGCTTGCAGGCCCTGGCGGGATTATGTGATCAGACCCAGGGCGGCGATATCGACACCCTGCTGGACGCTGCGATCCAGCGCTATCGGTCTCTGGCGGAGATCCCCTATGGCGAGGTCGTTCGCTCGATCAGCCGGTACAGCTTGCGCAAACGAAGCCGGCAACCCCGTTCCGAGTAGGCCGCGTGGGGGCACCAGCCTCGAAAGCCGGTGCGGCCTCGATGGGCTGGGTGCCCCCGACCGTTTGGAACCCCTGACCTACATTCGTTAGTATGTGGGTTCCGGTCATGTTACTTTGGCTGCAGCGGACTCTTCCGTTCTCTCCCGTCCCTCCAAGGAATCGAAGCCGATGAACGTGACCCTGAGCCTTGCTCCCATCATCTCCCTGATCGCGGGTATCCTGATCCTGCTGGTGCCCCGCTTGTTGAGTTACATCGTGGCCATTTATCTGATCGTGATCGGGGTGGTCGGCCTCCTCAACATGTAGTGGCCCGTGTGGCACCTTGCAAGGCCGGCTTCACTGCTGCCCGCTCGCTTGCTGTGAAACGTCGCCAAAAGAACGTCAATCCACAACAGGAGAAAGCCATGATGAGCCAGCCGATTTTGACCCGGATTCTCGCCCTGCTGTGTGTGCTCGCCTTGATCGGCGGGGGGACCAGCCC